>Ga0209634_1003364_pt1 | contig 10810 bp, 10 predicted proteins | sample LinPmetageLP40_FD_184043 | JGI IMG/M metagenome (GOLD analysis project Ga0209634, IMG submission 184043) | Marine viral communities from the Pacific Ocean - LP-40 (SPAdes) (version 2) | ecosystem: Environmental > Aquatic > Marine > Oceanic | place: Pacific Ocean | collected 2010-08-26 | reverse complement strand
TCTTCTCGGTTTCCCTTGCTTGACCACTTATTCAACTAATCAACCCAATCAACTTGTTTCTATACCTAAATACCACATCCTCCAACTACTTAAAATATTATTTCCATTAAATTCGTGGTAGAACCAGTAAAAGATATTGGTTTATCGCTTTATCATGGTCTCAATCTCTTCCTGATAAGCTCCAGAGAGAATTGGGAATCTGCACCATGTCTTTGGATCAACATTGAAGTCATCGAGGTGAAATGAAGGTGCCAGGCGTTCACGTTTCCACTGATTGATGCTCCAAAGCTTGTAAAACTTGGCAATATGTTGTTTCAACAATTCATTGGATTCAAGTTGTAATACTTGAAGAGAATTAAAAACTTCCATTGGCGATTTATGCTGCCCAATAGCTAGTCTCTCTATAGCTACCATAATATCGTAAGGCATCAAATCGTCTTCGTCCGTTTGATGTTCTTCCAATGGGCGAAGTTCAGCAGTAGGTGCCTGCACATTTACTCCATGAAGGCCACGGTAGCCAAGTGACTCTTCTGCCCATTTGAGCCATTGTCTAATAAATGGTTTGTCAACAGCAGCAATAGGAGCGATGCTTCCACTGGTATCACCATCCATTGTGGTGTATCCAACGTCTCCTTCACTTCTGTTCGAAGTCGTCAATAATAAAGCCTTTTTGATATTGGCCAACATCCACACTATCGGAGAACGGGATCTTGCCTGGATATTTTGTAAGGCAAGGTCATCTATTTCCCATGATAATTTACGACCCAATGCAGTAGCTATTTTGGATGAATAACTGTCAACTTCTTCTTGAATCGACCATTCTATGAATGTAGCCCCAATGGAGGATGAAAGAGATTTTGCAGCATATTTTGTAGTGTCCGAGGAGTTTTTGGTAGCTTGATATACGCAGGTCAACAGTTTGCCAACTATAAATTTTTCTTGTTCTGAGCCTGAAAGTTGTTCAATCAACTCTTTATGTCCGATGTTGGTTAGAAACTGACCTTTCCCAAAAGTCTCCACTCCGTGCTTTACCATAGAAGCTACCAATATCGCACAACAAGCAGAGTCTGCACCACCACTTAGTGATAATACGAAGCCTTTGGCCTTGCTTTTACGTAAGTAGTCATATAGTGCAAGAGCCGATGCTTTCTCAAAGGAGGCATTCTTGGAAAGGGTTTTGTGTGTTTTGGTAGATTCATTTACGAGGTTATCGAAATCTACTGAAGCACTGATTATTTGATATGGTAAGAATGAAAGGTGCTCATTTCTCGCAATTAATTTCCCCCATTGCCCAATGAGAATCTCTCCATCGTAGATCATACGACCTGCTTCATTGCCAAGTAAATTAGTGTATAAATATGTGCATTCGAAATCCTTAGAAGATTCTACAACCAATTGCTCCCTAGTAGTAGATTTTCCAAAGGCAAAGTGGCTTGCACTTGGGTTAATAATTAGCTCAACACCTTTCTCATAAAGTCTGCAGCCCGGTCTGTCTTCAATCCATGCATCTTCACATATTTCAAAACCTACTTTTACACCTTTTATGTTGTAAATAAGATCTCCAATGTCATATGTAGAGCTATTGAAAGTTATAGTTGACTTGGCTTCCTTGGCCCAAGGAGTAAACCATCTTTGCTCATAGTGAACACCATCATTGGCTAGATTTTGCTTGGCATAGATGCCAAGAATTCTGCCATCTTCGATCATTGCACTACAGTTGTAGGCCTTCTTATTTAGGAACACTGGCAAACCTATAGACACCGCAATGTTATTGCAATAGGGGAGAATTTCTAGCAATTCGGTGAAAGCACGTTCATGAATCCATTCGCTTAAGAATAAGTCTTCACATCCATACCCTGTTATACACAGCTCTGGAAGACAAAGGAGGTCTACCTTTTGTTCCTTTGCCTCTTGTATTGCTGAAAGGATATGACGCCTGTTTCCCTCCCAGTTGATGGGGGTTTGATTGAGTGTAGCTCCTGCGATATTCAGTGTCCGCATTATCTAAATTTCCAATGTTACGCAAGCTGCTGCAGCTGCTGCCTGCTCGGCCTTTTTTTTATTGTGTCCAAAACCTTCACCCAACATCTCACTGTCGATAATCACGTTGGCAGTGAATTCTTTGTGGTTGCCAATGCTTTTGATGTTTACGATATCAAATGCTACTTGTTTACCTTGTCTTTGCGCCCACTCTATCACTTTACTTTTGTGATTGGTATCTGTGTTGATTAACTCATCAATATCAAAATGTGGGATTAACAATTTCTTGACAATGAATTTACTACAGAAAAGATATCCTCGATCTAAGTAGACTGCTCCTACTAATGCTTCTAAAGCATTGCCATAAATGGACTTATGGGTGCGGGACTTATTTTGATTATCGAATGTGATAATATTGGTAAGCCCAATTTTTCTACCAAGTAGATTCAGTGATTCACGGTTAACTATTCGAGAACGAATCTCTGTAAGGAATCCCTCATCTTTAAATGGATATTTTTTGAACAAATACTCAGCAACAATAGACCCCAAGATAGCATCTCCAAGAAATTCGAGACGTTCATTCGATTCTTTGAAGCCCTCTCGATTAGTTTTGGCAACAGAACTATGACTAATCGCCAGTTGATATAATGATATATTGAGTGGTTTGCTCCCTACCATCGATTTGATGGCAGCAGCAAGTTCCTTGTCTTGAATAGAAGTGGATCGAAAAATGTTTAATATGCGCTTTGAAGCTGCACGCGACACTATTCTTCTATTTTTCTAAAAATGATTGATGTGTTGTGTCCTCCAAAACCAAAAGTATTGCTAACTGCTACATTTACTTCGCGCTTTTGCGCTTTATTGAATGTGAAGTTTAACTTAGGGTCAAACGCATCATCATCAGTAAAGTGATTGATAGTAGGAGGAATCAATCCATGCTGAATAGCCAATAAACAGGCTATTGCTTCAATCGCTCCAGCAGCCCCTAGTAAATGTCCTGTCATGGACTTTGTAGAGCTAATATTGAGGTTGTAGGCATGCTCGCCAAATACGTTTTGAATCGCCTTTGTTTCCCCTACATCTCCGAGTGGAGTTGAAGTTCCGTGAACATTGATATAGTCAACATCTTCAGGGTTGATTTTAGCATCTCTTAATGCGTTGATCATCACGTTGCTGGCACCCAATCCTTCTGGATGTGGAGCTGTGATGTGATATGCATCTGCGGACATTCCTCCGCCTATTACTTCAGCATATATTTTGGCACCACGTGCCTTGGCATGTTCATATTCTTCTAGAATCACTGCACCACTACCTTCTCCCAGAACGAATCCATCTCTGTCTTTATCAAAAGGACGTGAAGCGGTTTCTGGTGAATCATTTCTTTCAGATAGTGCCTTCATTGAATTGAAACCACCCATTCCAGCTTCAGTGACAGCGGCTTCAGACCCACCAGATATCGCAAGATCCATATGGCCTAATCTGATGTAGTTCATTGCATCAATCATCGCATTGGTACCAGAGGCACATGCTGAGACTGTCACAAAGTTGGGCCCTCTAAATCCATATTTAATTGAGATCAATCCAGAACTAATGTCTGCAATCATCTTAGGAATAAAGAATGGATTGAATCGAGGCCTACCGTCACCGGTCGCATAACTTCTCACTTCTTCTTGAAAGGTCTGTAGTCCACCAATACCTGAACCCCAAATGACACCTGCACGATCCAAGTCAATAGATGCTAAATCTAGACCTGAGTCTTCAATGGCCTCTTCGGAGGTAACCATAGCATACTGAGTGAAAGGATCCATTTTTCGGGCTTCCTTTCGATCCAGATGATCGGTTACGACAAAGTTTTTGACCTCACAAGCAAATTTTGTCCTAAAATGTTCAGGATCAAATCTTGTGATAGGAGCAGCACCACTAACCCCATTAGAAAGCCCATTCCAATATTCTTGGATGTTATTTCCAATGGGTGTCAGTGCACCCATTCCGGTGATTACAACTCTTCTTAGAGACATAAAAGAAGTAAATGTTATAAAATGAAATTATTTTACGTTCTCTTCCAAGTAAGAAATAGCTTGACCTACTGTACCGATGTTCTCAGCTTGGTCATCTGGAATAGAAATATTGAATTCTTTTTCGAATTCCATGATCAATTCTACGGTATCGAGAGAATCAGCTCCTAGATCGTTGGTAAAGCTCGCTTCAGGAGTTACCTCTGACTCTTCCACTCCCAATTTATCAATAATGATACCTTTTACTTTTTGTGCAATTTCTGACATTTGTTTACATTTTGTTAGTAAAAATACTCTGCAAAGAAATGCATTTAAAATCTAATGTCAAACAATTTTTTTAAAGTTATTTTTTGTTGATTTGTACACAGTAGACGTTGATTCTGTCAATTGAAATCAATTATTCTAAACTTTAATCTTATTGGAATATACTGATTCTAGTAGCCCTTGTAGTGAAGGTAGTCTTTTATATAGGTGATATACAGTAGATCAAAAACACATGAAAGTAAAGAAGCTTATAGTAGATTATGAATATGACTTTGAGCTATATGGTATTTCCACGACTATCAAGGACTACAAATTGGCTTGGCTTGTGAACAAACACTTGAACCTGTCATTGGTGAGAGCAGAAGATTATGTTGTGGACTTGAATAAAGAGGAGTATGAAATTATAAATTATACACAAATTTCCGATAACGGAGAGATAAGGCTGTTTAAGAATAAGGCAGTAATTCAAGATCGAAAAGCACAAACATACCTTGTTTCAGAGATGAAACATTTTGATTATTTCATCATGGTAAGCGGAATAATACATACTTTTACTTCTGACGATTTTTTGCAAGAACTCAGGGGAATTGATGGGCTACAATTGATCAATCAAATAGATATAGACAAACTTAAATCAAGAGATTATTTTCTCTTTTAGCAATATGAATGAACCAATTGTCTTCAACAAAACAAAAATTATAGCCACCGTAGGTCCAGCATCAAATTCGAAAGACATGCTCAAATCTTTAATCGAAGCTGGTGTGGATGTATTTCGATTGAACTTCTCTCATGGTACTCATGCTGATCACTTGAAAGTAATTAATCATGTCAACGCGCTAAATGATGAAATGGGGACGAATGTTTCCATGTTGCAGGATTTGCAAGGTCCCAAGATCAGACTTGGCGAAATGGAGAAGGGAACTAAAATCAAGAAGGGTCATGAGTTTATCATCACCACTGAAGAAATGGTGGGTAATGAACATATGGGCAGCACTGTCTATAAACATCTTCCGACTGATGTGAAGCCAGGGGCGATGATATTGATTGATGATGGTAAGATCGAGTTGAAGGTGAAATCGATTGAAGGCAATCGAGTCATCACTGAAGTTATTTATGGAGGCAAGGTGAAATCTAGAAAAGGGATCAATTTGCCTTTTTCAGAAGTCTCAGCTCCTTGCTTGACCGAAAAGGATTTAAAGGATTTGATGTTTGGCCTCTCTCATGATATTGAATGGGTAGCTTTGTCATTCGTGCGCAAACCGGAAGACATTATCGAACTTCGCGAATTGATCGAAAAGGAAGGAAAACAGACCAAGATCATTGCAAAAATTGAGAAACCAGAGGCTTTGAATCAAATTGACGAAATTATAGAGGTAACAGATGCGATTATGGTTGCTCGCGGTGATCTTGGAGTAGAAATATATATGGAGGAGGTGCCAATGGTTCAGAAAAACCTCGTGAAGAAATGTAACCTTGCTGCTAAGCCGGTGATTATTGCTACCCAGATGATGGAGAGTATGATCGAGAACCCCAGACCTACACGGGCAGAGACCAACGATGTCGCCAATGCCGTAATGGACGGGGCGGATACCTTGATGTTATCAGCCGAAACTGCTGCTGGAGAATATCCTATTGAGGTGGTGAAGAGCATGGTAAAAACCATAGTGAGCGTTGAGAAATCTGCTGATATTTATTTCAATCATGATGTATCTCTGATCAGAGATACGCCATTATTCCTCAATGATACCTTAGTACTCTCTGCATGTCGATTGGCAAAAGCTACTCAAGCGAAGGCTTTAATAGGAATGACTCAATCAGGATTTACCGCTTTTCAACTCTCATCAAATCGACCAAAGGCAGGGATTTTCATTTTCACTAGTAACAAGCCGTTGCTGAAAACCATTAATTTGATTTGGGGAGTAAGGGGCTTTTATTACAACAATGAAACTTCTACTGATGCCACAATCGCTGATCTAGAGGAGATTTTGAAAGAAAAAGGCCATATCAAAAAAGGAGATGTTTACATCAATACAGCTAGTATGCCTATCGAAGCTAGAGGCAAAACGAATATGATTAAAATGAGTGTTGTAGATTAAGGTTTAAAGTTTAAAGTTTAAAGTTTAAAGTTTAAGGTTTAAATTTTTTTGTTAGTGATTTAGCGCTACTGAAAATATCCAGTTTCTTTCCTGATTCCCGATTTCCATATCATAGTTTTCATTTTTAGTTTCTAACGAAATTATTATCCATACCTTTGCGCGCTTAAACCTAAGCAAAAAAACATGAAGTTTTCATTCATTGACAAGACACAGGGTAGCATTAAAGATGATGTCTTTTCTGGTCTTACTGTAGCACTTGCTCTTGTTCCTGAAGCAGTTGCATTTGCTTTTGTAGCCGGAATCTCGCCAATTGTGGGATTGTACGGTGCATTTATGATGGGGTTGATTACTGCTATTTTTGGTGGACGACCAGGAATGATCTCTGGAGCTACTGGTGCATTAGCTGTGGTGATGGTGAGCTTGATTAAAGAAGGAAATGAACTGGGTGCAGATATGGGGCTTCAATATTTGTTCGCCACATTGGTACTTACGGGGATTATACAAGCATCTGCTGGTTTTTTAAAACTTGGAAAATTCGTAAGAATGATACCACATTCAGTAATGATGGGATTTGTGAATGGATTGGCTATTGTGATCTTCATGTCACAGTTGGGCATGTTCAAAACCAACGGAGAATGGATGACGGGTGGAGCACTATGGACAATGCTCGGGCTGGTATTATTAACTATGGCAATCATGTTTGGTCTACCTAAGTTGACTAAAAAAGTGCCAGCAGCGCTTATTGCAATCATCACAGTTTCATTAATAGTTATTTTTGGAGGAGTTGATACAGAGACGGTCAAATCATTTATTGTAGCCGGTGGAGGAACAGGTATCAAGGCTGGTTTGCCGACATTTGCGTTGCCAAATATCCCACTAAACTGGGCTACTTTGACTTTTATATTTCCTTATGCTATGATATTGGCAGCGATTGGTTTGATAGAGTCTTTGATGACACTCAACCTTATAGACGAGCTTACAGAAACTCGCGGAAGTGGGAATCGTGAAAGTGTAGCGCAAGGGGCTGCTAACTTGGTTAATGGCTTCTTTGGTGGTATGGGAGGTTGCGCGATGATCGGACAAAGTATAATAAATATCAAATCTGGAGGTAGAGGTAGACTTTCAGGGATTGTAGCGGCACTAGCGCTACTTGGGTTTGTGCTTTTTGGCTCTACCTATATAGAAATGGTGCCGATAGCGGCATTGGTTGGTGTAATGTTCATGGTAGTTATTGGAACATTTGCTTGGAATTCGTTTAAGATTGTCAACCAAGTCCCTAATTCTGATGTGATTGTGATTGTTTTGGTTACTGTGGTGACAGTCTTCTTTGACTTGGCGATTGCCGTATTTACAGGGGTTATTGTTGCTGCTTTGGTATTTGCCTGGGAAAATGCCTTGCGTATTCGTGCCAGGAAATTTGTAGATGATCATGGCATCAAACATTATGAAATATTTGGGCCATTGTTCTTTGGATCGACTACTTTATTTACTTCAAAATTTGAAATAAGCGAAGATCCGGATGAAGTAATTATTGACTTCAAAGAATCTAAGATCATGGATCAGTCGGCAATAGAAGCCGTCAATAAGCTCGATGAAAAATACCTGAAAGCAGGAAAAAAAATCCACCTGCGTCATCTAAGTCAAGATTGTGTCCAACTCATTAAACGAGCGGACAAAATCTGCGATGTCAATGTATTGGAGGATCCAGATTATTTTGTGGCGATAGATAATTATAATAAGGCGAAGGTGGTTGCGAATTGATTCACAAGAGATTCTCTTGCAGCTAATATTATTGATTAACATTAATTCGTTTCTCGACATACCAGAATAAGGAGGTGTCCAATTTAAATCCTAGATTCTTCAAATAATAAAATGCCAGTAGATGCTTGTTTCTAAGTTAGAGAAGTCCTAATTTTTGATCTTAAACTGTATGAAATAAGAATGAAAATTTTAATTATTGACGACTCTTTTTTTCAGCGAAAGGTAATTTCCAACATGATTTCCGATATTGGTCATGAGCCAATTTTGGCTGCTAGTGGCGAAGAAGGATTAGGGCTTTTTAGTACAATCAAGCCAGATGGAGTTATTTTGGATTTGCTAATGCCAAGACTATCTGGGAAAGAAATCCTCAAAAAATTGCAGGATGAAGGGAATGAAGTACCTATTGTTATTTTATCTGCGGACATCCAAAAGAGTGTAGAACAAGCATGCCTCAATCTTGGAGCTTCATTTTTCCTACACAAACCTCTTGTCAAAGAGGAACTTCAAAACTGTATAAACAATTTCTAATCTAGCATAGATGTCATTAACTGATGGTAAAATACATGATGTATTCAAAGAACTAATCAATATTGGTGTGGGAAAAGCTGTAAGTGTCCTCAATGATATGATCCAAATGGAAATTGAGCTTGAGGTTCCTGATATTCAAATCGCAACTCTAGATAAGTTTAGGTCGAACTTATTGCTTATTGACAATACCAAAATCACTAAAGTCACTTTGGAGTTCGAAGGTGCTTTGAATGGTTTTTGTGAACTTATAGTGCCTTACGATAATGCGAAGAAAATAACCTCAATTCTTATTGATGAACAGTTCGATAGTCCCGAACTGAACATGGCTGTGGAAGGTACTGTTACCGAATTGGGGAATATCCTTTTGAACGGAGTAATGGGTACATTTTCAAATGTACTTGATATGCATTTAGATTATATTATCCCATCATACCATGAGGAAAATCTGCACAATTACTCATCGACTCATCACAAACCTGAAGTGAGTTTGGCATTGGTATGCAAGACGAAGTTTTACATTGACACTATTGGCTTTGATGGTACTATATTGGTAATATTCAGAGAAAATGATATTGATACGCTCGAATGGATGTTGCAAGAAAAATTAGATGAGTAGTGAAGACTCATCTTTCCACATTTAATAGTTATGATTTCTTAACTGTTCCTATTTTGGTAATAGATGAAAAATCATGCGTTTCATTCTGGAATAAGACGTTGGAATACTACACTAACATCGCTCGAAGTGAAATTTTAGGAAAAAATATTTTTGAGCACTATCCGCACTTAGATACGCATTTGTATCGAGAACGAATCGCCAATGTGGTGACAGGAGGAATGGCTGATACTTTTACCAAACAATTTCACCAATATTTTATACCTATTACACAAAAGAATAATAGGTATAAAATACAAAAGACCATAGCTTCTCCAGTCAGGGTAGAAGGGCAAGGAAAATATGGCATATTTGCGATATTTGATGAAACCGAAAGTGATAAAAAATTACAATCGTATAAGACCCTGAGGGAACAGTCCAATGAAGAAATCGAAAAAAGAATAATAGCTGAAGAAAATTACCGTTCGTCAATGCATTTACTGCAAAGATCCAATGATGAACTTAATGAGTTCGCTAACGCAATATCTCATGACCTGAAGGCTCCGTTGCGAGGAGTTGGTAGCTTGATTGATTTTATATGGGAGGATAACAAAGAGAAGATCAATGAAGAATCCAAATCTAATTTTGAACTTATTAAAAACAGAATTTCCCAAATGGATGAGATGGTCAACGGGTTACTCCAATACGCCATGCTAAAAACAGACAATGAAGATATAGAGGATGTAGATCTCAACAAGGTTATCGAAAGTCTAAAATTATTGTTAGTAGTCAATGATGATGTACTAATTACTTTAAAATATCAGCTCCCAATTGTTAAAATCAATAGACACAAAATCCATCAGGTCTTACAAAATTTAATTAGCAATGCTATTCATCATAATGATAAAGAGACTTGTCTGATTACTATTGATTATGCTAAAGAGGGAGCACGACACATCATTTCAGTAATAGACAATGGTAAAGGGATTAGTGAGGACAAATACGATCTAATATTTAGCGTATTCAAATCATTTGGCGTTAAAGGACAAAATCATGGTTTGGGACTTGCAATAGTAAAAAAAATCATTGTCAATTATGGCGGAGAAATTTGGGTAGATTCCGAATTGGGCAAGGGTAGTAAATTCTCCTTTTCGCTTCCTTGCAGTTAGGTGATGTGCTCAAATGATGTTGTTTTTCACTCTATCCAACTTGTTTGGTAGGCATTGTTGTTGACCTAATTTAGCCTTAGATTTATTTTTTGGAATCTGAGCAAAGAGTTGTTATTAATATTTAGTGTCGTCCGAGTAAAAAACGTGCTGTATTTATTTCTGTGAGAAAAACACCCCTATAATCCCCTCAAGGGGATAGTCGCGATTCTCCCCTTGAGGGGAGACACAGAGGGGTGTTTTTCATTGTGAAGTAAAAAGCTTGAAATTTGAGTATAATCAAACATTTTTGCTCCTTTTAAAATTTACTCGGACGACACTAATTAATATTCAGGAATATCTTTTAACATTCAGAGTAAATGGAAATTACCCAGCCCAGCCTTCTCGATCCAAACTTCTATACTGAAT
>Ga0209634_1003362_pt1 | contig 10813 bp, 21 predicted proteins | sample LinPmetageLP40_FD_184043 | JGI IMG/M metagenome (GOLD analysis project Ga0209634, IMG submission 184043) | Marine viral communities from the Pacific Ocean - LP-40 (SPAdes) (version 2) | ecosystem: Environmental > Aquatic > Marine > Oceanic | place: Pacific Ocean | collected 2010-08-26 | reverse complement strand
TTCTACGCTTAATCTTGGTCAATATACTGCAAGTTCTAGTGAACCAAGTTCCCCAGAAAACGGTTCAATCTGGTGGGATACTGCAAACGAAAAGATATTTCTTTATATCGCTGGTGAGTGGAAAGAAACGATAGGCATTCCCCCAACAATTGCTTGGGGTGGTTCAAGAGGTGTTTTTGCGCTTGGTCATACTGGGAGTAGTTTTACATCACAGATAGATTTTTTTGATATTACATCGTCAAGCAATGCTGCTGATTTTGGCGATCTTACTGTTCAAAGAAATCCTAATCCTGTTGGTAATTCTGCTAGATGCTGTTTTGGTGGCGGTGTTTCTCCTCCCAATCGCGTCAATACGATTGATTATATAACTACCTCAACCGCAGGGAATGCGACAGATTTTGGTGATTTATCAGTAGGTAAAAATCAAATGTCAAGTTCCTCAAATGGTACAAGAGGTCTTTTTATTGGAGGTTATGATCAAGGCGGTTCTCCAACATATAATTATAACGTAATAGAATATATCACTATAGACACGACAGGCAACGTCACAGACTTTGGAGATACAACCACACCAAGCATTGATGCTGGCGGTCTTAGCAATGATACATATGGTCTTAATTGTGGGGGGTATGGTCGTATAAGTGGAACAAATACTTATAAGGAAAATATTGATAAAGTTACTATTGCAACCACAGGAAATGCGACAAATTTTGGAAATTTAACAGCTAACAAAACTGTTTATGATGGTGTGTCTGATAAGACAAGAGGTGTAATCGGTGGTGGTTATGATCCTGATTTATCAGGTGGAAGCAGAACAAATGTCATGGAATACGTTACTATTTCTACAGATGGCAATGGAACGGACTTTGGAGACCTAACGGTAGCAAGGTCTTGCTCTGGATCAAGCCATGTAACTTATGGATGTTTTTCTGGTGGTAGTCTTAATAGTGGAACTTCAAACACAATAGATAGAATTACAATCCAAACTACTGGTAATGCAGCGGATCATGGTGACCTTACAAGTACCACTCAAAATAATGGCGGTTGGTCAGGAAATGCTTCTTAGGAGGAAATAATGTCAGAATTTACAACAAAAAAGATAACAGATCGTGCAGGGACAGGCGCACCTAGCTTTACATATGGGGTGAATATAGGCGGCTCAGATAGTGGATTAATTGGCAAAGCTTACACAGCGTCAGGAACAGAACCATCTTCCCCTGCAAATGGTGACACTTGGTATGATAGTACAAACGATAAATTTTATCTTTATGTTAATGGTGAGTTTAAGCAAATTACTCATGCAAATGCTATCCCTCCTTTTACATGGGGCGGTGATAGGGCTGTTGCGGCAGGTGGTTATAGCAGCAGCAGTATAACAAATGTTATAGATTATTATGATATTACTAGTACTGGTAATGCAAGTGATTTTGGTGATTTAACAAATAATGCAAGTTCACATGCAGATGGATTAAGTAATCAAACACGCGCTTTATTTACACATGGGTGGATAGGTAGTGCTAGAGTAAATAATATTGATTATATTACTGTTTCTTCAACAGGAAACGCTACAGACTTTGGTGATCTAACAGAAGTCAAAACAGGAAATGGAGCAGCGTCTAACGGAACAAGAGGTTTGTATGCAGGTGGTAACTCCCAAAGTAATGTAATGGATTATGTAACTATTGCCACAACAGGAAATGCAATAGATTTTGGTGATTTGGCTACTGGAACAGATAAGTGTTCTGGTGTTTCAGATGGAACTTATGGGGTTTTTGCAGGTGGATATTCTTCTGATTACAGTAATGAAATGCAATTTGTTTCAATTGCCACAACTGGAAACGCTAGTGATTTTGGAGATTTAACGGTTGGTAGAAGAGGACATGCTTCTGTCAGTGACGTTACAAGAGGAGTTTATGCAGGTGGTCAAGGTAATGGAATTAATTATTCAGATACAATAGATTACATAACGATAGCATCTACTGGAAATGCTAATGATTTTGGTAATTTGAGCATCGGTAAAAGATACACGGCAGGTTGTGGAAATTCAACTATTGGAACAATTGCAGGTGGACAAGATAGTAATAATGTTAGGACTACAAACATAGACTATTTTACAATTCAAACCACTGCCAATGCCGTTTCATTTGGTAATTTGACGGTTGGTCGATATGATATTAAAGGCACATCTGGTAATGCTTCTTAGGAGAAAAAAATGAGTACAATTAAAGTAAACACGATTGATAACAACGGCTCAAATGTAGATTTTCCTAACAAGCTAAAGGTTCGGGGAAATGCCATTGAGCAAGGTTATACTGCAAGCGGTACAGAACCATCATCTCCAAGCGCAGGGGATATTTGGTACGACAGTACAAATGATAAAACTTTTCAATATATAAATGGTGAGTTTAAAGAGGTAAGCATTAAGCCAATTCTTAAAAATGCAGGTGATAGAGCAGTACATCATAGAGGATATACAACCGCAAGTGGAGTAAATGCAAAATCTCTAGATTATTGGGCTATATCGACCCTTGGAAACGCAGCAGACTTTGGAGATCTTTTAACAGAGCAAAGAAGTTACGGAAGAGGCAGTGTGTCTGATAGAACTTATGGGATATTTTTCCCTCAGTATAATACTAACGTCATTGAAAGAATTGCGTTTGGTAGTCTTGGCAACGCTGTAGACTTTGGGGACACAACAGTTTCAGGTATCAATTACGCTTGTTATTCAGATGGAACTTATGGGTATTATATACACGCACGAGTGACGGGAGCAAGTAACCCTTCTACACCTTCTATTGATAGGTTTACAATTGCGACAGCCGCCAATGCCACAGACTTTGGCTATGATTATGGCACAGCTAGATCACAAAGTACTGGCCTTAGTGATGGAACAACTGGATTTTTATTAGGCGGTCAAACTACTTCTTCAGCATCAAGTGTTTCTAATACCGTGGAATATATAACTCTTGCGACCCCTGCCAATAGCTCAGACTACGGAGATCTTACTTTAGCAAGATTTAATATTGCGGGGGCAGCTAATCTTTCTCGCGCAGTTACAAGTGGCGGTCAAAATGTAAACGGTAGTTCTGTTAACTTGATGGATTATTTTTCTGTAACTACAGCTGGTTCAGCTACAGACTTTGGTGATCTTTCCCAAGCTGCTTATCAGCAAGGGGCTACGACTAATGGTACTAGAATGTGTATCGCAGGTGGATGGAATACATCGTATAATTCCCCATTATTAGAAATTTTCTATGTTGAAATGGACACAGCAGGAAACGCAGCAGCGTTTGGCAATCTAACCGCAAATAGTTCTGATGCTAATACAGCGTCAGGTAACGCATAAAGGGTTAAGCATGACTAACATAATAACAAAACCGATTACTTTTTCTTTGCCAGTAGAGGCAAGCAAAAATATAAATCAAGTTGCGGCTGCAAGGGTCGCAGAAAAATTGCCAGAAATTGCAAAAGCAACTAGGGCATTTGATAGGAATAATAGCCAAACAACATTAAACATGATGACATTGACAATGCTCAATGGTCACTCGCCTTATAGAATGTTGCGACAGATAACAGCAGAAGTTGAGAAAAGAGAAAACGCTTTAAATGAAGCGCAGGTTTCTCACGCTGAAGTTCGTATGGAGATTATTGAGTTAGAAGGTTCAAGCGATGCAGTTAGTGAAGCCAAGTTAAGACAGAAACGACATGGCTTAATTCAAATGGAAAATAAGATTAATGGGTCAATAAAAGATATTGCTACTTTAATTGATAGTTATGAAAACATTAAGGAAAATTTTGGCATTGATGAATGGGATGAAGTTGCTTTTGAAAGAGAAGAAAAGCGGCATCATGTTCGAAGAGGCTTCGAGCTTATGTATCGAAATTTAATGGACGGCGGTCGAGCTTCTACAGCAACGATCGAGTATATGCAGCAATATGGAGTTCATCCACAACTCGCATTGACCGAGGTCAGTGGATATATAAAATTGACAGCGGAACGAATTGCAAAACTAGAGATCTTGCACTCGAATGACTTAGAAGAGTTCCTCGATAAAATGGCTGATAAGTATTTCCAAAACGCTGACATTACGGCCGAAAGAATTTTCGGGAAAAAAGACTTTGTAAATACTGATTATATGTTGCAACTCGAAAAACAATTTAAGGAGACATAAAATGATAATTGAGTACAAAATGCACATGACACCGGGCGGAATGAAAGCACCGGACTGGATAGATGACGGTGGTTATTTTTCCGATGCCGCTACAAATACAAAAGTAGGATGGTCTCCTGATGAAGCTGACAGAGAATATTATGTTCCTGATACAGTTACCACGATGACTGAAGCAGAATTAAAAACAAAGCTTTTGGCAATGCACGAAACTACAAAGTTTCAAAAAATGGGTGACGATGGTGAGATGGCTGATATGACAAATGCAGAAGTTAATACTATGGCGGCTGATTGGGTTGCAGCTAGGTCATAATTAAATGTTTGGATTTGCTCCAATTGCAGCGGCTCCTATCGCTGACGATGCAGAACGTGAAAACACTGTTGTAACTGTTGTTGGAGTAACATCCGGAACGCCGGCTATTCCGAGCGTTGTCTTTTTACAAAATCACGCGCTCACTTGTGTAAATGTAAGTTGTGCTCCGCCAGTTATCGACACGATTACTGTTGTTCAAAATCATTCACTGATTGCAAACGATGTTACGGCTGGCGTTCCTGTTATTGGATCAGCGAACGTTGCCGAGGATGAAACACTCACACTCAATAATGTTGTTGCTGGTTCGCCAGATATCGGCGTTGCAACTGTTGTTCAAAATCATTCACTCATTGCAAATAATGTTGTCGCTGGTGCTCCGGCCGTTGGCTCGATCAACATGGCTGAGCGAGAAACTCTCACGATCGCAGATTTCTCAACTGGTGAACCTGATATTGCGGTCCTTACTGTAACCCAGGGACATCAACTCAGCGCATCATTTGTCGGAGCCGCTCCGGTTATCGACACGATTACACTAAATCAAATTTATAATTTGGTTGCAAACGATGTTGTCGCTGGTGCTCCAGATATTGCAGCTCTACCAATCATTGGGGGATTGCAAGCCGAAGGAGTTACGTCCGGAGCTCCTGTCGTTGAAGCGATTACAGTGGTCCAAAATCACGCGCTGATTGCAAACGATGTTACGGCTGGCGCTCCAGTTGTTGACACGATTACAGTCGTTCAAAATTATGCGTTGATTGCAAACGATGTTACGGCCGGCGCTCCTGTAGTTGACACGATTACCGTTGTTCCAAAGGTAGCGATTGGGGCTTTGGGTGTAGTAAGTGGAGCTCCGGTAATAGATGCGATTACAGTGGTTCAAAATCACTCACTGATTGTAAACGCTGTTACCTCTGGAGCTCCTGTTATCGATGCGATTTCAATAGCTCAAAATCATAGTTTGATAGCAAACGATGTCGTCACTCCAGGCGTTATAGTGCCGATCGTTGTCTTTGATGCCGCACTCCCTCGAATTGTTGACTTTCGAACTCCGAGCACGACGAGCGCCGTCGTTCCCTCGTCTATCTCTCGAACAAAAGTAAAACTTATTTAGGTGATAAAATGACTTTTAATCTTAAGCAAAATGACACATCCCCCCAAATCTCCGCGATCTTACAAGACGGAGCCGGGACCGCGATCGATCTTACCGGGGCAAACGTCCGCTTTCATATGAAGCGCATCGGAGCGGCGACGGCCTCAGTCGATGCAAACGCAACGATCGTTAACGATAACGCCGGGAGCGTAAAATATGTATGGATTTCTGCAGATACATCGGTCGCCGGAACTTACCAGGCCGAATTTGAGGTTACATATACGGACGGAAGTGTTGAGACTTTTCCAAACGATACATCGATCGCGATCGAAATAGTGGAAGACTTGGCGTAATGAGTGATCGAAGGACAGTAGCCTCGGCTCACGAGCGAGCGGACGCGATAGAAAAAGAATTGATCGAGCTTCAAACGACGGTTCGAATACAGCTCAAGGATATTTACGGTCGGATTAAGTTGAGCCAAAATATTTTGCTGACAGCAAGCGGCTCGATCATTGTAATGCTAGTCACTATCATCACGCGCATGGGTTAAGTTATGGACCCGATTTCCATACTTGGCGGACTGTCGGCCGGGATAAAGGCCGGGAAACAATTGTATGCGCTCAAGGGACAAGTGGTCGATTTTTTCGATACTGTTGACCAAGCAAAAGCAAAACACGCAAAGAAGAAAAACAGTATATTTGCTGGGTCAAATGAGGCCGGATTATCGAGTTACCTTGACGCTATGGCCGCGAAGGATGCCGAGGAACAGCTTCGCGAGTTAATCGTAAATACTCGTGGATTATCAGCATATACAGAGCTCCAAAACATCCGTAAAGAAATCCGGCAAGAGAGGAAAGCGGAGGAAGCACAACGTCAAATAGACCGGCAAAAAAAAGCTGAGGCATTTCTAACGATGGCAGTAATTGCGCTATCTGCGATTGCATTTTTCGGCGGCTTATATGGTCTCGGTTTTTACCTGGGCTGGTTCTGATGTTTGTTTTACTTTGGATAATGCTGAGCGCCGGCGGAGAGTTTAATCATTATCACATTGCTTCTTTTACAACGCTCGAGGCTTGCTCGATCTCCCTCGAGGAAAGCAAAGTTCTCGTAACTAATTCGAATAAAAAGGTCGTCTGTCTCCACATAAAAAAGTGATTTTAAAACAACGTAAAAGAAAATTTGTTCTCGAGGAAAATGGGATCGTTTGGATGATCTCTCGCGACCCTCGGATTTGTCGAAAATTTGCAGAGGAGTTTAAAAATGAACGATTTAATCCCCGACAAAAGGGCATATCAAATAAACAAAAGGCGGATGGCATGGGCCTCGATCGGCCTGATGGCGGTAGTGACAGTCGCAACGATCGTCGATCCCGGAAGAATGTCCGAAGCTGATAGTATCTTGATGGCTCAATATATTAGTTTGTCCGGTTTAGTCGGGGCGTATTTTGGCTTTTCCGCTCGCTCTCAAACCACAATGAAAACGGAGGCAAAATCATAATGTTAGGTTTAGTGGAAAAATTAATTCCCTCGGTCAGTAATGTGCTCGATAAATTCATCGAGGATAAGGATCAGAAAAATCAGCTCGCGCATGAGATCGCAACAATGTCCGAGAAGTTGGCCGCTGAAAATGCTGCACTCCAGGCCCAGGCAAATCTAGAAGCTTCGAAACATCCATCACTTTTTGTGGCCGGAGCTCGCCCGGCTATCCTCTGGATTTGCGCTCTCGGTTTATTCGTGAACTTTTTTCTTATGCCTATCGCCGATTGGGTCGTCACCGTCTGGTATCCCGACATAGTTCTTTTTGAGCTAGATACCGGGGCGCTGATGACTTTGACGCTCTCCCTTCTCGGCGTTTCGGGTTTGCGCTCGTTCGAGAAGTCAAAAGGCGTTGCTCGAGAGAACCTCAAAAAATGACCTATGAAATGGCGATCGTCCTCTTGATTGCGGTTACGATTAACACGGCCGCTAATGTTTTCCGCTTATATTTGGAGTTTAAAAATGGAAAAAAACTTTGATAAATGTTTAGAGATCATCCTTCAAAACGAAGGAGGTTATGTAGATCACCCGGCCGATCCTGGTGGGGAGACAAATCTCGGCGTTACTCGGGCAACTTATGAGCAATGGGTCGGCCGGATGGTTCTCGATGGCGAGATGAGACGATTAACAAAAGCGGACGTCGCTCCGATCTATGAGAAAAATTACTGGCTCCGGGCCAAATGTCACAAGCTCGCCAGTGGCCTCGATCTCGCGGTCTTCGACTGGCAAGTGAACTCCGGAAGTCGCTCGAGCAAAGCCCTCCAAGGTCTTGTTAAAGCAAAAAAAGATGGCGCAATAGGACCGAAGACATTAGCCGAAGTTGACAAGCACGATCCCCGGGAGCTGATCCAAGGGATGCACGACGTTCGCCAGAATTTTTATGAAGGTTTACGAACGTTCGAAACGTTTGGTCGAGGCTGGACTTATCGAAATAAGCACACCCTCGAGCTTGCTTTACAGATGGCGGATTAACGCTCGGTTAATTCCGGTCTTCGTTTCGGTTTAATTGAGCTATCCATAGAGCTTAAAACATTCGACTTATCACACCACAAATAAATGTCGGGGCCAGCGATATTATCAGAAATGTACTCATATAAACTTTCGATATGATCCATCGATTTGAGACATTGCTCATAGCTCTGCAACCAAAATCTAACAGTTACTTGCTCGCCGTCAATTTTGTATCCCAAGATTAACGCGGTATAAAATGCGAGGATCATCAAACCGGCCTCCGATATTTTTTAATATCTGGCGTTTGCCATTCCCAAAAATCCGGGCATTGGTGCATCCATTTGATCGTTTTGTTTTCATCGATCTCCAGTAAAAACCTCACAAGCTTTCTAAACTTAATTTTCCCGATATCTTTGCAACCGACTAAAATCATTGCCGGGCTAGTTTCCTCGAAAAATTCCTCGAGCGTATATTCGCTAATATCAATCCTCGGGCCAAAGCTTCGAACACGATAATTATATTTCAACGGACGATCGACAGTCCTGGGAAATTGCAAATGTCTAAGTTTCAGAACCATTTTGAACCTCCCGGCTTTTACGCTGATAAAATGTTGCGGTTAGTTTAAGCCTGGCAATCTCTCCCAGGAGCTTCTCGATGGTGGTTGCCGCTTCCTGAACATAAACGGCGTCGGACCCAGTTAGCTCATCACTGAGCCTCTCCAGGCGTTTCGTGAGGACAGCGCTCATCTTATCGCCCTCCTGGTTTCTTCATTATCGGCCGGATAATAATAAGTAGACCTTATATTTTCACCGGCCTTTTCCAGATAGCCTTTTTTGTGCAGCTTCTTAATTAGATAATTGACGCCTTGTAGCGAAGACCGCTTTTTTGCAACGCGCTTTTTCTGAATTGTTCCGTTGCCAATATCTTTAAACGTCGGAGCTAATCCTTCCGCTTCCCAGTATCGAGCAATGAAAACTAGGATTTCTTTTTCAGCTTTTGTTAATGAGGGGAACATTTCGCGGCCCTCCCCTCAATCTCCAAATCATCTCCGACTAAAGTAATAAGCAAAGTCTCAGTCTCGAAATAACGCAAGCCGACAAGCTTCATCGTTTCTTTTAATAGCGCGGCAATTTTTTCGCTTAAGTCTCCGTAACTCTCAGCGTGATCGTGCAACGCTTGTGCTTGGTTTGCAGCAAGTTGGAAATCATGGCAAAGATAGCCAATAGTTTCTTTAGTTTTAGCGTCGATATTTATGCCAACTAAATCGACGATCTCGGCGGTCATTGTAGCACCCAAGGGAGAAATAAGCCGACATATAATAATATGACTAAGCTTGCCGCGCCGATACAATCTCCGACAAATTCTCCGATCAGTTTTTTCTGTCTTAACTGTTTAAACAGTTCTTTCAGTTCTGTTAGCGTTTCATTTCTGAATGTTCTGTAAATACTAACTAAATATATATTATGCGAAAACTTCTTATACATTACTGGCCTCATTTTTGTTATCCCTATTATAATTAGGTTTTCTATTTACCGACCGTTTCCAGGACTATCTGTCCCTGGACCCGGCTATTCTCTTATTAAGCTCGGTTCGTTGTTTGAGCGTTACTTTCATATGCCGGTGGCGATCTAGATAATCATCATTATTCTCATCCAAATCTGGACGCGCTTCAACATGGTCAAAACCATGAGTATCACGCATTGTGTTTCCAACATACTTATATTCCGCCGATCCTCGATCTCGAGGGTCTTCGGGCTTCATCGTTTGTGCTAATGTGTTCAACTTCATAATTTCAGTCTGAGCATAGAGCACTTTATCCGCCGCCCCTACCTTGTTAAGTCCGGCAATCTCTTCGAGAGTATCGGCACAATTTCGGAGCAACTTTATTATCTGAGCAATGTGATCGACATGCCAACAATTAATGTCAACCCGGCGTTTAAATCGAAGCAAACCTCGATTAAACATCGCCGCCGTTGGATTGAGTTGTTTCTTCTTTTTCATGTCTAACCATTTTACTTAGGTAATACTTAGATAATAATAATATAATATTTAGTCCGTCAATGTGACGTGTACACATATTTTTTGTTGCACAGTGTCACGCTTTTTTTTGCAATTTGAAGTAGTCGCGTTCTGCTGATCTATACTCAAAAAATGCACCACGGTTTTTGTCCTCAGTTAAGCTTATAGTTAAGTCTACATAGTAATTTGAGTACCAGGCGGCATCATTTAGAAGCCGTTGCGACGGCAAATAATACCGCTGGTAGCCCTCTTTTGTATTTCGTAGAATATACTTAAAACCGTGAAGCTCCGACAAATCTTTGCTGACACTTGCTCTATCGCGTTGGAGATAATCGGCGGCGTCGGAGACTGAAAACCCCTCGCCAATGTCATCCAGGGCAAACATCCAAAAAAGCATTTGACGGTTTGGCGTTGCGAAAGTCCAACGTGCGATTTCGTTATACTCGGACCACTTTTTCTTGTCTAAATATATTTGGTGCTCAAGTTTAATCTGCGTCTGTATAAAGCGTTGGATGAGGCTCTCTCGGAAGTCGCGCAGATCATTACCGTCCGTTGGGTAATGCGGTATTTTATCTTTCTGAGCCAATTCCGTTTCGTGCGCCTGTATAAAATCTTTTTGTTTATCATGCTTGGACATTTAATCCTCCGTTCATTGGAGGTGCGATTGGAGCGAATGGCTGACCTTTTGCATTCCACCCGCTTGCGTCACTGCCTAAAGCTAGACGTTTGAAAATTT
>Ga0209634_1003358_pt1 | contig 10821 bp, 8 predicted proteins | sample LinPmetageLP40_FD_184043 | JGI IMG/M metagenome (GOLD analysis project Ga0209634, IMG submission 184043) | Marine viral communities from the Pacific Ocean - LP-40 (SPAdes) (version 2) | ecosystem: Environmental > Aquatic > Marine > Oceanic | place: Pacific Ocean | collected 2010-08-26 | reverse complement strand
TACCGGGTACGCCATCCATTTGATAAGGCAAAATGATACCGTGCCAATGAATAGATGTGGGCACGGATAAACGGTTGGTGACCTTAATAATTACCTCATCGCCTTCGCGTAAACGTAAAGTAGGCGCAGGAATTGAACCGTTGATTGTAGTGGCTAGGCGAGAACTGCCAGTGAAGTTAACAGGCGATTGGGCAACTTCTAGCTCGATCACTTTACCGCTTAATTCTGGCGCGGTGCCCCGTATAGTCTGGCGACTTTGCTCATTAGCTTGAAGCATGCTGGGCGTAGATGCGATGACGCCGCCGGCTGCCAAGCCCTGCACAAAGCGTCGACGAGACAGTCTGATGGGATGCAAAGTATCTGACTCTGGCGATTTCATCTAAATATTCTCCTTTTCAAGCTAGAAGTGACCTAAGCCACTATTTCTTAAATTCATGGTCAGCTTAATAGCATAAGCGTAGAACCCTGACACCCACATGACCTGAAGATGACAATGTTGTAATGTTGGAGTCATCTTTATGTTTGGTTAATCCTCTATAATCGTTAGGTATTATATACTAGGAGAAAAGTCATGCGGCTATTGATAGTCGAAGACGAATCAAAAGCGGGTGACTACTTGAAGCAAGGCTTAGGTGAAGCAGGCTTTCAAGTGACACTTGCGCGTAATGGCTTAGACGGCCATCACCATGCGATGACAGAATCCTTCGATATGATCATTCTCGATGTAATGCTGCCTGATGTGGATGGTTGGCGTATTCTTAAATCATTACGCGATGCTAAAAAACAAACGCCCGTTTTATTTTTAACTGCCAGAGACAGTGTAGAGGACAGGGTTAAAGGATTAGAGTTAGGAGCGGACGATTATCTAGTTAAGCCGTTTGCGTTTGCCGAATTACTGGCCCGAGTTCGCACACTATTACGACGGGGGGCGGCACCAGTGCAATCGGAACAATTAACTGTGGCCAATTTACATTTAGATTTGTTACGCAGGCGAGTATTTAGAGGAGATAAAAGAATCACACTTACGCAAAAGGAATTTGCATTGCTTGAATTGCTGATTCAACGGGAGGGTGAAGTACTACCGCGTTCTCTTATCGCATCACAAGTATGGGATATGAACTTTGATTCCGACACCAATGTAATCGATGTGGCCATTCGCCGTTTACGAGTAAAAATTGATGATAGCTTCACTCCAAAACTCATTCATACGGTGAGAGGTATGGGTTACAAGCTAGAAGTTGAGAGTAACGAAGATGAATAGCGTTGCCATGAAGAAAAACCCCATTTCGTTAACATTACGAATGATATTATTTGTTGTAATTACAATTGGAATATGTCTATTTTTCATTAATCAAATGGTTTTGCAGTTGGTGGAGCGTCATTTTTCTGAACAAGATACAGCAGAATTAATTGTCATGAATCAAGCTATTTATGAGCGTTTACAGATGTTACCTGATTCTAATCGCCCCAAAAGTGATATTTTATCTCATGCGGTATCGGGGCACCACGGTGTGTTTTTTCAGGTGCGCGATATTAGGGGGAAGATAGTTTACACAAGCCCTAATTTTGATTTATCAGGCGCTTCGATCCAAATCGAATCCAATCATATGATTCAATATACGCCGGCCATTAAGATTAGGGGCGAGGATTTAAAAACTTGGCAAACTCAAATACAAACCTACCGCGGTACGGTTAGTCGGTATGCGGTAGGCGATAGTGTTTATATTATTATTACTGCAATTGATATGGGATTTCATAAGCAGTTTTTACGCAGTTTTAGAAAAAGTCTTGCGTTGATAATGATGTTTGCAGGGCTCGCCACATTATTAGCTGTATGGTTTGGTGTTTTCCAAGGGCTTGCACCTTTAAGGCGATTAAGCGTTCGAGTAAGAGGGATTGAAGCGAATAAGTTGGATTTCAGGCTAGAGACCAATGCGGTGCCTAAAGAATTGCAAGAATTGGTTCAAGCGTTTAATCAAATGATAAATGGGTTAGAAAAAAGCTTTAAACGGTTATCTTCATTTTCGGCTGATATCGCTCATGAATTACGCACGCCGCTGACAAATATCATTACCCAAACACAAGTAGGACTGAGTAAACCACGTGACATAGAAGAATATAAAAATCTATTGTACTCAAATCTCGAAGAGCAAGAACGTCTAGCTAAAATGGTCAATGATATGCTGTGGTTAGCAAAAAGTGACCATGGTTTTCTAAAACCCGTTTTAGAGCGTATCGATTTACGAAAAGAAATAGATGACTTATTCGAGTTCTTTGAAGCCTTTGCAGAAGAGCAGCGTCTCTCATTAAAACTTGAGGGCGAGAACCAATTTATAGGGGGTGACCGTGCGATGCTACGTCAAGCCTTTTCAAATTTACTTTCCAATGCACTGCGCTTTGCAACGAAAGAAACAGATATTCTGATTCGGTTAGGCAGTAGTCGTAATTTTGTAATAATTACAATTGAAAATTCCTGTGACCAGATTGCTGAACACCAATTGGAAAAACTGTTTGATCGTTTTTACAGAGTTGACCCTGCACGACAACGTCATAGCGAAGGCGCAGGTCTAGGTCTTTCAATTGTCCAATCTATAATTGAGGCTCATGATGGCCATGTAGAGGCGATTTCTAAGGAGAATATAATTAGTTTTAGAATATACCTTCCAAAAATAGCGTTATAAAAGAAGATTTAGCTCAATCTGTGTAACTGCTTATTATGAAGCCGGCAATGGCTAAGGATCGGCAGCCTGAACAAAGAAACACTTGAAGCCTTTTCCCAAGAAGCGGCCAAAGAATTAAAACTGAACAAGGATTGAATGTGCTTGAGCACCATGGAACGATCAGACTTATTAAAGCTGAGATCTTTGATATTGGGATACGCAGCAAAGCTTGATGCCCAACAGGCACACTAGGCTAAAGACTGGTAAGGCGCTAAAACCAGTGCTATGTTTTACAGCATTTGAGCTAGAACCTTATGCCTATCTAAAAACAATATTCACAAACTTACCAGAAGCTGAGTCATTAGAAGATATTAAAGGGTTACTGCCTTGGAGTGTCGAATTATTATAAGGCTAGATGGGGTTTATTGAGAGCTTACATTGCAAGTGGACACCCTGGACTTTAAACGAAAGATAGAGCCATTAGATTTCAAGGTAAAAATTTTGGATTAGAGGGAGTTGCATCAATGAGCGCCAAATAGGGTGTGTGAAATTCTGAGCAATCCATTAAAAACAAAGGGTTAAGTTACTTTTGGCGGATATTTCCAGAATCCCGGTCAACCCTCTAATTCATCAATTTTCTGTTTCGCTTCCGGCGAGAGATTCAGGCCGATCTCACGAAAACAGTCTTCATTGACTTTATTTCTTGCCGCACGAGCGATTCGTTTGAGGACTGTAAAACCGGGTAGCTCGTAATGGTGATGCGCCAATTCCTCGAGCATCACGTTGATGATGTCCGCGAGCATCTCCTTTGTCGCTGAAGCATTTTCAGCAATTTGAGCGAGCCAGGGTTGGTTACTTAAGCCGATACCTATAAAAATGTTTTTAAAGAATTAGTGCCTATTAAAACTAACAATAAATACACCTACATACAATATTCCGATAATAATTCTTATATAGGGTTTAATATTCAATTTACTTATAACTAGGGCTCTCCACTTAAGATTACATGTACGTTTAACAGGAAATCTAACGTGAATTAAAGGGGTAATGACCCATTGCCTGTATATACTAGAGAGTCCATCATATTGATTTACTCCCTAGCTAATATTCAATTCTGCACATTTATATAGATGCTTCTACTTCTAGCCTTAAATCCGTCTACTCATCCCTACATTGTTCATTAGGGAATTCTAACTCGATGGTTGTGTGCTCTAACCCAAATACCGATAGGCGGTCAGCAATCTCGGTTTTTAATTGGATTTGACGGGTTGGTTCGATTAGCTTACTCAATATTAAATGCGCGGTCATGACATGGTGTTCCCCGTCAAGCGACCAAAAATGTAGATGGTGAATCTCTTTGACTTCCGCAAAACTCAGTAGTGATTCACGGATAGTATTGGCCGTATCATCATTTGGCGTCGCCTGAAGAAACAGTTTAGTTGTCGCCCATAAATTACGAAGAACGTTGATCAAAATAAAAAGGGTAAAGGCAATGGAGAGGATGGGATCAAGTATCGGCCACTCGACAAACATTAAAATAATTGAGACCACAAGTACCGCCACCCAACCTAGAACATCTTCCAGTAAGTGCCAATTCAGTATCTGTTCATTAAGTGTCTTACCTTTAGATAGTTTAAATGCGGCATAACCATTAACTACAACCCCTAGGCTTGCTAAGCCTAACATGCCTTCTACAACTGGCATTTGGGGATTAAAAAGCTTAGGGATTGCTTCAGATAAAACCCAAATTGATCCTACAATTAATACGATTCCATTAATTAGTGCGCCTAGTAAAGAAAATCTTCGATAGCCGTAACTAAATTTCGAGGAGGATTGTCTATTGCTCAATTTGCCCAGTATCCAAGCAAGACCAATCGATAAACTATCCCCAAGATCGTGTACCGCGTCAGCCATGATTGCGGTGCTGTTTGTCAGCCAGCCCCCAATAAACTCGATGATTGTAAAACTGACATTTAAGAAAAATGCCCAAGCTATTCTGGATGTACTTTCATTGTGTTGTTCGTGGTTGTGGTGCGCATGAGCGTGCATTGTATTTCACCTATAGCCAGCGTCGAACATGTTGGCAATACTCAATATATGAATCCCCGTGCTGCTTTGTTAAATACTCTTCTTCCAAGGCCACTTGTATTTGAATTAGCGCAATATCGAGGGCGAGTATCGTTAACGTAATTGGATTGGGGAGTAATAGAAAAAATCCTAAGGAAATGAAAATTACACCGATAAAAATAGGATTTCGTGAGTATTTGAACAAGCCCTTTTGAACAAATTCTGTCTTTGTTTCATGATCGATTCCGATTCTCCATGATGCGCCCATTTGTGATTGTGCTGCCAGCACCCAAATAAGTGAAAAAACCATTATGCCCATTCCAATCCACTGAATGGTGTCATGGTTCATCAGATCAATTGGCCCAATAGATAAATACAGGTTTGGCAGAAAGCTATAGATAATAAAAACCAGGATGGAAACCAGGGGGAGAAATTTAAAGTACCACCCCGTAATCGATTCGGCGCCTGTCTTTTGGTTGAGCTTAAAGGCGTTTATTCCCGTTCTTTTTGCAACAACAAAATTCCTGAATATAACGGCGAATCCAAAGAAGCAAATAAAGTAAACGCCTAAAAAAATGATAATTGTATTTTTCATAGGTATAGCCCCTTACAAAGAAGGGGCTCCTCCATTGTTATTAGCTCACCTTTTCGTTTTTATGCAACCAGTGGTACAGCACCGGTAAAACGAGAAGTGTTAAGAGCGTTGATGAAATAATGCCGCCGATCACCACAGTGGCAAGGGGTCGCTGAACTTCTGCGCCGGTACCCGTATTTAGCGCCATCGGAACAAAGCCCAGGCTCGCAACCAACGCAGTCATCAGGACGGGCCGCAGACGAATCATTGCGCCTTCAGTAACAGCCAAGATTAAGTCGCCTTTTTCATGCCAGAGATCGCGAATAAAGGCGAGCATGACTAAGCCATTAAGTACGGCGACGCCCGAGAGTGCAATAAAGCCAATACCCGCCGAGATGGACAAAGGCATATCTCGAAGATATAGCGACAAGACGCCCCCGGTTAACGCTAGCGGCACGCCACTAAAAATAATCAAGGCATCTTTGATTGAGGCAAAGGCCATTACGAGAATACCCAGTACCACCAACAGGGTGATAGGTACGACGATAGATAAGCGTTGGCTTGCAGACTCCAGTTGTTCAAAGGTGCCGCCGTAATCTAACCAGTAGCCTGGAGGGATATCGGCTTGTTCGTGAATTTCCTTTTTCACCTCACTAACAAAACTTCCCAGGTCTCGCCCGCGCACGTTTGCGGTTACTACAACACGTCGTTTCCCATTTTCTCGACTAATTTGTGCCGGAGAAGGCGCAATAGTGAGAGAGGCCACTTCTTCCAGAGGGACATAGTCGCCGTTGGGAAGAGGAACAGGTAAGGATTTAAGTCCTTCGATATCCCGTCTGAGCAGCTCGGGAAGACGCACGATCAGCTCGAAGCGACGATCTCCTTCGTATAAAACACCCGCTGATTCGCCACCTATTGCTGCGGCAATCCAATCCTGCAGTTGAATCACATTCAAACCATAGCGACCGAGCGTTTCTCGTTTAGGGCTCACTGACAAGGATGGCAATCCCTCCACTTGCTCCATTCGGACATCGGCCGCGCCTTCAACGGTGCTTACAACCTGTAAGATGTCTTTCGCGGTAAGGGTGAGTTGGTCTAGGTCATCACCAAAAATCTTTATTCCTAGATCTGCTCGGACACCCGAAATAAGTTCGTTAAAACGCATTTGTATGGGCTGGGTAAACTCATAGTTATTTCCTGGTAGCTGCCACAGTGCTTCTTCTATTTCTTCAAGTAATTCACTCTTTGTTTTTGATGGTTCAGCCCATACACTTCTGGGTTTTAGAATCACAAAAATATCAGCAATACTTGGCGGCATGGGATCAGTGGCTACTTCTGGTGTGCCTATTCGAGCAAAGACTTTATCGACCTCCGGAAACGCTTTAATGCGCTGTTCCAGAACCTCCTGCATTTCGACAGATTGTTCCAAGCCTGTACCGGGTATGCGTAGCGCCTGAAGTGCAATGTCACCTTCATTCAACTGCGGCACAAATTCTGATCCTAGAGTGGTCGCCAGCCAAAGGCTGAAAGCCACAAGTAGACCTGCACCTGATACGACTAACCAGCGAAACTTGAGCGCGGCAAGCAGTAACGGACGATAAGCAGATTTGGCGGCACTGATGACGACGCTTTCTTTTTCACTAATTTTTCCATTCATAATCACCGCGACGGCTGCAGGAACCAGCGTTAACGACAATATCATGGCAGAAATTAGCGCCATCACGACGGTCGCAGCCATCGGGTGGAACATTTTTCCTTCAACGCCAGTCAAGCTAAATATCGGGATGTAGACGATGGTAATGATGGCGACACCGAACAGACTTGGACGTATCACTTCAGAAGTCGCTTCAAATACCGTATTCAGTCGTTCACGAAGATCTTGCCGTCCACTCTGATGCTGTGCCTCAGCCAAGCGTCGAATACAATTTTCAACGATAATTACAGCGCCATCGACAATCAAACCAAAATCGAGCGCTCCCAAGCTCATTAAATTGGCAGACACGCCTGTTTTTACCATGCCCGTTATCGTCATCAGCATCGCCAAAGGAATGACAGCAGCGGTGATCAGTGCGGCACGTATATTCCCCAGTAATACAAATAAGACAACAATAACGAGTAGCGCGCCTTCCAATAAATTTTTGCTTACCGTCGCAACAGCTTTATCAACCAGGCTCGTGCGATCGTAAACGGCTTCGGCAATAACCCCTTCTGGTAGAGAAGCTTGAATATCAGCCAGTTTGAGTGCGACATCTCGTGCTACGGTACGTGAGTTTTCACCAATCAGCATCATGGTTGTTCCGAGTACGGTTTCAACACCATTACGCGTGGCGGCACCGGTACGGAGCTCTTTGCCTATTGCAACTTCTGCGACATCATCTATTTTCACAGGCACACCATCATTTTGTTTGATGATGACCTGACGAATCTCTTCAATCGTGGCTAATTGACCTTGAGAACGCACCAATAGTTGCTGACCATTGGCTTCGATGTAGCCGGCACCTCGGTTATCGTTATTTGACCTTAAAGCATCGGCAACATCCTCGAGACTGACCTGATGGTATAAAAGCTTTTCCGGGTTTGGCATCACATGGTATTGCTTGTTGTATCCGCCAATACTATTAACTTCAATTACGCCTTTCACCTGTGCTAATTGGGGCTTGATAATCCAGTCCTGAATTTCGCGTAGGGCCGTGGCCGTATACGGTTCACCGTTGCTCATTCGCGCAGACGAATTCGCTTGGACTGTATACATAAATATCTCACCAAGGCCCGTTGATATGGGCCCCATCTCCGGCTCCAGCCCGGCAGGCAACACACTTTTAATTGCACCAAGGCGCGCATTAATCAGGTTTCTGGCGAAATAGATATCAGTGCCTTCTTCAAATACCACCGTGACTTGAGATAAACCATAGCGAGATAAAGAACGCGTGTGGGAAAGCTTAGGTAAGCCGGCAAGAGCCGTCTCAACCGGATAGGTGATTCGTTGCTCCGATTCCAGAGGCGAATAGCCCGGTGCCGAGGTATTGATTTGTACCTGTACATTGGTGATATCCGGTACTGCATCGATGGGAAGTTTTTGATAACTCCACACGCCAATACTGACAATCACCAAAATAAAACTTAAAAATAGAAAACGCCTCTCTATCGCGAGGCGCAAAATTGATTCAATCATAATGCACCCCTAGTCGTCGTCTTCAGCTTCGGATTTCAAAATATCCGCTTTGATTAAGTAGCTATTTTCTGAAACATATTCGGCCCCATGTTCCAGCCCTGAAACAACCTCAATGAAATTGTCGTCGGATTTCCCTAGTACCAAAGGCGCAAACTCATAAGCTTCACCTTCTTTAACAAACACGCCTAATCGTTCCCCCAATTCTTGTACGGCGTCTTTCGACACCACCAAAGAAACGTCAAATTCATTGGTATGTATTTTCCCTTTGGCAAGCAGACCTGGAGAAAGCTTTAATTCATCGTTATCAAGCTTGACGCGCGCAAGTACGTAAGGTTTATCTTCAGCCGGTATTAGGTGGGCTACATCGGAAAGAATAGTCTTATCGTTGATGGTGATAGAAACAGGCTGTCCCGCGCTCACTTTTGCCTGCTTTTCCGGGTAAATACGGAAGTGCAACGCCACGGTATCCAAGTTGGTAATCGTCAATAACCGCCGTTGTTGTGTCGGTTCACCTGGGTTCGCGTGGCGTTGCACAATAACCCCGGATGCCGGAGCGTGTATTGGATAGCTTTTTAAGCTTTCATTTGACTCAATGGTCGCGATGCGATCACCTTTTTGAACGGTATCACCGATTACAACATTGACTGATTTGATAATGCCGGGGAAACGCGCATAAATTTCGTGACTGTTCTCAGGCGCTTGTGTCACGTTCCCATAGACGGTAACGGTTTGACTGATTGTCCCTGCAGTTGCTTTTGCGGTAACAATGCCTACCTTGGTAGATAACTCGTCGTTAATTCGACTGATTTCTTCATATTCATCATCATCGTCGTCATCCGCCAAGGTGCTTTGAATCGGCGCTAAAACGCCAAGCAATAGAAATAGTGAGAGTAAGTATTTATTCATTGTTTTTCCTATTTGATCCACGTATCGATGGATCACTGAAATTTTAAAAACGGTTTATTGAGAGATCGATGTACCGGTTAACTGTTCTATCAGTACCTGGCTTATCTGCACATTCGTGGCGGCATCGATAAGGGCTTGTTTTGTAGCGAGCAACTCTTCCTGTGCGGCGACGAGATCCTGATATCGATATCGCCCGTTTTCATATGCTTTTTTCGTTAATTGAAATGCCTTTTCCAGAGCGGGGATGGCCGTGTCTTCCATCTTCATAACAGCTTCCATGTTTTGGTTTCGCAGGGACCAGGCTTCGAAGAGTTTTGCATGCAAACGCAGGAGGGTGTCTTGCTTGGCATACTCGATAGCGTTGCGTTCAGCGAGAGCGGCTTTAACTTCACCCCGATTTCGCTTGGATGCAAATAGTGGAATCGAAAGTCCGGCTGTTAATGCCGAGTCTCCAGTTTCTTCAAATCGCCTAATGCCCGCCCGCCAGGTAATATCGCTGCGACCATTTGTGCGCGCTAAAGTAATCTCCGCGTCTTTTATTCGTACTTCACTCGCAAATACATGAAGAGAAGGAGATGTTTTAATACGCGCATAAAGTTGGTCGAAACTCTCGTTCTTATCAAATTCGAATAAGTTTCCATTTAAGTGACTAAACTCGGGAGATGTGTCTCCCCAAAAACGTGCCAGCAGTACTTTTTGTCGTTGCAGTTTGGAGGTCAACGCCGCTAATTGAAGTTCTGCCCGAGTGACGGCAGCTTGCGCACGCATGACCTCAGCTTCGGGTGTTGCCCCTTTGTTGGAACGCGTATTAACCGTTTTTAGTAATGATTGAGATAGTGCCAAAGATTCTTCCGCTAGCTGAATGTTGGCTTGGGTTGTCAAACTTTCAATATAACTCGCCGTCAGTTCACCGAGCACATCCAGTGTAGTGGCTTTCTTTTCCCATTCGGCTTGAATTATTCTTGCGTCAGCGAAAGAAAGGCGAGCTTCGCGTTTTCCTCCTAGCTCAATAACTGAAGACAAAGCCAGAGTGATTTCCGCAGAATCAAATCCCTTGTTGTTATTTGATCCTGCAAAGTTTTCAGCTGCCAGCTCTAATTCTAGCGCCGGTCGCAAGGCACTGGTTTGTCGTTGTGCTCTTGTTGCTTCTTGAATAAAGGTATATTGATAAAGCTGTGGGTTTTTCGCTAACGTACGGGTTAGCGCTTCTTTTAAGGTTAGTGCGGTGTCTGCATTGGCAGCAATACTTAAATTGAAAAGTAAAAACGCAAGCCATACGCAGGAGGTGCAATACCTGTTTAAAGTGATGCGATGCATGGATAAATCCTAATGTAATTCGTAAACCCGCAATTGCGGCTGGTAACGGTACTTAGGGTTTATATTCTTGGTGGGCGCAGTAAAGTATTTACAAAACCGGGGTAAGCTCGTTCAGAATACAAACC
>Ga0209634_1003357_pt1 | contig 10822 bp, 14 predicted proteins | sample LinPmetageLP40_FD_184043 | JGI IMG/M metagenome (GOLD analysis project Ga0209634, IMG submission 184043) | Marine viral communities from the Pacific Ocean - LP-40 (SPAdes) (version 2) | ecosystem: Environmental > Aquatic > Marine > Oceanic | place: Pacific Ocean | collected 2010-08-26 | reverse complement strand
TCGGCTTACGCAGCTGGAGTTTGCCAACCTGTCTAAAAAGGAACGTCGTGACATTTACTCAGAAAAGCGAGCGCGCGAGTCTCGTCGCGGTAAAAGATCGGCAATACAAAGTCGCATCGGCGTTGCGCAAGACCTTCGCAATCGCGGCAACTTTTACCAGCCGCAGTTCTTCGACTTTCGCGGTCGCGTATACCCAATGAATACAGAGTTCAACAATCAAGCAGACCACTGGGCCAAGGGCATGATGATGTTCTCAAACGGCATGGCGCTTGGCGAGCGAGGTTTGTATCAGCTAAAGCTACACGTTGCTAATACGTGGGGTCAAGACAAGCTGCAGCTTGACGATCGAGTCGCTTATGTTAATGATCGCTTAGCGACAATCGCGAACATCAAACTGTCATTTGCGTATGCTTCTGAGGAGTGTGCGCTTGCCGATGAACCACTCGCGTTCTACGCGGCAGCTATCGACCTTGCCGCCGCGCTCGAGCTTGACGATCCTAAACAGCATGTGTCACACACGGCATGCGCAGTGGACGGTACCTGTAACGGGCTTCAAATTCTATCGCTCCTCGGCCACGACTCTATTGGAGCAGATAAAACAAACTGTACGTCAAACCCAATGCGCCAAGACGTTTATATGGAAGTCGCGGACATATGTATGCAGTTAGTGACAGCGGATTTGGCGTCTGCTCGCACCATTGATTCGACAGACGCCGAAGGCGAAGAGGTTAAGATCGCTATAGCGGATATCGCGGAAATATGGGACAAACACTTAGCGTGTCCTAGCCGACGCCGCAAAGCGGTCAAGCGCGCGATTATGACTACAGCGTACGGCGTTTCTGAGTTCTCGATGGGCAACAACCTTCTGCAAGATGGCATTGTCGATAAGCTCGTTATTCCAGACTCTTTATCTGACGGCGTCGCAGTTAACAAGTTAAAGTCTGCTTTTGCTTCTTACTTTCGCGACAAGATCGTTATAGCTCGCGCAGGAGCCATCAGCCAAGCGGTCCAAATCATGGACTACTTTACCTACACAGCCAAGCAGCTCGGCGATCACGGATGCGACTTTACGTGGACAACTCCAGACGGCTTAAAAGTTACGCAGAGCTATCGCAAGACTGACAAGCGTGTTTATCGATCAGCGGACGTTGGCGAGCTCGTTGTTAAAAAGATCACAGAAGATCGCAATGTGAAGAAGCAAGGCACTGGTGCGGCGCCCCAGGTCGTGCACAGTCTCGATGCTGCAATGTTACGTACCACGTGTCTTGAAATGGTGCACAGAGGGTACGCCGATTTGTGCATGATCCATGACTCTTATGGCACTCACGCTGGAGCAATTGACGTTATGCACGAGGTGCTTAGAAAAGTTGCCGTAGATATGTTTGCTGGAAACTGGCTCAAAGACTCGTTTCATGCAGAGCAGCTCCAACACGACGTCGAACTCATATCACCGCCATCGCAAGGCACTCTTGATGTAGCGGCTGAGATACCAAATGCCACATATTTCTTTTCATAAAACTACATCGAAACGGTTCACTATCAGTACAAACGTAGTATAATCTATCTACTAACTAAATATACGAGGAGTTACAGATATGAGCACACGAGCAACTTACGAATTTCAAGCCACAAAGCGTATATATCGAGATGGTCAAAACTGGCACGATGCACCGGATATTACTCTGTACGTGCATCACGACGGTTACCTAGCTGGCGCCGCAGCCAAGTTAGACTTTGACGGCGCGATCTGCACCACGGCCGAGAGCTTCATTCGCCACAACGCAAAAGCTGAAATTACCGACTCTCATGACTCACACGGTGACACGGACTTTAGATACACAGTTTATTGGGATGACCGTGGTTCGCGTGCACAGATACTTGCCGAAAAGCGTTACTACGCTAACACCGAGGACAACGAATCTGGTAAAGATTACTGGAAACCAGTGTTTGATGGTGCGCTTATATCCTTCATTATCGCTTACAAGCCAACATCATGAGTACTAGTGCGCAAGTCCAAGAACTCATAAACCGTTTCGTTCTTCTCGGGCTTTCTAGGCCCGAAGCAGAGCGCTTGGCGCAGCACAACCAATAGGGACCTTCGGGTCCCTTTTTGCGTAATTATTTTCATTTAATTGCAACTATTACACCGTTTCGGTGTACAACCGTTTCCCACGTTATATAATCTTTATATCAACTAACGAAACGGAATAAAGCAATGATTAAAACGATTCAAATTGACTGGACCTTTGCCGCCCAACGACGTGTTGGACGAATCATTGAGCGCCTTCCACTTGAGTGTTTGGTCATGTGGACTTTCGTTGCAACAGCCTCTTTTTTAATCGCAAGCTAACTACGGAGAAACAGCATGATTGACTTTTCAGATATTTTGCATATAGACAACATTGAGTTAGAGAACGATGAGATCGTCTTTTACTTTAATGATGGCGAGCCGTGCTACACACGTGCAAGGCACAAAGGACACAACACTTGCGCGTATCTTGAGGTCATCTTAGCGGATCTTAAACAAATGAAGGCACATATCGCCGTTAAGAACTACGCCGCTGCTTTCCATGCCGCTATTGACGTTCACCACATGTTGAGGAGAGCTTGCGAACGCGGTTCGATCCGTCAGTTAACACCAGGCGAAATCACAACTCTTCGAACACACTCTTACTTCCTCTAGCTCAACTAACTGCTTCACCTACAGGGACCTTCGGGTCCCTTTTTTGTGCCTGTCTTTTATTGATGTACCAACAGATACAACCCTAAGAAGAGAACCAGAAGTCTACTCATAGCTGCTCTTACAGCACGTGAAATATGTCGTGCTAAGAACGCCTCGAGCCTCTCTTTACCAGCAACCACCCATCAATTAACCGAAAACAAGTCGAGGTGACACAGTAGATGAACGAATATCAAGAATTTATACACAAGAGCAGATACGCTCGATGGATACCAGAAGAAAACAGACGAGAGACTTGGGAAGAAACAGTCGATCGCTACGTAGGCTTTTGGATTAGCAGAGAACAGGTCTCGTCTAAAGAAGCAGCCGACATAAAGCAAGCAATATTCAATTTGGATGTCATGCCGTCTATGCGCTGCATGATGACGGCTGGCAAAGCGCTTGAGAAAGACAACGTTGCAGGGTTCAACTGTAGCTACTTACACATTGACCATATACGGGCTTTTGACGAGCTACTGTATATTTTGATGTGTGGTACAGGTGTCGGCTTTAGCGTTGAGCGCAACTTTATCAACAAGCTTCCAGAGATAGCAGAAACCTTCCACCCTACTGACACAACAATCGTTGTATCTGACAGCAAGATAGGTTGGGCAAGTTCCTTTAGAGAGCTTATCAGCCTGTTGTACGCTGGAAAGATACCAAACTGGGACATGAGTAGGATTCGGCAGTCAGGTGCTCGGTTAAAGACATTTGGCGGCCGAGCGTCAGGTCCCGAACCACTGGTCGACCTCTTTAACTTTTGCTCAAAGGTTTTTCAAACGGCAAGAGGTAGAAAGCTTACATCAATAGAGTGCCACGACATCTGCTGCAAGATTGCTGACATTGTTGTGGTTGGTGGTGTTCGCAGGTCTGCGCTAATTAGCTTGTCTAATCTTAGCGATCAGCGGATGCGCAAGGCCAAGTCCGGCCAGTGGTGGGAGAATGATGGCCACCGTAGGCTCGCCAACAACTCTGTAGCCTACACCGAAAAACCTGACTTTGAAGCGTTTCTAACAGAGATGCAGTCAATGTATGAAAGCAAAGCCGGAGAGCGTGGGATATTTAGTCGCGTGGCTGCTCAAAAGATTGCAGCTAGAAACGGGAGGCGCGACGCAGAAAGGGAATTCGGAACAAATCCGTGTTCTGAGATTATTTTGCGCAGTAACCAGTTCTGTAATTTGTCGGAAGTTATCGTCAGGCCTGATGACTCGCTTGAAGGTCTGAAAGACAAGATCCGCATCGCGACAATCATAGGTACACTTCAGTCTACTCTTACAGACTTTAGATACCTACGTAACGCTTGGAAACACAACACCGAAGAAGAAGCGCTACTAGGTGTGTCGTTAACTGGAATCATGGACCACAAAATGCTCGGCAAACATTCTGACAAGCTAGAGATGTGGCTGTCGGAGATGAAGCAGACGAGTATCGAGGTAAACAAAAAGTGGGCTGCAAGGCTCGGTATAAACCAGTCTACGGCAATCACGTGCGTCAAACCTTCGGGAACAGTTAGTCAGCTTACAGACACTGCATCTGGAATCCACCCTAGATTCAGCAGCCACTATATACGGCGTGTCCGATCTGACAAGCAAGACCCTTTGGCCACCTTTATGGCTAACCACGGGTTTCCTGTCGAACAGGACGTGATGTCTCCGCAGTCGCTCGTGTTCTCGTTTCCTGCTAAGTCGCCAAAGTCTAGCACCACGGTAAAGCAAGTCGGTGCAATGGAGCAGCTACAGCTTTGGAAGACATATCAGAACTTTTGGTGTGAGCACAAGCCAAGCATAACGGTTTACTACACTGATGATGAGTACCTCCAAGTTGCCCAATGGATTTGGGATAACTTTGAAATATGCTCGGGCATTTCGTTGCTGCCTTATAGCGACCACGTTTACCAACAGGCGCCTTACGAGCAGATAACGCCTGCGCAGTACAAAGAGATGCTAGCAGCCATGCCTAAAAATGTGGACTGGAAAGCGCTCGAAAACTTTGAGCAAGAAGACAACACCACCGGATCACAAGAGCTTGCGTGTGTCGGTGGAGCCTGCGAAATAGTTTAGCAATCACCTCGAGCCATGGACGGCTCACTTTCAAACTCTCCTAATTTCAACCTGTTGAGGTATTACCTATGTCTAATAAAAACACGACTTCTTTTGAAGTTGTTGAAGAGGCTGTGAACCGCAGCGTCGACCTGTTAAACAAAGTCCACGACGTTAAGTCGTACACGGAGTCGCTAGATCGCCCTACTTCTAAGCAGTATGTCGCAATGCCAGATGGCACTGTCCAGTTCCTACGCTAATGGGGACTGACCGAATGACTCTACTTCAAATCGACAATCTCATCGCCCTGCTCAAGCAGCAAAATGTGTATGACCCAAGCATGAGCCTTAAAGAGGCGCTCGCACTTCGAGCCGCTCTCAGCAGAGCTTAAGTCCGCCCTTTTTGGGCACGTAACTACACCCTTCCGATACACAATCGAAACCATATAACGAGGAGAACCTCCTATGGCAAAGCGTACCTATGTGCGTCTCACGACGGCAACAACCACTGCATCCTACTCTTACTTACGAGAGCCTGATGCCGGTCGCGAGTTCAGCGACAACAAGTACAAGACAACCTTACTCATCGATAAGAACGATGAAGAGAGTCTTGCTATTGTCCGAGACGCTTGTGCAAAAGCCGCAAAGGCTGAATGGCCCGAAGGCTTGCCTGCAAACTTAAAGTCTCCACTGCGTGATGGCTCTGACAAAGCAGACAAAGACGCTGACCTTGCGAATTACTTCATGGTCACGTTTAAAAGCCAGAAAGCACCAAGCCTTTACGACTCTGCGGGTAAGCCACTAGCAGACGACATCAACATCTTTAGTGGTGATCAAGTTCGCGTTGCAGGTGCTGCCGGAGCTTACGTTGCAGGTGGCAACAAAGGCGTCACGCTATACCTTAACGGCGTCCAGCTTGTCGAGAAGGCCGCAATGAGCGGCGGCGACGATGGCGCTATGTTTGGAAGCGTCGAAGGCGGCTTTACCAACACTAAAGCGTCTCAGCCCGAACCCGCTACGGCCGACACTGGCGCCGATGCTACGTTCAACTTCTAAGTTCGATGTGTTCATCCCAGTCGAGCCACGTCCGGCATCACGTCCGAACGTGTCTCGATATGGGGTGCGATACAGCAAAAACCATGTCGAGTACCAGCACAGCTTTAAAGCGTGGCTAAAAGACGGCGCCCAAACCGCCAACGACTGGCCATACATCCACAAGCAGCTGTGCGTTGTTGAGCTCGAGTTCATTTCGACCAAGGCTCGCACAAGCAAACTCACAACACCCCCATACGACATCGACAACGCTAGCAAGCTAATACTTGACTGCATCACCACTGCGCAACTTGTGTGGCACGACGATAAAACAGTCGTCGGTCTTCACGCGTTCAAGCGGTTTGCAGCCGATGACGAGCAAGCAGGCACAAACTTTTCTGTGTATCTCAAGGAGGCGTAGATGAAGCGCTTTAATAACTGCTGCAGACGAATATTCTGCCTACCCATCGCCCTCGTAGGGCTACTAAGCGCCGCTACATCTGTCGCATTCGCGAGTCTGTCTACAGTCTGCGTCAAGTTTTGCACCTGGTTTTGCAATGATGACGATTATGACTATTTGTAGCGGTGACTGCGGTGTCAGTAAAGACGGCACTCACTTTACGCGCGGCGAGTCTATATGTAAGGCTTGCCGTCGCATAATCAATCTGCGAAATAACCCTCGCAACAACCATGTAAAACGCTGGGCTCGACTACTCAGTGGCTTGCGCACAGACGAGCTTTACGCGTTACCTAAAAGTAAACGGTCTAAGTGGCTAAACCTAGCACGCGATCTAGTCGCAAGCGGTAGCAGCTACATCACAGCTAACGCTAATCTTAAAAAGCGAAAGGATGGTGTGATCTACATCATTAGCCATCCAAAGCGTCAAGGCTTAAAAGTTGGTAGAGCATTTGACGCCGACTCTCGTCTTGCAAACTATCAGACGGGATGCCCAAATCGTGAATACAGGCTTGAGTACATTTCAAGCTATGTAGAAGACTGCTACACCGTTGAGTCCATTGTTCACGAGCTCTTATCACCACAACGACTAAATGGCGAATGGTTCGATATTGCCCTGCTTCAAGGCGTTTTTGCGATCACGTCAACTACATCGAAACACAACAGTTAAAATCGAGGAGATCACCTATGATTACAGGTAAACGCTACTACAACTTTGAGCCGCGTCACGTGGCTTCTATATACAACATCGCAGACGCTGTACAAGGCGTGCTTGCGCGATCTGAGAATGCTGAGTTCGCAGCAGAACTGAACATGGCGCAGTCTGTTATTCATGACATTGACAACGACTCTGACGCTTTTCAGCCTGACCTGTTTCAGCAGAAGTGGTTAGACACGACGTATTGCATGCTTGCTGAACACGACTACGAAGCGCTAGCTAAAGAGCAGGATCCTGAATTATCGGCAATTATGTTTCAAGAGTATCAGATGGCTCGCGACATCATTCGTCGACTTAACAACACGGAGGTATCGCAATGAGTGCGCTTGACGTTCTTCAAGAGTGTATGGACCTACAAACTAAGAAAGCACACGACTACCAAAACCCAAACAGCCGCATCGTTCAGTCCGATTACTACCCGCAAGGTGTAGCCACCATTCTCGACATTATCCACGCGAAGACTCTGCGCATGCGGAGCGTGCTCGAGGCAATGCAAAACGACCCGTCCTACGAGCCTAACTTTGAGTCTCTCGAAGATAGCGGCAAGGACTTGATCAACTACGCATCGTTCATGGTGGCATATCAACGTGGCGAGATCGACGGACAGACAGACGAGTTTGACTTCTTAAATAGGAGGATCAAATGATCAAATATCACGCTAATACCGTTGCATCTATACGTGACCAGTTTGACCGCCTATACGAAGATCGTCAGATCACTGTTGACGGCCATGGTAACGATGTTGTTGAGATAATCGGCGCGTCATTTATCGCTGACGAAGACGTGATATTTGGCGAAATTAACGAAGATTACGTCCGTCGCGAGCTCAAGTGGTACAAGTCGCAGTCAACCAACATTAACGATATCGACGGCACACCGCCAACCGCTTGGCAGTCGTCAGCTAACAAGCACGGAGAGATTAACAGCAACTACGGACTATTAGCTTATGGATACAAATATGGTGATCAAATGGGTCACGCAATCGACGAACTCATTACGAATCCCCACAGTCGTCGCGCGACCGTCATCTACACTCGCCCTTCCATCTGGCACGACTACTGCGAGAACGGCAAATCCGACTTTATATGCACGAACGCGGTGTCTTACTACATACGTAACAATACGCTCCATGCAGTAGTCCAAATGCGGTCTAACGACGCAGTGTTCGGCTACAAGAACGACCTCGCATGGCAGCAAGAGTGCATGCACACAATCATCGAAACACTAGACGATGGCACTGAATTTGGCACGATCACGTGGCAAGTACAGAACCTACACGTTTACTCGCGACACTTTCATCTCATAAAACCATAACATCGAGGAGAACACATGGCTGACTTCGTGCAACACGAAAGCTGCCCTGCTTGCCTGTCAAAAAACAACCTTGCCCGTTACTCAGACGATTCTGCTTACTGCTTCGGCTGCGAGCACCATGAGAAGTCTAGTGACGTGCAGGTTGCTGCGACAGTGACAAAGCGAAAAGGCAACTTTACGCCACTACAAGGAGACTACCAAGACTTGCCCGAGCGCAAGCTATTTGAGAAAACGCTTCGCAAGTTCGGTTACAAATTAGGATTAACCGATAGCGGTCAACCGTGCCACATCGCGCCGCTTTTCAACAGCAAGGGTCAACTTGTCGCCCAAAAGATACGCATGCCCAACAAAGAGTTCCGTGTCATCGGATCGCTAGACGACGCGTGTCTAGTAGGTGAAAACATATACGAGGCAGGCGGTAAACGCCTTGTCGTTACAGAAGGCGAAATCGACATGATGTCGTATGCGCAAGCGTCAGGCTTGACGTGGCCCGTAGTGTCTGTACCAAACGGCGCGCAGTCGGCAGCTAAAGCTATTCGTAGGTCGCTGTCATACGTTGAGTCTTTTGGCGAAGTTGTGTTTCTGTTTGACCAAGACAAGCCGGGAAGAAACGCGGCACGAGAGTGCGCTGATCTTTTGCCTCCAGGCAAGGCTAAGATCGCATCGCTGCCAATGAAAGATCCTAACGACATGCTAAAAGCCGGTCTGATTGGAGAGCTCAAGACGGCAGTATATGAGGCAAAGTCTCATCGGCCAGACGGCGTGGTTGACGGATCTGACATTGATCTTTCGATGCTTCAAACCGTCACACCACGTGGGCTTTCTATACCGTACAAGGAGCTCAACGACGCAATACACGGTATTCGACAGCGAGAGCTCATAATGGTTTGTGCAGGCTCTGGCATTGGTAAGTCAACGCTTGTCAAAGAACTTGGGTACCACCTGACCACCGCGCACGGAGCCAAAGTCGGCTATATCTGTCTCGAGGAATCGCTAGCTAAGACAGCACAGTCGCTTGTCGCGTTGGACAATGGCGTGCCCATCGGCAATCTAATGGAAGAGCCAAGTCTGCTCACGGACGAGCAATGGAAAACGTCGTACGACAAGGCAGTCGTCACGTCTGTATTCTACGACGCGTTTGGTTCTACTGACGTTGACAACATCATCAGTAGAATGCGGTACCTCGCTGTCGGTTGTCAGTGTCAGTTCATCGTGCTCGATCACGTTTCAATGGTGGTATCCGGTCTCGACGTCGACGAGCGGAAAACGCTTGATATGCTGATGACGAGAATCCGATCAGAAGTATGTGAACAAACCAATGTTGGCGTGATTGCTGTATCTCACCTAAAACGAAATGGCGGTAAAGACTCCTTTAACGAAGGCGGTCAAGTGTCCGTTACTGACTTGCGTGGCAGCGCGGCGCTTGAGCAGCTAAGCGACATTGTCATATCTGCCGAGCGTGATCAGCAATCAAACGAGAACTCAGCACTTACGACATTACGAATACTCAAAAACCGCCCATTCGGGCAAGTTGGGCTCGCAGGAAAGTGTGAGTATCAGCAAATGACGGGACGCCTTATACCTGTAAATTCTATCGCTACGATGGATGCGCCAACTACGGGCGAATCACCATTCACGTTCTAGGAGAACACGATGCAAACAACAATGAAGTCAACGGCTGTCAAGTCTATGGCACGCGATGCAGTTCACGCGCTAGAACACTATCAGCTAAACCACCCAGGCAGCCGCACGGCGCAGCTCGTGAAAGTGCGCGGCATGCTGTCATTCATGGACGCGCTGCAAAACTCGGCCACCGTCACCATCAGCCAAGACGACTACGTGGCACTAACACAACTCCCATAGGAGGCTTACATGATCACACTTGCATTTGACATCGAGGCAGACAACTTACTGCCAGCCTTGACCACGTGTTGGTGTATCGGAATCGCTGACTGCACAGATCCGCACTCTGTTCAAACTTATACGGATCATGACGACAACTTTCCGAGCATACAAGACGCTCTTGATAGAATGATAGCGGCTGACCGACTCGTTGCCCATAACGGCATCGGGTATGACGTCCCTGCTATTAAGAAACTGTACAACGTAGACATCGGCGACCACAAGCAGTGGGACACGATGACTATGGCTGCACTACTTGATCCTGAAAAGCGATCACTGAAGCTGTCAGTTTTTGGTGAAGCAATGGGCTTTCCAAAAGGTGATTACTCAGATTGGGATGGCGGGTTTACAGACGAGATGCGTGTCTACATGGAACGCGACGTCGAGATCACCGCCCTACTCTACATCCAGCAGCAGAAAGACTTTAGTAGATGGATGGAGCTCGGTGTCGACATGACTACTGCGATCAGCATCGAGCACGGTACGCAGAAGATACTCGCGCAGCAGAACCGACACGGCTTCCGTCTCGACGTCGACGCGGCGCAAGAGCTCGATGCCGATCTTCGCGGCGAGATGGGGACACTCGAGTGCACGCTGCAAGAAGAGTTCAAACCACAGTATGTGCCCGAAGATCGGCATCGA
>Ga0209634_1003356_pt1 | contig 10822 bp, 12 predicted proteins | sample LinPmetageLP40_FD_184043 | JGI IMG/M metagenome (GOLD analysis project Ga0209634, IMG submission 184043) | Marine viral communities from the Pacific Ocean - LP-40 (SPAdes) (version 2) | ecosystem: Environmental > Aquatic > Marine > Oceanic | place: Pacific Ocean | collected 2010-08-26 | reverse complement strand
ATCATAATATAACCCTAATAATATAGTGAAACAATAAGATAATGAACTATATGTCCCTGTTTATGTGGCAGTTATGATGAATTGAATTGAAAAAATTAGGCACTTTAGTTGATATGAAAATCTGTGCTTAATGTTAATAACAATAAAGGACTGAATGCACCAACAACGAGTATTGTGGACTCGATAATCCTAAAACCCAAATACATAGCCGCTAGAGGTTCATTTTGCTTTTTAAAGATTGGAAACATCATAGCTGCAATCCCAATAACGGCAGCTACTTCAATCAACTCAAGTAACACACCTATTTTCAATTGCATTCTACTAGTGTAGATGTTGCTGAGGTAATCAGGAGCACTTAGAACCTCGTCAATAAGGGCATAACCGACACTCCATGTCATCATTACCGTCAGGAACAGTCCCCCAACAACTCTTCCGATATTTCTGATCGAGTTCATCCAAGTATTTGCTATTTGTCCTTTACCATTTTTAGTAGCGTGACGATTTTCTTTTCATCTATTGCTTTTACAGAATGAAGCTCGATATGCTTCATGGTTTTTCCTCTACCATCGAACAGGGCTATTTCCTCTTTTGACAAACCCTTCAATGAAAACCCCAGATTGACATGGGTTTTGAGGGCGACAAAGTAATATTTGCCATCATCGTAAGAGGGCACACCCCATTTCATCTTTTCTTCGATGTTTGGGAAAGTTCTAAATATGATATGCCTAACTATCTCACATATTTCCTTTTGAGGCGATTCTTGCTTTTCTATGTATTCATCAACTTTCTTATCCATGTGCCTTCATTATATTCAGTTATTCCTTTGTTGACTTGAATTCTGCCATATAAAGCAAAATTCTCCTTTTGTACTCGCATAGACTAACCATGTCGCCTTCTTGAGGAATCTACAGATTCCTTGCTGTTCTAAACTATGTCGCTCTTACAAGGGTTATCCACTACCGTGTGAACTCAATGACATGTGCACTTACGGATATAGTTCGTTCATAATAAAAGGGTGGAACTCCACCAATATGTTCTTCAGTGACAACATTGATCAGAGCTTTAGCGCCAGAAAGGTTGGCTTTGTCTATCATTTTAGAATAAGCATTTTCATAGAGTTGCTTCTTATTCATCCCACCAAATATGAAAACATATTGTACTTCAGCGCTTCCACTTACCTTATTTATCACCTGATAATTATTGCTCGATAGATTTACCTGAGTAGCATTCTGATTGTGATTGATTATGTAAGCACCACTTACTCCACACGAACTTGCGGACAGAAGAAGTGTGAATGCAATTGAGTAAAAGAGTAACTTTTTCATTTCAGTATTATTTAGAGGATTTATGATTGACAACTGTCAAACTCTCATAAAGATCATACCTCAGTTTTGTGAGAACAATGACTTAAATCAATGCTAATAATGATTAAGAATATTCGGTGATTTCCAACAACATGTCGGTATTTATGGAGGCTTATATCCACTATAACATCATCCAATATGTCCTATGTTTATTGATTGTCAATAATCCTCAAGGTGGGTGTTGTTCTCTTTCGAAAAGAGGAAATACAACCTACTTATCAATACACTTTCGGATTTGGTTGCACAAAATTAATTGTGGTTTTTATGTCGTGTTTAATTGAAGAACTGATACGTAAATGTACCAGTGGCTATAATTAATGTGCCTGTAGCTATAATTTGTTCAAATGACCTAGAATACGGCATGTGATGAGGTTAATCATTGGGTTATCAAGCTATCAGGTCACCTTTTCAACCTGATCAATGTCATTTTTTACACTGATTCATATAAGTGTTTATGAAGTCTATTGATATGATATTTGGGTTTTACATTGTCCTTTCATTTAAAATGAAATTTGGAACTATCATGATGGCATTTATAGAGATTCTGATTTTTGTGGCAATAATTTATATGACATGAAAAACGAAAAAAACATATCATTAGATGTAAAGAAAGATAAGCTGGATAAGTTTGATGGACGAGGTGTCCAAACATTATTTAGAACACTTTCCAGAAATCATTATAACCTCTTAAAAATGGTTGATAATAAGGCTAGAATAGTCCTTACCGTAAATTCCATTATTACATCTTTATTATTGGGAATGCGATTTGTAAATGTTGGAACGAAAGATGTTATAATTAATATAGGCACAAAGATATTGGTAATAAGCAGCATGTTGTCTATGGTTTTTGCTTTGTTTAGCATGCTGCCTCATCATTATTTTGGAAAAATTTTTAAAAATAGTGGATACAAAGGAACCGTGTATGCTGAAAATTTTTCATTGCAGACTTTAGAAGAATTCAAACAGGAATTCAAACGAATTATGAACAAAGGTCAGAACATTTATGATGAGCTGATCAATGACCTCTATTTTCTGGGTAAGAGCATTGCTAAAAAACAAAAACTTTTGACATTGTCTGTGGTTGTTTTTTTGATGGGCCTAATTACTACAATACTGTACACATTGTTCAGTGAACTTATCGTTTTCACATAATTTTTATGCAGAACTAACTAGCTCTGAGAGGACATCATAAAACTTTTATTCTCCACATGAAAAGGGATAAACTATTAATCGTCAATGAAAAAATCCGTGGTTTAATAAAAACCATTGAGCAAGAGGCTGTTCTTGAAGATGACGTAGTAAAGGATGTTGTTTTAGAAAAAAGACAAAGTGCCTTCAATTTGCAGCATTATATGACTTTTCGAAAGTTGGAGGTAAGTGAACTTCAGAAAATGCTTAGTAAGATTGGATTGTCAAGATTGTCCCATGCCGAAAATCACATTCTTCATGCACTCAGGCAGGTGGGTTCTATCGTTGATAGTATGTCAAGAAAGTCATCTAATGTTCTACGTAAGAAAGGGGGGATATCTACATCAAGGGCAAAAAAAATACTCACTAGAAATACGAAGAATCTACTTGGGAGAAAATCTAAAGAAAAAAGGGTGAGGATAATGGTGACACTACCTCGCAAAGCAGCATTTGATCAATTTTTGGTTGAAGAATTAGTTCTTCATGGGATGAACTCCGCTAGAATTAATTGCGCCCACGATGATGCATCTATTTGGAAGAAAATGATTGAAAAAACACATAATGCTGCTTCTAAATATAAAAAAAATATAAAAATATCTATGGATTTGGCGGGGCCTAAAATTCGGACAGGCGAAATGTTTGAGGGATCTCGTGTATTAAAATTGTCCCCTAAAACTGATGATTTTGGGAATTTAATTGAACCGGCTCAATTAATATTATTGGCAGGAAAAGAGGATTCAATAGCAAAAAATACAATTAGTATAGATTCTGATTGGCTCAACAAACTGCAAGTAAATGATAAAATTCGATTCAAAGATGCACGGGGCAAATCACGACAACTTGAAGTCATTAATGTGAGCAATAATGGGGTGACTACAACATGTAAAAAAACTATTTTTTTAGTTGACGGGATAACTTTCTCTAAGCACTCAGACAGTAGCGATTATGTTTTGAATAATGCAATAAAGCCCATAGAATCATATCTCATACTCAAAATGGGAGAGGAAATCGTTGTGCAAAAATCTGGTGTTGGAACTCCCGCTCAATACTCAGCTGATGGTTCAATAATCGAGAAAGCCAAAATTGCTTGTTCTATGCCTGAAATCATTGATTACGTAAAACAAAACGAACGAATATTTTTTAATGACGGCAAAATTGAAGGGATTATTGTTTCAAAAAACCCCAATTCTTTTTTAGTTAGAATCACAAAATGCAAACTAGGAGGAGCCAAGCTTCGATCAGATAAAGGGATTAATCTACCTGATAGTGAATTGAAAATCAATGGGCTGACACCCAAAGACATTGAAGATTTAAAATTTATTGCAGCTAATGCAGACATTGTAAATTTCAGTTTTGTCAATACACCTGCAGATTTAGTGCAACTGTATGATTATTTAGATAGATATAACAAAGCAAACCTGGGAGTTGTTCTTAAAATAGAAACCAAAAAAGCATTTAACAATCTTCCGATGTTACTTCTCACCGGAATGACAAGGGAAAGTGGTTTGGGTATTATGATAGCGCGCGGAGATTTGGCCATTGAAGTTGGCTGGCAAAACATTGGGCATATTCAAAGTGAAATATTAAGAATATGCAATGCAGCACATGTACCAATAATTTGGGCCACACAAGTGTTAGAGAGTTTAACAAAAAAAGGCATACCATCGAGGTCGGAAATGACAGATATAAGTCAATCATTAAAGGCGGAATGTGTAATGCTTAACAAAGGTCCCTTCATCTTAGAGACTCTCGAATTGCTAAAATGTGTGCTTAAAAATGATGAAATTTTTCAGCATAAAAGTGAATCCCTGTTGCCCGCAATGGCTAAGCTCGACTAGGATAGATTGACAGTAAAACTGGCTGCCCACAATGGGTAGTATTTCTTTTAGCTTCTCATTCACAATTCATTTTCTCTTAAATCAAATATACGTCTGCTTGTATCTTCATTCAATTCAGTCATTCTTCAACCTCAGCAAATAAACACCATATAATTATGTCCTTTTCAGGATGTTTGTCAATCATAACATTTAATAGAATTGCAGCCAATTACAGCCAGAGATGATATAAAAATCTGATAACAATGACTCATCTGATGAAAGTCAATTCATGCGATGATGCCAGTCATATGAAAAGCACATGTTTCATCGTACTTTTTGACAAAACAAAACAATGGCATCTGATTGGAAAGAAAATTTCATTGAACTGGATGTAAAGCAGCCCATCTGGGATCGGTTTTACATGGTAGCTCCTTTGATCGTGATTGGTACAAAGGAAATAGAAGGTTATGACCTCGCGCCAAAACACATGGCTATGCCCTTGGGTTGGAATAACTATTTTGGTTTTGTATGCACTCCACGGCACAGGACCTATCACAACGCCAAGAAGAGTGGAGGGTTTACCGTTAGTTACCCCAATCCAGATCAGGTGCTTTTCGCTAGTCTTGCGGCTTCTCTACGAATTGATAAATCAGGTCATAAGCCCATTTTGGATCAGTTGGAGACTTTGCCAGCTGGGGTGATTGACGGTGTCTTTCTGAAGAACTCCTACTTGTATCTGGAATGCAGTCTTGACCGTGTTATTGATGGATTTGGAGAGAATAGCCTGATTATTGGAGAAGTAGTGGCATCGTATATTCATAAAGAGGCTATCAGAAAATCAGATGTAGATGAGCAGCAAATCCTATACAATGCCCCTTTGTTGGCCTATTTGCCACCAGACCGCTTTGCAGTGATCAAAGAAACAATGGCGTTCCCTTTTCCATCAAATTTTGAAAAATAGATGATGTTAAGTGCTAAGGAGATATTGACCTTTCTAGAAAGCCACCAACAAGAAATGCTTGACTTGCTGACCAAGTTGGCAATGGTAGAATCTCCATCCACGGAACCCCAATCACAGATGGAGGTGTTAAATTTGTTGAAAGATGCCTTTCATGCACTGGATTATAAAACACAGATTGTAGCAGGACAAAAGACGGGTGGGTATATATATGCCTGTCCGAAAAAACGAACAAAAAAAACACCTTTGCAATTGATGATAGGACACTGCGACACTGTTTGGCCTATCGATACCCTCAAAACGATGCCGGTTCAAACACTGGGTAATCGCATAAAAGGTCCTGGCGTATATGACATGAAAGGAGGACTTGTACAAATGATCTATGCCCTCAAGGTGTTGAAGTCATTTAATATCGAGCCCTTGGTAAGTCCAGTAGTGCTTATCAATTCAGATGAAGAGATTGGTAGTCATGAATCAAAAGCTGCTATTGCAAGATTGGCGAAAATAGTAGATCGTGCATTTGTACTTGAGCCTTCTGTCGGCTTAGAAGGTAAATTGAAAACGGAGAGAAAGGGAGTTGGAAGGTTTACTGTTACTGTTAAAGGGCGAGCGGCACATGCAGGTCTAGATCCAGGGAAAGGCATCAATGCCATTGTTGAGCTATCCTATCTGATACAACAATTATTCAAAATGAATAATGCCAAAAAAGGGATCAGTGTAAATGTCGGGATGGTAGAAGGAGGTGTAAGAGCCAATGTTGTAGCTCCAGAAAGCAAGGCTGTCATAGATGTTCGCGTACCGACTCAAAAGGATGCAGAGCGACTAGAGAAAGATATTTTGAATCTAAAGCCCCAGAGTGAAGAGATAGAAGTTCAGATTGTAGGTCATTTTGGGCGTAAGCCTATGGAAGCCACACCGCGAAATCAGAAGCTTTGGAAAGTGGCAAAAAAAGCAGGGAAGGCACTTGGAGTTGAGTTGGAGTCTATGGCTGCAGGAGGTGCTTCTGATGGCAATACCACAAGCATCTATACAGCCACGTTGGATGGGCTTGGCGCAACTGGTGATGGTGCGCATGCACTTCACGAATTTTCCATGATCGACAAAATGATTGAAAGAACGGCTCTGCTGGTACTTTTGCTAATGGTCGATCCTTTGAATTTAAACTAATAGTCATAAAATGAATAAGCAGTTTGTATTTTCCTCGTTGACAAGGATTTCGCCATTAGAGGAGACTCATTTTGAGGTTGAAAAAATCAAAAAAGAGAATTGGCAAAATGGTGATTACGTTGTGACAGAAGTGATAAGCAGAAGAAACGCACTCAGAGTTGAATTGTCAAATGGCAGAATGGTAGAAGCAGCCAGGGGGGACTTGATCGTTGGTGCTCTCGGCAAACGGTTCGCTACTTTGGAGGCAACAGGATCATGGGAAGATGTCAAAGATGATGGGGAGATGCATCTTATGACTGGAGCAGGTCTTATGGGCAAGGTGACATCACGGTCATTTATGTTGTCTCCATTGATCAAGATCAAATACGTTGGTCATATTAAAGTATTTGGTCACATGGCCAACATGCATGATTTTTATCCAAAAATGAAATGGACAGGATTCGATATACCTGTCATCCTCTTGGTCGGTACTTCTATGTCTGCGGGCAAGACCACCGCTGCCAAGATTATCATTCGGGAATTGAAAAAGCATAATATTAGGGTAGTGGGAGCGAAGCTGACTGGTGCAGGTCGATACCGAGATATATTGAGCATGGGAGATGCTGGTGCGGACAAAATCTATGATTTTGTGGATGTTGGTTTGCCTTCTTCTATTTGTGACAAGGTCACTTACAAAGCAGCCGCCAGAAATTTACTCTCCATGATGGGAAATGATGGAGCCGATATAGCCGTAGTTGAGATAGGAGCATCACCTATGGAGCCCTATAATGGTGATATAGCCATAGACCTGATCAAAAAGAATATTAAGAGCACTATTCTATGTGCCTCGGATCCATATGGTGTCTATGGTGTGATGAGAGCCTTTGGTTTGAAACCTGATCTGGTGAGTGGCATTGCCACGAACACCAGTGCTGGCACACAACTGATCGAAAATCTTTGTGGTGTGAGGGCGCTAAATATTATGGACCCGGAAGTCAGGCCAGAAATGATGAAGATCATTAAGAAATGCCTGAAAGGTGAGGAGGTGGAGGCTAAAATATGATGAAATACATATTCGAGCTTATTGCCTCTATTTCGAGAAGAGGAAATACAATTTGTTACTCAATCACTACGACTCTTAGGTCTGGTACATGCAGGGTAAACCAACCCAAGCCACCGACTACATTGGAAGGATAGTTGATAGGTTCTCCCAGGAATTCAGAAAAATTGAAGCGTCCATTTTGACGCAGCTCAAGAAAGTCATAATAGTCTTCGCTGATGTTGGCGACTTGTACCAAAATGGTATCACTCAGCGCAAGGTGTTGGAGAAATAGGCTAACAGTATCACTCAAGACTTGACCATCTATAGCAGGGTCATCAACAATCAAAGTGGTGAATACATCGGGATTGAGGATGTCTTCTGGGGCAGGCAATTCACCGATAGAGATTTGTTGTACATTCATCATATAGAAGTTTTCGCCTTCCAGGTCTTGCAGGGAGTAGTAAACTTGTGCGATAGAGTCAGCAGGGCCCATTGGCTTCATTCTCGAACTTACAGATGCAAACTTTACTTGTTCTTTCACCTGGGTTGACGCGATCACCTTCCCCATACTGGGGCTTTCCACGCTGAGTGTGTATTCCAGATTTTCAATCAGTGGGAGCGATACACTTCCATAGACTCCATTTTGTAGAAAGATCAAGGTATCAACGATGTTTTCAGCTTCAATAATTACTGTAGCGTCATTAATGGCAATCAAGTCCAGTAATTCCTGAGGATCGCTACTGCCATTGGCATCGAGCGCACCAAAACTTTTGGTCAATAGAATGGATACAGACTGATTGGTGATGACCTGTGATGATACAACTATCTTTTGTTCAAGACCAGGGATACTGGTCACTACCAAAGGATCAGGTAGGCAGCTAGCGATCAGCAGTAGGGTTGTGGAGAATATGGCGACTATTTTTTTCATGTTAAAAATGGAATCCGTAACTAATAAAAGGCAGCAACCCAAAAATTCCAGGCTGTTCATATCTTAGAGAGCCATCTTCACTGGTCTCAATGGTAATACCAAATGGGTTGGCACGGTTGTATGTGTTATATACCCCTATGAACCATTCATATTGGAATTTGCGATCTTGTTGACCTTTGAATTTGAGTCCTAGGTCTAGGCGATGAGCAGCCGCTAATCTGACAGAGTTGACAGGGGCGAAGACTGGAATCAAATCTACACCAGTAGTCGAAGGAGACAGTGCACCATACTGACCTATGATGGGCGTAAATCTTGACCCTGAGATAAATTCCCAAACAACAGAAAACGACCATCGCTGATGAATGGCATATTGAGCGACAAACGCACCATTATGCCTTCGGTCGTATCGGGCAGGAAACCACAAACCGTCATTGATGTTGTCGAACTGCCTGCGCGACCATGCGAGACTGTAGCTGATCCATCCACTCAATTTACCGACATCTCTGCGCATCAAAAACTCAATTCCATAAGCGCTGCCCTGTCCTTGCAAAAGCTTGGGCTCGAAGTCCGTATCAAAAAACAAGTCTGTCCCTTCTTCCAAACCAATCAGGTTATTCATCGCTTTGTAATACGGCTCTATGCTAAGAAAAATCGACTGTTCTGGAAAATTTCTTTGCCAAGAGGCGGAAAATTGATGAGACGTCTGGGGTCGGATCACATCAGTCACGGGATACCAGATATCTGTAGGGGAGGTGATAGCCGAGCTGGAAATGCGGTTCATGTATTGCGCCATGCGGGAGTAGCTCAGTTTTATTGCTTGTGTATCGCTTAGCTTATAGCGGGCAGCCACTCTAGGCTCTGGAAAAATATAAGTTCTACCCTTGACAAATGCCATTGATGTACGCAATCCTGTATTGATCAACCACCTGTCGTTGATTGGTCTTTCATAGCTGGCAAATAGAGCTGCCTCATTTGCGACACGCCCAACAGTACTACTGCTGGATACCAACTCTGAAACAATTCCGCTGGTGCTTAAAATGCTCGGACTGACACGGTGATGTGTCCAGTCAATGCCTAGTTTTACCAGAGCCTTATTTTTGAGTTGATTATTGCTGAGCAACATTTTCGCACCTATATCCCGGATGTCAGAAGATGCCAATATGCGATTGTCTCGAAATTCATTTTTGACATCATATTGATAGGCTGTGTGCAATGCGGTGAAGCTACCTGACCACTTACTGGATAGCTTTCTACTCCAATTCACAGTCTGGCTATTGTTTCCTGATTGGAAGGCTGTAAGAAAACCATCTCCATCATTATTACTGTCGCGAAAAATATTGAGAATATCCTGACCATTGTAGTAGGTGATTGATAGTTGATCACGCTCAGTAGGATTGATGAGTAATTTGGCATTGGCATCATAGAAGAAGTAAGGAAGGTCTTGCCCAACTAATTTTGCTACTTGATCAATATAGGTTCTGCGGCCTGCAGCCCAAATACTCACCTTGTCTTTTACAATCGGTTGTTCTACATACAATCTGGAAGCGATCAATCCTATATTGCCAGAGACATAGGTCTCGTCAGCTATTTCAGAATTGGTATTTACGTTCAGAATGGAAGATAATCTACCTCCAGTATTGGCAGGAAAGGCACCATTGATAGATTCTACAGTTTCCAAAATATCAGGATTGAATACCGAAACAAACCCCAATAAGTGGCTTGTATTGTAAACAGTAGTCCCATCGAATAAAACCAGGTTTTGATCTGCCGCACCACCACGGACAAATAAGTCAGAACTACCTTCTACACCTTTGACAGTACCGGGAAGCAGTTGTAGGACTTTGATCAGGTCTGCTTCACCACCTAATACGGGTATGGCACTGACATCTTTAGGAGATAACAGATTGGTGCTAGATCGGGCTGACTCGAATAATTCTATTTGCGGCTGATGCTTAAAAGTGATCACAACTTCTTCCAGCTGATCAACCTTTGGTTGTAATACGAAGTTGAGTATCGCGTTTTTTGAGACTAGGACAGTTTTAACCAACGTTTCATAACCAGTGTAAGACACCACGATTTGCTTTTTACCAGGTCTGATGGGCATGGCAAATCTTCCCCTGTTGTCAGAGACACTTGTGACAGAATCCGGCAATAAAAGTATATGAGCCAATGGTAAAGCTTCATTGTCGAAATCACGAATCACTCCCTTGACGGTGACTTTTTGAGCAGCCAACGATGCCGGAAATAGAATAATCATGATCACCCAGTACTTCATACCTATTTAGTGTCTCTAAGAAAACACCTCAAAATCAAAAATGTTGCTTTTCGCGATCTTTCAATTTATTTCTAATCGATTGATGCTCAGGCATCAACTCATAG
>Ga0209634_1003355_pt1 | contig 10825 bp, 5 predicted proteins | sample LinPmetageLP40_FD_184043 | JGI IMG/M metagenome (GOLD analysis project Ga0209634, IMG submission 184043) | Marine viral communities from the Pacific Ocean - LP-40 (SPAdes) (version 2) | ecosystem: Environmental > Aquatic > Marine > Oceanic | place: Pacific Ocean | collected 2010-08-26 | reverse complement strand
GCTAAACCTGCAACTCCTAATTGGACGTACACTGTAGTTGTTGGTAAAGCTCTTCACAACTCAACAGCAAGTGATATACAAGACTTTGAATTACATGCTTCTGAAGAAGAAAGATTAGTTTTAAAAATACTACAATTAGCAGGGGTTTCTATAAAAGATAATTTTTTAAGTCAAGCTGCTTCAGCGGCAGAAAATTCTAACATACAACAAGAAAAACAATAATAAATGGGATTATTAGACGGAACTACACAGAAGACATATCATGAAGGATCAAGCTTTGGAACTTATCAATTTACTTCTTTAGAAAATATTATAAATCAATTTATAATTGCTTATGTTGGTGAAGGTAAAATTATAAGTAAAATAAAAAGAACAGATGTTGCTTTTCATGCGCAAAGAGCTTTACAGGAGTTAAGTTTTGACACTTTTAAATCTACAAAAGCTCAAGAAATAGAAATACCTGCTTCTTTGCAAATGGTTTTACCACAAGATTATGTTAACTATGTAAAGCTAACAACTAAAGATGCTTCTGGTATTGAGCATGTTCTTTATCCTGCTATAAAAACTTCTAACCCAACAGCTATAACTCAAAACGACGCTGGTGTTTATCAATTTACAGGAAATAACTTAACAACAACAGCTGATTCAGATACTTGGACTGCTTACAAAGGCAACACCCCGTCAGAAATCAATGTTTCAGATGACTATGATTATGATAGTGACCAATACGATAGAAACATAGGGCAAAGATTTGGTCTTGACCCACAACACGCTCAAGTTAATGGATCTTTTTATATTGACGAGCTAGTAGGAAAAATACATTTTAGCTCTAATATTTCAGGAAAAACTGTAACCTTAAAATATGTAAGTGATAGTTTAGGTACTGATGCTGAAATGCAAGTTCATAAATTTGCTGAAGAAGCCATGTACAAGTGTATAGCATACTCTATAATGTCTACAAGAGCTAACATACAAGAATACATAGTTCGTAGGTTTCAAAAAGATAAGTTTGCCGCAACAAGAACTGCTAAATTAAGATTGTCAAATATAAAAATAGAAGAATTAACTCAAATACTTAGAGGTAAATCTAAACAAATAAAACACTAGTATATGCCAGAGATTAAACACAACTTTAGTCAGGGTAAGATGAACAAAGATCTTGACGAAAGACTAGTGGCTAACGGTCAGTACAGAGAAGCCAACAACATAGAAGTTTCAACTTCTGAAGATAACGACGTTGGTAGTGTTCAGTCTATAAAAGGCAACACAGCTGTTAAAGACGTTGGAATTAGAAGTACTTTTGAAGGTGGTGTTTGTATTGGAGCTTTTTCTGATGAAAAGAATAATTGTGCTTATTGGTTTGTTACATCTGACAATGATTGGACAAACTCTGCTCCAAGTGCAGCTATTCCAGTAGAAACTTTTAGAGATGTAATATACAAATTAACAGCTAGCAGTTTAGAATTAGAACCTGTTTTTGTAGATTTTTGGTTAGAAAAACATTCTGTTGATTTTGGACAAACTACTAGTGCTTCTGATGCATGGGTTGGAAGTGGACCTTATACTGGCGTAACTTTAACTACTGCAGCAAATCTAAGCGATGGCATGTGGATAAAATTTGTAACTGCTGGAGGAGGGTTTATAAGAAAAATTGAATCTATATCTTCAAACACTATAACTTTTGATGAAAGTGTTGCAAATATAGACCTTGTTAATCATTTAGAATTTACTTGGAAAACGCCTGAGGTGTATGGTTTATTTGCTTTTGGACTTGCGCAACCAAAAACTAGAATATTAAGGTTTGATAAAAACCAATTGATAACAGGTATAAACGTTATTGACGATTTGTTGTTTTTTACAGATGGTAACACTGAGCCTAAAAAAATTAATGTAAAAGCATCCAAGCTTGGAACAGAAAATATAAATATAACTTCAAAAATTAAATCTTGGGACGATTTAATCTCTGATTATGTTTATGTGAAATATTACGAAGAAAAAGACATAACTGTTATTAGACCAGCACCAAAAACAGCGCCTATTTTAGAGCTTGTACAAGGTGTTAGGTTAAACTCTGATAATGCTTTTAATTTTAATTTTAACACTACAAATGCAAATGATTCAATTGTAATAACTTTAACTAGCGCTGGTGTTCCTGGTGGTAAACACTCTTACGTTGTAAACGACGTAATAATTGTCAAAGAATATAATGTAGGAGCACCAACTTTAAATGATTACGATTTTAAGTTTAGAGTTGTTTCAGCAACAGAGACAACTATAACTGTTTTTATAATAGAAATGCTTAACTCGTTTAATGTTGATAACTCTTTTAGAACAGAGCTAGTTGATGATAACAAAAATTTGTTTGATGACAAAATGGTTAGGTTTGCAACAAGATACAAGTATGTTGACGGTGAATACTCTACTTTTTCGCCTTTTAGTGTAACAGCTTTTTTACCTGGTGATTTCATGTATAATGCTAGAAAAGCTTTTAATAGTGGTATGACAAATACTTTAAAAGAAGTTGTTATAAAAGATTATATTCCAGTTAATATTTCTGGTGAAGTTGAGCAAGTTGATATTTTATACAAAGAGTCTGACTCTTCAGCAGTATACCTTGTTGACAGCGTTAAACCTAGCGATGTTGTTTTAGACAATGAAAATCACCCTTGGACTACAGTTAACGATAGTCTTTTGTTTACTGGTAGTTACAAAATACTTTCAGAAAAATTATATTCTACAATAGACTCTAACCAGTTAATAAGACCTTGGGACGCTGTGCCTAGAAAAGCTAAATCTCAAGAAATTATTGGTAATAGACTAGTCTATGGTAATTATTTACAAAACTACAATATAGAAAACAAACCTTTGTTTGAAACTCATTTAAATGAAAGAACTTTTGTGTCTTCAGAAATGCTTTTAAACCCTAACGCAGACCCTATAAACTTAACCAATGGTACTAGTGCTGAAGGTTGGGTTATGGAAGATAGTTGGGCTTTAATAGATTATTATGGTTTTTGGTTTTTAGGAGGTGGTTTTGAAGGTTCTAATGAAAATGGAGAAACTGAAAGGTTTAAAAAAGTTTATCAAAATTTAACATTTGCAGATAACACTACTTATAGGGTTAGAATTAAAGTAGATGGAATGAGTGATGGTCCTAGATTGAAAATTAGTGTAATTGCACCTACTAGTTTTGGCAAGTTTAATATTGAGTCTAATGGAGAGTTTGAAATAAATATAACAACAGACATTCAGCACTCAGCATCTTATAATTCTAGCGTAAACAATCAGTTTAACGCTGGAAAAACTTTTAGCATACAGTCTATGATTGTAAACGAAGATTTTGATGGTGTAATTTCTGACTTTAGTGTAAAAAAAGTATTACAAAGTAACAAATCTTCAATAAAATCTCAAAGAACATATCAAATGGGTGTTGTTTATTCTGATGCTTATGGTAGACAAACTCCTGTTTTAACTAGTTCTTCATCTTCTTTTAAAGTTCCTAAATTTGAATCTGTAAACCAAAACTCTATACGTGTTTCTTTAAAGAGTAATCCTCCTGCTTTTGCTGAAGGTTTTAAATACTATATTAAAGAAACTTCTTCACCTTACCACAACTTAGCAGTTAGTAGAGTGTACAGGGCAAGAGATCAAAACGTTTGGGTTTCTTTTCCTTCATCTGAAAGAAATAAAATAAATGAAGAAAGTTATTTAGAGTTAAAAAAAGGATTTGAAACAGGTGCTGTTTTAGACGAACAAGCTAGTTATAAAGTTATAGCTATAAATTCAGAAGCTCCTGAGTTTATAAAAACACAAAGAAAAACTATTACAATAATCACAGAACAAGACACTTCCGCTAGTGATCTTGGTGTTGATTATTTTAGCTTAGCATCAAAAAGACCTACTCAAGGAAATATTGTTTTAGCAATTGAAAAAGACACTTTAGAAAACACTGGTAATGCACCAAACTTACTAGATCAATCCGGAGTGTTTTGTATAAAATTTTTAACAGCTTCGAATCAATCTCTATGGTATGACTTTGAAAGTGTTTCTGTTAGAGAAGATAGTGGAAAAGACTATTATTTCATAAATATTGAAGAGCCTATAACGGCTGGTGATTCTGGTTTTATTTTAGACGCTAATGGTGATTTTATTCCTAGTGTTCAAATGAAGTTTGCTAAAAAAAGAATTGAAAATCTACCTGAATTTGAAGGAGTGTTTTTTGTTAAAATATTACTAGATAGCTTTGTAGAACAAAATTTATTATCAGCTTTAACTTTTGACAACGCTATTTGGGGTGTTGCTGCTTCGCAGCCTGTTTACTATTTGTCTGACAGTAACAGAGGTGTTTTAAATGGTTCTAACGACGTTGCTTTAGCAATAACAAACGATGTTAGAGTGAAAGGACATGCTACTTCAATAAGTCATTTAAATCATTTTAAAGCATCAGGCACGTTTGAAGATGAGTCCGGTATAAGTTCTTATTCACCATCTTTTGGTGTTCCCGAAGCTAGCGGTTCTGATTGGAAGTTCAGAGGCTCTGAAGATGCTTATAGAAAATGGGTGAGAATTTTACATTTAGAACTTGTTGCTGGCGATGACATAGATGATTTTAACACTAAACAAGGTTTTTTTATAGACGAATCTTCTTATATTGGAGTTCAATTAGACCAATCTAACGATCCAACTGCTGGATATTACGACACACAAGCTACTTTTGGTGGAAGTAGTAGTGATTCTAATTTTAACGGAAACTTTTTTAGTCACGCTCCAATGAACTCTCCTTCAAGTATTGATGGAAATGTTTTACCAGCTAAACAGCGTTTTGGAAAAGGTATATGGCAGGTTGCGGCTGGTGGAGAGTATTATTTTGACGGAGTTACTCTAGATCCATTTTTTACTCCTGGAGAATACTACATGGAAATATCTTACGCAGGTCTTAACGCTAGTAACACTGTTGATGATATAGCAGCTGCAGATGTAGACACTGTTGCTAATTGGGAGTTTGCTTGGAACGTTGGTAGCAATGCAAATACTTCAAACAACTCTTTAGAAATACAAGCATTTGTCAACAAACTTACAAGTGGTTCTTTTTTTAGATTTATTAATGACCCTGCGAACACTGTTTACATGATAGAAGAAGTAAGAACTAAAAAAAGATACAACCACACAGCTTACCCATCTTCTGGTAATATAATAGCAATTCAAGAAGATAATTTTGACAACGATCCAGACACTGTTGATATAATCCAGTGGAATGATTTACCATACACGGTAGCAGGAACTACGGGTTCAAATGATAATATTAATTATTATTATGAAGGTGGTTTAATTAAGTTTGACGAAAGTAGAATTGAGCCAGGTCAAACTATTATAAACAATATAAACGAAGAAAAAGATCGTTTTGGCAAATCAACTAATAGAAGATTAACTTATCAACTAAGGATTAGTAGACTACCTGGTAATGCTAATTACTCGCCTATAAACCCAAATCCTGCTGGAACAACAACCCCTCCAACTTCTTCTCACAATGTAAATCAATTAATGGAGTTTTTAGAAGACACTTCTGATGACTCTACTCAAATCGTATCAACAAATCCTGCTATTTTTGAAACAAAATCAAAAGACACTGAAGGTTTAGATGTATTTTATGAAGCCAGTGACTATTACAGTGTAGGTAACCACCAAATTCAACACGAACTTCCTTGGTTTAATTGTTATTCTTTTCAAAACGGTGTAGAATCTAATAGAATAAAAGATAATTTTAATGAGGTTTTTTTAGACAAACAAGCAATTGTTTCTACAACTTTGTCAAATTATAAAGAAAACAATAGAAAATCTGGTTTAATTTTTTCTGGACTTTTTAATTCTACTAGTGGTGTTAACAGATTAAATCAATTTATAGCTGCAGAAAATATAACTAAAGATATAAACCCCACTTACGGTAGCATACAAAAAATCCACGCACGTAATAGTGATTTATTGGTTTTTTGTGAAGATAAAGTTTTAAAAATATATTCTGATAAAGATGCTTTGTTTAACGCCGACGGTAATATAAATGTTGTTTCTACAGATAGATTTTTAGGACAAACTATGCCTTTTGCTGGTGATTATGGTATATCTAAAAACCCTGGGTCTTTTGCTTCAGATGATTATAGAGTTTATTTTACAGACAAAAACAGAGGAGCAGTTCTTAGATTATCTATGGACGGTATAACACCTATATCTGATTATGGCATGCGCGATTGGTTTAAAGACAATTTAGCTACTAGCGATAGTGTTTTAGGTAGTTTTGATGCTAATAAAAAAGAATACAATGTTACTATTAAGGATGATAGCAACACAGCAAACAACTATACAGTTTCATATAATGAGTATGCTAAAGGTTGGTCTAGTTTTAAAACTTTTATTCCTGAAGAAGCATTAAGCATTGAAAATAATTATTTTAGCTTTGCTAATGTTTATAATAATAAAGACAGTAAAATTTGGAAACACCACACAAATTCTAGTTATAATAATTTTTATGGTGATGTTGCTGACGCGTCTAATGGTGCTTTTTCAAGTATTAGTTTTATTTTTAACCAATCACCAAGTGTTATAAAAACTTTTAAAACATTAAGCTACGAAGGTACTCAGGCAAAAGTAGATGCAAATACAGACGCTGATGAAGGAGAGTATTATAACTTATCAGCAATAAATGGTTGGGAAGCAGAATCAATAACCACAGACAAGCAGAGTGGTTCAATTAATGAATTTATAGAAAAAGAAGGCAAATGGTTTAACTTTATAAAAGGAGACACCGCAACGCAAACCTCTATAAATCTTCCTAAATCAGCGCTAACTGGAGATTTTTCAATTCAAGGGTTAGGAGTTATAACATCTTTTACACAAGCAAACTAATATGGCATTATCAATAAAACTAAATACTCTGCATGAGATTGATGAAAATCACACTGTAACACTTGTTCAAGGTAGTAACGTATCGGCTAGTAGTTCTTCTAGTTCTTCATTAGTTAAAACAACTCACACTTTAACACCTAACAGTGGTGTGCAAGCTACTGTTGTTACAATAACGTTTACAGCTGCAACTGATAAATATTATTCTAAAGCGCCTAAACAATTTGTTAGATCTCCTTATCCTAGCGCTTATCAAATAACACAAACAACCACTAAAGACTCCGCTGGTAGAATAACTTCAAGAGTTTTTGTTATTAAATATACTAATACCACAAACTCTTTTGGAGATGTTGTTATTTTTGAACACAAAACAAATACTAAAAGAAAAACGCTTGATTCTCACAACAACTCTTTAGTTGAAATAAATTCTTTTGAAATTGATAATAGCGATATTATATCTACAGGAGGTGTAAAGTATTTTTGTGTTAAAGGTGATCAAAACGCTTATTTTAATTTAAAAATTACAAAAGCAAATGGTGATAGCGCTGACACAACTTACGATTTTACATCAGCAACATTTACTTCTACAGTAACACAACTGGAAAACGCTGTTATAGATCAAACAGGAGAGTATTCAAGTCAAGTGTCATTTCCAAACGTTTCTGCTGATGAAGTTTATACTATAGAGTTATCACCTAGCTTTGAATTAGGCACAACCATAAACAAGTCTTTGCAAGACTCTACAAATGAGTTTTTATGTACTAAAACTATAAATCAGTATAAAATAATAACTGTAACTATAAAGTCAGGTCCTTCTGCTAGTTATAGCGGTTCTTATGGATCTTTACCTTCCAACGTTGTTGTAAAAGCAGAAAGAAACAGCGCACAAATTATTGATGTAAACATAAATTGGGATTACACTCTTTCAGCCAACTCCTTTACAATAGTAAGAGGCGCTAATATATTAGGTGGTGTTAATGAAATAGATTTAAGATCTACTATAGTTAAAGTAAAAGACGGTAATCAAGCTGCTAGCACCACTGTCGAGTTAGATGATGTTGATAATTTACTTGTTGGCATGTCAATGACAGGCACAGGCGTTACTGGAGCACCTAGGATTGTTTCTGTAAATCCAGCTGAAAAAAATATTGTTGTTAGCGTTTCGCAAAACGCACAAGGTAGTGGTGGTATGGCTAACGATGCTGACATTTCTTTTACTTACGGTGGTTCTTTTTTAAGTGAAACTATAAGTGGTTTAAAATGGAGGTTATTAAATACTTTAGCTTCAAACCCTAGCTATACTTTTAAATCAACAACTTTAAGTCCCGTTAAAACTGCCGTAAACAATTCTAGTGGTATAAACAATAGCGCTACCGTAGTAGTTGATGATGCTGCGGGTATAAAAGCAACAGCAACAACTTTTGTTAGTGGTTTAGGTATTGATGCAAAAACAGTTGCTCCTCATGTTGACGGTGTTAGTGGTAATACTTTAACTTTAAGCGCGGCTCAAACACTAGAAGATAACACACCTTTAGTTTTTACGGGTAGCAGTAGAAGCGCTAATATATCTTTTTCAATACAAATAACAAATATTGGAATAAAAGATCATACAATGACTTTTTTCTTAGACAATTCACTATTAGTAGGGTAAAACAAAAAATATGGCAAAAATAAACATAACAATAGGTGGTAGCTTAAATGATTCTTTAAGCGTTGGTGATATAGCTTATTACGTTACTTTAGCTAGTTCGGTAGGTGGTTTTCAATCAAGTAGTGGTATTGTAACTGCTTTAGGAACAATAGATAATGTGCACAAGCAAGCGGTTACTGGTTTTACTTTAAATGGTAGCTCTGTAAATGTTCCTGCAAATAGCATTACGGTAGACGTTGGTTCAACGGTGATTGGTAGTAGCACTTTAACTAATAAAATGTTACTATTTGCTAAAGATAAAAAAGTAAACACATCTGGTTTAACAGGTTATTATGCAGAAGTTAAAATGACTAACACATCTTTAATAGAGTCAGAGCTTTACGCTGTTAGCTCAGATATAGTTCAAAGTAGTAAATAACTTATAAAAAGTGTAATTATAAATAACAAAGAATAAATATTATGAATTTAAAAAACATAAACAACTAATGGGTTTTAATTGGGTACCACTAGCTGCCTCTGTTATAGGAGGTTACTTGTCTAATAAATCGGGTAAAAGAAATATACGAGCTTCTCAAAAAGAAGCTGATAGAGCATTTCAAGAACAACAAAGACAACAAGTTTTGTTAGCAGATCAAATGGATCAATACAAAACTCAATCTTTTGTAAATCCTTACGCTGAAAATGTATTTGAAGATCTTACTGTAAACCAAAAACAAGCGCAGTTTCAAACACAACAAGGAAACCAACAGAGAGCAGATTTATTACAAAAATTAAAAGGTGCAGCTGGAGGAAGTGGTATAGCTAGTTTAGCTCAAACTTTAGCAAATCAAGGCCAACTAGCAAACCAAAGAATATCTATTGGTATTGGACAACAAGAATCAGCAAACCAAAAGCTATTGGCTCAAGGTAAATTAAAAGGTCAAGCAGGTGATGAAATGGTACAAAATAAATACGCTGACTTACAATCAACTTTGTTAGGTGTGCAGTTTGGCCAAGCAACAGGTGCAAACCAAAGTCTTCAACAAACTAAAGCAAACATGCTAAGTGCTAGGCAATCAGCAACGGCAGGTAATCGTTCTTCTATGCAGGCGTTAACAAACACTTTGTTAGACACTGATTTAGACAATCTTTTTACATAAATAAATAAAAATATGGCGGCAGAACAAAATTTAATAACGGCTTCATTAAAAGAAGCACAATCAAGAGTAGCTTTAGATAAAACTAAATATTACGAAAACGAAGTTAAGCTAGAAGTAGATTCAATGACTAACATATCTAATATGTTTAAACAAAAAAGTATTGAAAATAATCAAGCTTGGGAAAACGTTGCTGGTAACACAGAAGAAATGATGAACAGTTTAGCCTCTGAAGATCAACTTGGTAACATGGGCAAATCTAATATTGCACATCTAAAAGTTTTGAAAGAAGAGTTTCTTAATGCTAAAAACAATAAAGAAAAACAAAATGAAGTAAAAATTAAAATTCAAAAAGTTGTTAAAACTATAAATAAACTAACAGCTGGTTTTAGTAAATATGGAGAAGCTTACTTAAACGATACTTTAGATAGAAACGCTTCTGATCCTGAGTTTACAAATATACTTGGTAGAGTGTGGGAAAAAGATGGTGAATATGGAGATGTTGAGTTTATTTGGAACGAAGCAGGTGATTTAGATTTTGTTGTTGATGGCGTTGCAACTAGTTCTAACATGCTTTTTAATAAATTGATTTTAAAAAGTGACGAAACTACAAATGCTTTAGGTCAAATTGGTGTAAATCTAGAAAAAAGAGGTGCTAGCGGGTTAGAATATAGTAGAGTAGATAGCGTGCAAAAAATAAAAAGTCTTTGGAGTGGAGCTCAAGGTAAAGACAGATTTGCATCAACAATCAACTCTTCAACTTTTGGTAACGAATCTTTTACAGAAGCAATATATAAAAACAAAGGTATACACAAAGCTCTACAAGAGTTAGATAAAAACAAATTTGACACAGACGGCAGCGGTAGTGTTGACGCTAGTGATTTTACATCAGACGAAAACAAACAACTACTTATAGACGCTTTAACAAATGTTCACTCTAACAATTTTGATTTTGAAACAGCTAAAGAAGTTGCTGCTATGTGGTATACTGATAGTTATTTACAAGGTAAATACAATGATGGTAAAGGATCAATAGAAAATAATCCTAACAATAAATCTGGAAACTATATAATAGGCAAGCAAAGTGTTCCAAAAGCTTCAATTGATCCAACCGTTGCTCTTTTAAATAGCAATAAAGATTATC
>Ga0209634_1003351_pt1 | contig 10835 bp, 10 predicted proteins | sample LinPmetageLP40_FD_184043 | JGI IMG/M metagenome (GOLD analysis project Ga0209634, IMG submission 184043) | Marine viral communities from the Pacific Ocean - LP-40 (SPAdes) (version 2) | ecosystem: Environmental > Aquatic > Marine > Oceanic | place: Pacific Ocean | collected 2010-08-26 | reverse complement strand
ATTACCAAATTCTACTAAAACTGTTCCACCAATTTTTAAATACAGTTCTTCAAATAATACAAACTGTTTTAGATTATAGAGTTTAAAATTTATTTGTGTTTTAGTAGTTGCTCCATAATTGCCATATGATTCAAAAGTAAAACTAGTTATACCTGGTTTAGGTACTATACCTCTATCTGAAGGATCATTTTCGTATGATGCATTTGAGTCTGCATAATTAAACCCTTGAGTTAGACTAAAGTTATTTTCATCTTTATATAAGGTGCCACCGAAAAGTATGTTTTGACTTGCTAAAGTAGAATCTCCTCCAAGGTTCATTCCAGAAGATAATTTACACCAACCGGTATTACTGTTTAGTAATGATATTTCTTCCTGTGTTTTGCTCGATCTAGCTTTTACTATACCACGGGCATTTAATTGCTGTATTATATTTGGATCGATGGCTGCTCCAAAAGCGTTGCTGCCGATCAAATTATTTTTTGATCCTTTAGATTTACCGAAATTGAAAAAAGACATTATCTATTTTTATTTGCGGATCTGTACAGTTGTAATACTCTCTGCTTGCTCAAAGGGACTCGTAACTGTACTCCTGGTTTAACTACTAAGTTATCTCTTACAGAAGTATTTGCTGAAGCAATAACCCACCATAACGAACTATCTTTATAAAATTGTTGAGCTAAAGTATCATATCTATCTCCTCCTGTGGTTATAACGTAAATATCTTCTTCTGTTTCAGGGATATCTGGGTATATAGGGTTGAGACAATATTGTTCATTATCTTCGTTTTTTAATTTTTTAATACTTTTATACCTATCTATCATTTTTCGTATAAATTAAAATCCAAAATTTTGTTGGAAGTTAGTAACTATGTCTTCTACAAAAGTATTTGATTCTCCTTGTGCTACTGCTTCACCTTGTTTGAAGTATTTATTTTCAGATGGATTGGTAAAGTAGTGGAATCCTCCTGTTTGTGGTGCAAATCGATGTATAGGTGTAAATTCTATTGCACAATCTAAAATATGAGGTAGTTGTTGGGTTGCTTCTTTTGGATCTAATTTAGTCTCCCAAGGGTAGTTAGTTTGCCAGCTATAATTAACAGCACTGAAGAAACCTGGTTGAGATACAAGGTAATCCCCTATAGTCACATTAACTAATGTACCTCTCATAAAACTTTCATCTGTACTATAAGAAGGAGCTGTTGTTGAAGCTAATCTTACTAATTTTTGATACATAGGTTTAAGCTCTTGTCTAGTCTGTACTGCTGATTTAAATCCAAATGATATAGCTCTTTCAAAACCTCCGTATGTATAAAAATCTTCTGCTCTTCCTAAATATTTATGACTATTCCAAGTTCCAGTATAAGAATCAGAAAAAGCATCTAAATATGCTCTGAAGTATAAGAATACATTTTCTTCTCCTGGATCTGGGTCTATTATTTCAAAATTAAATTTAATAAAGTCAGTTACTTCTTCATTAGCGCCAACGTTAGGGCCTAACATATTTACTTTATCTTCTGCTGTTTCATTTGGAGGGTTTTTATAATTTTTAGTGTATTTAGCTAATCCTCTTCCACCTGTATTACCTAATCCTAATCTTTTCTCTTTATTAACCTCTATTTTTATTTTTTCGTAAGTTGGTGTAGTAAAATCATATAATTTTCTATCTTCTATTGCAGGTACTCCTGCTGCTTCTGCTATACTGTTAACAACATTTGTAGCTACATTACCTCCTCCGTTTCTAGCTTTTTCATAAGCATATTTATCAGCTGCATACCTATTATTAAAGTTTTTTAAGCCAAATTGCTTATAGGTTGTAGATTCGCCAAATTCTAATTCACTTTTAAATGTATTTAAAGAAGTATACGGTACCGGTATTTCTTTACCTTGACCAGATAGAACATGACCTTGTACATTTGTTAAATATCCTCTTTTTCCTTTAAAACCTAGTACTAAATGGGTACCAGATCCTGCTGTAGCTGCTTGAGCAATAGTAGAAGCTGTAATGGCTGCTGTAGATAAAGCTGTTTGAGCTACTCCTTCAAATAATGCTCCAAAAAATCCGGTAATATCTTCAAATAAACCACTACTACTATTAGCTACTCTATCTCTTTGTGGTGGTTTTCTGCCTCTACCTTGATCTATAGCATTTAAGCTAGCTGTATTTCCTAAAAATTTTATTCCCGGGCCTGTTGTTAATAGTTTAGCTAATCTTAGAATATCATCACCACGGGCTTCAATCTGCTTACTAACAGAATTGTAAACAGGGGGATTCTTTATGTCTTTCCTAATTAAGGGTTGGTATCCTTCATATTTAGGAAAGTCTTTAAGAGTTGTAAACTGTAAACTATTAATTAATGCCATTTACTACTTAGGTAAGTTTGAATTATAAGTTTGAGATGGTTTTTTGCCATCTAAATCTAATTTGGAAGCTTCAGACTTAACAGTAAAAGCTGTATTACCTTGTACATGTAGCTGAGAGTTGTTAAATGCTCCTGCTCTTAGTTCGGGTTTTTCACCGTTTAAACCGAATTTTGAATTGATTGATCCTTTTAATATACTCATGATTTTAAATTTAATTGTTTTATATAAATAGTTTGTTATAATTGACTTGCACCCATTACTAAATTAGTACCTACTTTTCTTCCATCTAAAGTTACATCTCCTCCTGCTTTCACTACTGATATTAGTTCTTGTAATAATTCTTCTGTTCTGCTTTTCTTTCGATTAGGAGTACCTGCTTGGATTGAACCAGCTGGTTTTGATATTACATCATCTCCTTTTTTAAATAAATTAGTACCTGCTATAACAGTATCTTTATTATTTAATGATATAACACCTTCTGGTCCTGCTAGCATTCTACTTCCGTACCTAACATCTCCTTTACCTGGTGATAGAACATCATCTCCTTTTGCTTGTGCTTTTGCTGCAATAGCATCGTTGATATCTTTGTCGTAACCGAATACTGAAGATACTCCTGATCCTATAGTGTTAGTAAATCCTCCTGCATTATCTGCAACAAAACCTCCTAGTTTTCTACCTAAAAAATCTCCACCTGCATAAGCAAGTGCATTTAATAAAAATGTTGGTATTCCAGTAGCACTTAGTCCTGAAGTAATAGCACTCGCTGCGATACCTCCTAACATTCCTCCTACACCTTGTATGGTTCTTTTACCAATCATTCTGTGAATATCTTCTTTAGTACCTCCTTCTTCGATAAAACTATTAAAATCCATATTCATTAAAAGGCCTTCTATTATTGTTCCTAAGATAGGTACTCTTTTTGCAAATTTTCCAAATCCTTTAAATAATTTACCGCCGTATTTTTTAAGGGCACCAAAAGGATTTTTAACTAAGTTTTTTGCTCCCTCTACCATATTCTTACCTTTACTTACTACACTAGACCCTAAGTTTTTTGCTCCTTCTACTATATTACCAGGTGCATTTTTGACTCCTTTAACGAAGCTTTTACCTTTATCAACAATTTTAGAACCAAAGCTCTTTACTTTATCGAAAAAACCTCCGCCTCCGCCTCCGCCACCACCAGTACCACCAGCTCCTGCTTGTGTTGCTGCTCCAGCTGCATTAGAGGCTGATTTAGTTACATCTCCTGCTAATCCAAATGCTCTTTTTAATAAATTAACAACACTCATTACTACATTTTTTGCAGCTTTGAATGGAGCTAGTATGGATGTTACTGCTACTTTAGCCATAGTTTGAATTAAAGTGGCTGTTGCTTCTTCTGATTGAACTATCCAATCTACTAATTTTTCTACATGTGGAAGTATATCTTCTAATAATGTTAAAGCTATACCAGCTAATTTCAACTGTATTCTTTCAAATGCTGCTGCTATTCTTTCTGCTGCTGTAGCAGTAAACATTGCGTCTTGAGCTATTTTAGCTCCTAGTTCTGCTGCTGTTGCTTGAGAGGTATTAAATTTTTGTCCATTAGCGACTGCTTCTTCAGCTAAAACTTTTTGAGTTTTTTCTCCTTTTAATCTTTCTGCTAATTCTTCAGCTCCCATACCTAAAGCTTTAGCTGTAGCTTCTTGTTGAAGCATATTCATCTTACCAAAAGATGCTGCTGTAATACCTTGCTTATTAATCTCTCTGTTAAATCCTGCTATATCTCCGTTTAATGATGCTAATCTTGCTTTATCTAAGTTAAGGTCTCTACCTAATAACACTTCAGCTTCCATTTCTGCAGTTAATGATGATTCAAAATCAAGCATTCCGCTCATTGCTGCTTCAGATTTAGCTAAATCAGAACCTAGTTTTCTTGCTTCTGCTGCTGCTTTCTTTAAACCTCCGGGAAACTTCTTAGTATTTAGTGCTGTTCGTGCTGAAGCGGTAGCTACATCTTCTAATATAACTGCTCCGTTTAGAAATACTTTATTTGCTGCATTAAACTTTTCTGTAAATCCTAATGTCTCATCTGCTGTTTCTTTTAATGACTTCCCACTTAAGGCTGCATGCTTGTATAGACCTGCGGCTGCTTCTGCTCCAAGACCCATTCTATTAGCTATACCTAATACGTATTTACTTGTTTGTGCTGATACTACTGCGGAAGTTTTTAATGCTTTATTAAACCCTACTATAGAACCAGCTGCTTCTCCGACTGGTAAAGCCATACTACTTGCTGCTGATGCTGCACGGCTGAATGCTTTAGAAGCATCTTTTCCGGCCATACCTAAGTTTCTTCTAATATCTGCTGCTCCTTGTTGAATTTTTTGAATTCCTTCCCACATCATACTTACCATAGTGGCAAGTCCTAACTTAGCTATGTCTTTAAACGCTGCTCCCATTCCTTTTGCAGCTGAATGGCCTTTAGCTTGGTATTCAGCCATAGTTTTAGAAGATTTTGCGAAACCATCAAAGACTTTACCGAGTACAGGGATGTCACCAAAAATTTCTCCTAGGCCACCAAAGATATTAGAGGCTTTTTCAGCTTTACGAACTTCTTTAGAAAATTTTTGAGCTTCTTTAGTAAGCTCTCTAGACATTTGAAGTTGGTCCTGAAGTACTTTTACTTTAGCCTTACCTGCTTTAGTTTGATCTTTTTCGCCGTCTAAAATTAGTTGAGCAAGGTGTTTTTGCTCTTGTATTGCATCGGTTAAATTTTTCTCAAAAGCTGCTCTTTTAGCTTTACTAGCAAGCATGTCGGCATCTGCAGTTGCTAATTTTCTAGCTAGTTTTTCAGCAATATCTGTATTTTTGTTGAGATTGGCCATTTCAGCTTTACCGCTTGCAAGTTCTGCTGTAACTTTAGAAAGCTCGTTTTTCATATCTTTTATGATATCGACGAACTGAGCTCCTGCTGTGTTCAGCTCCTGTTGAGCCTTAACTGCTGCATCTGTTTGTATAATACGTTCTTTAGCCATTTTAAGAGTATGCTTTCTTATAAATAGTTAAGGCTCCTATTATTTAGAAGCCTTTGTAGTATAATTTGGTTTAACGTTTGGTTTTGCTACGGTAAGTTTTGGTTTACCACTTTGTCTTTCACTTTCTTCTTTCTGTTCCTGATAGAACTCGTTGATTTGTTTAAAAGTAAAATTCCTTAACCATATAGGCATATTATATACAGTATGCCAATCATATCCTCCCTTACCGTGAAAAACTATATTATGAATTTGAGTAAAAAGACCTGTCCTATAACTGGACGTCAGGCCAAAAAAAGTTGATCCCGATGGGGATATCAACTCCCTCCTCCCCTCCATCTTCGTTTTCATATACATAATTCATATCAACATCAGGAGATACTTCAATATATCTTTTTCTTAATGCTCTTGCATCTGATGCTAATAGGTAATTGTCTACGAAATCTCTGATGTCCTTAGATTCTTTGTTTTCATTAACTGAAGTAATCATATACTTAAGTCTTGTTGAACCTTCGGTATTACTGTGTTTATCAATTTTTTTTCTACCTTCTACTTCTTTATTAATATTATTTTCATCAATTTGATTTAATAACTTAAAAGTAATTTTATTTCCAGTCTTAGGTAATGCAAATTCGAATTCATTCTTACCACTTTCTAGTAACTTATAATCTACCTTTTTATTTTTTAATGTAGATAAATCAATCGAATGTTGTTCATTTCTAAGTTCAAAGGAATAATCTTTTCCGTAAGATAAAATACGGGCTGCTATCATTATAGCATTTTTATCTCCAACTAATAATGAATTAAAATTAATTTTTTTATCAGTTATAAGAGATTTAAGTACTCTGTCTAATGCTGTTCCATTTTTAATATAGTTTACATTAGAAAGAATATCCTCTTCCTTTGCGGTCATATACTTCATTTCTATTTTTCCGCTTGAAAGAGGGTTGTCCTTAGGATAAAGTAGCCCTTTGGACGGTAATTCTACTGTTTCAGTAGGTAAATTAAATTTTGGTTCCATAAATAATTTAGTTATAACTTATTCTAATAATAAATATACGAAGATAAAATTTATTAGACAACTATTTTAAATGAAAAAACCCAGAAATAAATCCGGGTTCTTTAAAATTCAATAAAATACTTAGTGTTTAGTAGTTAAGTACACAATAATCCATGGCTACTGTCATTGTAACTTCCGTTGGTTCTGAACTTGTCCAATCGAAACTACCTTGCGCAAAGCTAGTGATCATAGCTCCTTTAATAATCCATTCAGAAACTATATCTCCTACTGGACCTAAAACGTTAAGTGTTATATCTTTTTTGTAAAAGTCAGAGTAACCTGCTCTACCTGTTACTGATTCATATGATAATCTTGCCCATTCCATACAAGCTTGAGCTCCTGATGGTGTGATTGGATCATATAATGTCATATCCATATCTTGCCATTCTCTCTTTCCTCTAATCTTTCTGTATGAGTTGATATGATCTAGTTTGATCGGTTCGTCAGAGAAAGAAGGTGCTGTTACGTTCTTAATCATAAACGACTCTATACCGTCAATTACCATGAAGAATCTGTTCTGTACTTTCGGTTCGAAAGCTCTAAACATTATTTCGTTAGTATCTAATATTGCCATGTCTTTTTTTTATTATAAATATCTAAAATTAAATTTATCCTGCAAAAGTTGCTCCTGTAGGTTCTAATGTAAAGTCTAGAACAATAAATTCAGCTGTTTTTGCTGGTTGCACAAATATCTGCCCAATTAATTGATTTCTATCGATTACATCTGCTGTGTTATTCGAATCATCCATTACAACTCTAAATGAATATAGTCCTTGTCTCTGTACCACTGATTCTAAGAATGGATTTACAGCTGATAAGAATCTATTTCTAGTTGCTATTGTATTCTGATCAAATACTAATGTATTAGCTTGATCACCAACGAATTTTTTAAGTTCGATCATTAACCTACGAACATTTACTCTATCAAGTGCAGAAGCAGCTTTTTGTAAAGTCTTCTGTCCAAATATTGCTATACCTTGACCAGGGAATGTTGCGATTGGATTAATGTTACCACTATATAAAGTATCTCTTTCAGATCTTGTTAATTTTCTTTCTGTCTGTAGTACTGATGGTACTCCACCTCTTACTAGTCCTGCAGGTGCAAACCATGGTGCGTTAGCTCCGTCTGTGAATGCATATACTCCAGGTATTACTACTGATGCAGGAACGTAAACGTTTTTACCTGTTGCTGATCCTACTTGTACCCAAGGCCAATATGTTGCTGCATAAGAACTATTAACTTCTGATGCTTCGCTAGTAACTGTTGTTACTGCTGCTGTACCTTTTGGTACTAAATCTACTACTGCAATACAATCTCCTCTTGTCTCTGCTAACGATATAAGGTTATCTATCTGAGTAGATCCATTCGTAGCAAAAGTGTGTATAAGACCTGGAGCTGATATAATGTTAAATCTCCATTCGTCTTTATTTTCTAAGATTGTTATAGCATCATTATAATCAGATCCTATTAAACCTTGTATACCTGCTGTATCGTTTGTTACATCACCGAAGAATAAAGCATTGTTAGTTACATTAGTTCCAGCTGCTCCACCAAATGCTCCAGACTGTGCTGCTGGAATTGAAGCTGAGTAGCTTAATCCTGCTCCATCTTTGTTAACAGTAATTCCATCTGTTCCTAAATAGTTAGAAGTCTCTACTCTTACTTCAGATACTCTAATATAGTTAGATCTGTTTGGATATTGTCCATTTGATGTTACATAAGTATTAGTACCGTCTGATGTTTTAGAAACAACAGTATCACCGATTTGTCTTGCAACATAACGATCATCTGATGGGTCTAAGCTTAAGTTATTAAACGTTTCTAATATAATTTTATTTTTGTGATTATCATCACCTCTTCTTACTAGAAGTGAGAAAGTACCTTTAGAAGTATCTAAGTTTGTAACTTCCCATCTAATATTGTCTGCTGATCCACTTTTAAGTGCTCCGTTGCTAAGTTCATCTGCTGATGTGTAATGATCTGATGCTGTTACGTTATTATAAACTATACCTTTACCTAAAGTTTCCAAAGTAAGTATCTCTGTTGTTGGTTTTCCAACTGATCCAGATATTGGAGTAGATGAAGGTGATGTCCATCCTGCTGATCCAGATACAACTCTTGTTATAAGAGCAGTATTTCCGCCTTGATCGAAATAGTTTTTTACAGCTAAAGATGTAAAGTATTCTACGTTAGTTGATCCTGAGTTAAAAGATCTTCCGAATTTTCTTGAATACTCTCCAAAAGATGTTACAATAGTAGGATTCTCAATTGGCCCTTTTACAGTAGGCCCAATAAAAGCTGCTCCAACTTCTTGGGGTGCGGGAGAGATAAATGATACGTCATTCTCTCTTGCGAGAACACCAGGTGAGATTATTGTTTCTGCCATGTTAATGTTATTTTAAATCGTGTTTTTATATAAATATCGTTCATTTATCCAAACCCTCAATTAGAGGATAGTAAGTCGGACTACATTTATAAATAGAAAAGAAGGAAGTAAACCAACCGGTAAATTTAACTAATTTTTCCAGTTATAAGATCTATTTCAATATTTCCATATTTTTGGTTAAGAGAATTAGATAAAGAAAGCTCAAAATTTTCAATTCTTTTTTTATTTTCTTTTGCTCTATCTATTCTTTCTTCAAGTTGCAACTCTAAAAGCTTTATTTCTCCTAACTCTACTAATAGATTTCTTTTATCTGTCTTTACTGCGTTTAGTTGATTTAATTCAGCTTTATCTAGTTTTTTTGGTTTTTTAGCCATTTTATTTGAATTGTTTTCCTTTTGAATACCTATCGTTATATTCTGGTATATCTATTTCGTTGTATTTATGTCCTTTTATTACTGTGGTTTTAATTTCACCTTTATGGGTTTTATCAAAATAGTCTATTAAGTAGCTATAACTTCTACTCATAATATAATTTGCTCCTTTTTCCTTTAATAGTAACTGTAATTGATCTATAGAAGGGTGTTTTCTATGCCAACCTGCTGTTGAATGATACTGTTGAGATTCGAATTGAAATGGCATTCTTATTAATAAAGGAGTAGACTTAGATTTTATAGTTTTTAGTACGATAAAGTTTCTAACTAAGAACTCAGCTGTATATCTATGGTTTAATATTAAGTTTGCTCTATTTTTATAAAAGTATGAACTTTTATCTAAAAAATAATGTAACCACATCATACTATATACATCCATAGTTTTAGGAGTCCCTAACATAAAATAGTCTTGACACCAAAAATTGCCTTTAAATATTTCTACTGACCCGGTATTAAACATTAAATTATCTTTTACTTCTCCTTTTCTAAGTTGGTTTACTATACCGTCTAAGATTTCTCTACAAAGCACCAGATCTGTTCGCAGCTGTAAAACAGCATCGTATTTAATATTTGATTGATTACGTAAATAATTAACTCTAAATAAAGAATACGTAAAATGTGGTTGGTGTCCTAATGTATCTTTATAATTTACTAAATCAAAATACTTACTATCTTCTTCTTTTAGTCTTTCATATTTAGTAATCCATTTTAGTTTACTATAATCTACTTCATCTTCCCAAGTTGCTACATAGTAATCAAATTCGATGTCATTATATAGATTATTCCATTCAGCAAATATTTTACCGTTGTCTTCTATATACCTTCCACTCCCGTTTATGTAAACAGCTATTTTCACTATTTAAAGTTTTCTAAATAATATTTTAAATCTTCAGGTGTACCTAAACACCACATTTTAGGAATATCAAAAGTACGAATTTCTTTATTATCTTCGACTGCTTCATTAAATACTGGGGCGACGTAGAACTCTTTATTTACTCTAATATCTTTTTCAATCATCTGTTCTGCATATTTAACGAAATCAGATCCTTTTTTCCAGTAATAGTAACCAACTGTAGCAATATCAGATATTGGGTCTTTTTCAGCTACTTCAGTTACTAATCCTTTTTCATTTATTTTAGCAAAGCTATATTTTGGATGTGTACCTTTAAAAGAAACAATTCCTCCATCTGCATCAGTTTCATTCATTTTATATAAGAACTCATTTGAATCCCATTCTGCATACTGATCTGAGTTTGCAAAAAATAAAGGGTTATCATTATCAATATATTCTTTAGCTAGCAATGCAGTACAAGCTGCTCCTTCAGTTACTCCTTCTACTTCTACAATTTTACAGTTTGGTGTAATAAGATTTAATAAAGTATCTAAATTATATTTTTCTCTATGGTCTTTTTGAACTACGTATACATAATTAGCTTTTATGTTTAAGTTATCAACTACAATTTGTATCATAGGTTTACCTTTAACATCTATAAGAGGTTTAGGAAATGTGTAACCTGCTTGTGCAAATCTGCTTCCTGCTCCTGCCATAGGAATAAGAACTGTTAGTTTTTCATCTCTCCATG
>Ga0209634_1003345_pt1 | contig 10847 bp, 7 predicted proteins | sample LinPmetageLP40_FD_184043 | JGI IMG/M metagenome (GOLD analysis project Ga0209634, IMG submission 184043) | Marine viral communities from the Pacific Ocean - LP-40 (SPAdes) (version 2) | ecosystem: Environmental > Aquatic > Marine > Oceanic | place: Pacific Ocean | collected 2010-08-26 | reverse complement strand
GCTCAAATTGAGTTTTACTTTCAACTAACCAAAACATAACTTTTTGTTTACAATATATGAAAGATATATTTAATATCCACCTCCACTTGAAGATCCACCTCCACTTAAAGGAGTTGTGATTGTTGCTGCCCTATATTCTATATTTTGGGTTTCTCCTGTTTCAATTACATTTGTTTGATTTAATACATTTACTCTTTGAGATACATAAAATCTTTTATAAAATAAGGGATCATGAGGTGTTGGTGATGATGTTGACATTAGATGATATGGACCCACCATTGGTCCTTGTACTTTATTTATATGATAAGATCCTACATAACTTTTACCATCTCCAGTTAATAATAGTTCACCATTTGTATAAAGATTTTTTTGTTCTTGGTATTCGTAATACTGCAGATAATTTTTTTCTAAATATTCTTCTAATCCTTTTCTTTTTATTTCTTGTTCTTTTATAAAAATACCTCCTTTATTATTATTAAATGTTTTATCTATATCTCCTTTTATATACCAGTTAAGAGTGAAAAATATATAATCTTCCCACATCCAAACAGCATTTTGTGAAGATATATTATCATATGTTTCTTTATCTATTTCTATATATTCTCTTTGGTTTATCTTACAAACAAAATACCTTAAATAAAATGTTTTTTTATAATCCTCTAAAGTTGGCGTAACGGGAGAATATTGAGGTTTAGATCTTTCTAGACTGTAATCTGTACCTGTTAATATCCCATATATTTGTATGTCTACTGTGTTTTGTTTTTGGTTCTCAAAAGTAAACCCATCATAATTATCAGCATATTCTGAAGTATTAGGTTCAGAATATATATCTTTATTAGCTTGGGATGATTGTGTAACCTTTTTTTTATTTATTAGTTCTTCATTAGGAGGGGAGTTTGGATTTTTACCTGTATATGTTTTACCATTAGATAATTGGTAATAAAACCCCGTATAAGAAGAATTATTTTTTACATAATACCATTCACTACCAGGAGTAAATAAATTAGATTTTATTTGTGATTTTGGTATATAAGCCATAATTAAGAAAATAAATCATTTAAATCCATATAATATTCTCCTGTATCATCTTCAAGATCTTCAATAAAGTTTTGTACAGCCCCAGCATAAAAATCAGTATACATAGGTTTTTGTCCTCCTCCTAAAGATTTAATTTCTATTTTAAACATTGGATTTTTACCAACACTCCATAAAGTACTAATTATTTTTTTATTTGCTTCTATAGATTGAAGGTGTGAAGGAGATTTTTTACCCCCATATGCTGTTCCTGTTCCTCTAGGATTACCAAATTTATCGTCATCATTCATATTAAATACAAAACCAGGAGCTATACAACCCAATAACCATGGTTTTGAATTACCTTGAGCTGCGGGTGCCTCATGTATTAATATATATCCTCTATCTGTATCATTTGCACCTGCTATTTGTCTTCCTGTCTTAAGAATTACTCCCCTATTATTTAATTCAGATATTATAAAACAATCCCCATATTTAGGTGATATTCTTGATGTTACATTATATGTGCCCGTTGGTATACAACTTTTACCTGATAAATTATCAAGAAATGGTAGTTCTGTTGTTGGTAAGGCGTATAATAAAGACCCATCCTCATCTAATACTTCCATTATTCCTAAAGTTTGGAAACCATTATCACATACTCTAGTTAATACTATTCTTAATTTTATATCTTCATCTTCATTAGTTTCTGTAGGTTCTTCTGCTACTGCTTCTAATTGTTTTTGTTTTGTATTAGGTGTATAAGTTGCTGTAGTTAAATCTTCAACATCCTCAGTAGGTGTATTATGTCTAGGAACTGACATAGTATCTAGTGTAGTACTCCATTTTTGAACATCTATAGAATGATTAATACCTTTAACTATAATATCAATACTATCTTTTGCATAAGAAGGAGGTAAAATATCATCCGATATTCTAAATTTTTGAAATAATTTCATTCCTGATATTCCTTCCATTTCTAAACTTAAATTAAAAGGTAAAAAAAATGGAGATGGAATCGTAAATTTATTAGATAACTCCCCATAAACTAATTTTATATATGATGAATAATTTGATGTAAAATCCTTACAAAGAGAAGGTGTAAAATTAAGAGTATTAGTAGTAGCACCACCTGCTTTATTAGAGGGAGCACCGTATACTGCTACAAAGGGTGAAATTTTAGATTTTTCTTCACTTGTTGCATAGTATATTTTTTCTGATTTTATAGTTTTTAATTTTGTTAAGGAATCTTCTACATCTTCTTTTTTAGCACTACTATAGTAATCTTGCTTATCGGGAATAATCCTATCAACTAAACCTGCATTATAACTTGAAAAGGATGTAGCATTACCTTGAAGATTATTTCCAGATTGCTGAGCTCCAATTGATATCATAGTAGCAAAGCCTTGGGGAATAGAAGCATCTAGATTAACATTTGTAACAAATGATCCTTGAAAATTTCTTTTTACCCCAAAAATATTAATTTTTGTAAATTCTGCATCTGTAGTAGTAATTATACCAGGTTTTGGAGTTTCATCATATATTTTAATATAACCCGTATTTCCATCTTCCATAACTGTAAAATTATTAATACTCCCCATGGATTCATTAATACCTCTTAATATAGTTTTTATATATGCTAAAACTGAAATAGCTCCATCATCATCAATTGGTGATTCTGCTAATGCTTTTGCACAAAATCTTAAATTTAAATATACATTACCTAATCTTCCTATATAAGGATTATCTTTAACCGCAAAAGATTGATGTTTTTTTAAAAAGTTATTTAATTGTGTGTTAGTATCAATATCATCAGTATATGTAATTCCATCTACAGCCATTGAACTATATTCTGTTAAACATATTCCTGGATTGCATGAAAAATTAGGAGGAACTATCATCATATAATTTTCATCCTTTTGCATATTAGCATACTGGAAATCAAATTTTATCATTTTAGTTTTTGATGTTCCAGAATATAAATTGCAAATTTTTTCTAATTTTCTTAATAAAAGAGCAAATTTTATATAAACACTTTTATCAGATTTATCTGAACCATCAGCTGATGTTTCTCCATTTAAAGTAGGACCTACCATAAATATACCACCATTCATTCCATTTCTATTAACCATATAATAACCATCACCTGCTCTTGATGATATATCTTGGTAAATATTATAAAATATTCTATTTAATTTAGTTTCATCTTTATTAGATAATAAAGGATTATTATTTAAATTTGCTGCTATTCTAGGTGCTTCTTCTTTTTTTATTTCTGAGTATTTTGCATCAACCCAAGCATTTATTTTTTCTGTTTTTGAATTTGCCTTTAATTCACCATTTGTTGGATCTAATAATAATAACCCAACATTCCTTCCCCCAAGTTTTTTATCCCATTCTGTTATAGGAATATTTTGGTTTATCATACTTCCTATATCAGGATCTTTTGAAAAAAATGATGATACCCACTCTTCTTTAGTCATAAATCCTTCTGCAGTATCCCCATCATCATTTTTTTTAGGATCTGTAATATTTAATTTTAAAGATTCAATTATACTACCCATACCTATTAATGTAACTTCACAGTTATATGAACCGTCAGAATTAAAAGACCATTTAAAAGTAGATATCTTACCATAAACAGCTTCATAATTATAGGAATGTTTTTGTCTTTCTTCATTAATTAGACTTAACATTTTATATTGGTTTTTATCTCCTTTAAAATCACCTGGGGATAATAAAAAATTTAATGGTTCAGATTTAAAACCATCAAAATAATTTATTGATTGATCCGTATTTGTTTCGCCAAATTCATCTAATGAGGATGATGATTTTAAATAAGTTGACCATCCAAATTCTAATAAAAGGGTATATCCAGGTCTTAAATATAAAACATCTAATAAAGCAAATTGGGTTCTACTAAAGCATGTTATGTTGATTACAGCTTTACTTAAAGCACCATTATTGTAGTAAGTAGTATTAGCATTAGTTATACCAGGCATGGGAACAAAACCTCTTTCATCAATTCCTCCCCATCCATAAGCTCCTGAAAATATATCATTATCGTAATTTAAACCTTGTTTAAAATTAACGCTCCCATCATCATTAACTCCTACTGTTCCACCTTGAAGAATAAAATTTTTAGCTAAATTATCCCCTACTATAGCCTCTTTAGGAATTCCAGCACTAACTAATTTATCTAAAACATTATTACTATTAATGTTGGTATCTTCTTTTAAATTTACAGAACTTGCTAATCTTAACCATGGGGTTTTAGTTGTATAATACTTTAAAGTATCAGGATTTATATTTCCTAAATAAGGTGATTCTGCTAAAGCTGATTGTCTAGTATCTACTTGACTTTTGACTGTTTGAGAAAATGGTTCCCCAATTATATTACCCATAACTTTTATCTATTTAATGAAACAAAATTATCTATTATTGGAGATATATTTTGAGGTATTCTAATTGTTGATCCAATTGGTATAAAAATTGATGAAAAATCAACTATATTAGGATTTGCAATAGATATTATCCACCACAAAGTTACATCCCCATAAAATCTAAATGCTAAACTTTCAAATCTATCTCCCCATTCTGTTATTGCATATATATCAGTTGAATCTAAAGGTACAAGAGGATATCTTGCAGAATCCCCATATACAATTCCACTATTCCTTATATTATTATTAGGAGTTTGGAGTTTTTTTACACTAGTATATCTATTCATCTGTTGTTTCTTTATCTTCTACATTATAAGGATATTCATATTTTTCTAAACCTGCGTCACCTTGATAATTATTTGAATTTTTATTTTTTAAACTTATAAATTGCTCAGATCCTATATTTGGATCTAATTCACCTTTATCATTATACAATAATTTTTGTCGTGAAGGTAAGAAATTTTCTACTGGGGTAAACGCTAAGCTTACCTCTATTCTATGTGGTAATTCTTTTACTGTATTATCTTCTGCACCTTCAGCATTAATTGCTATTTCCCAAGTAGTATCATCCGGTATACTATAATTAATTGAAGTTAAAACTCCTGGGACCTCATATAAATAACCCCCAACAGTCATTCTAACCATATTTCCCCTCATTATTCCTGCTGAGGTATAATCTGGAGCTAATGATGATGCTAAAAAATTTAATTTAGTAAACATGGGAATTAGTTCTTTTTTAGATGTTGCCATAATAGTAAAACCCATTGATATGTCTCTTTGATAGCCACTATAATTTAAAAATTTATTTCCTCTTCCTACATATTGAACATCATTCCAAGTAGCAGAATAATTATCTTTAAAACCATTAATATATGCTCTAAAATGTAGATATGTAGCATTTTTCCCTTCACTAGGTCCATTATTAATTACAGCTATATGAAATTGAACTAAATCTTTAATAGGAAGTTCACTATTTGCAGTTTCCCCCTCATACATTTTTAATGCCGTTATTTTATCTAATGCCTCCATTTCATAAGCAGGGATCCCATAATCAAATACATTTCTTATTTTATCTCCATTTATCTCTGTAGCATATGTTATTGCTCTTCCAGGATCACCCATTGCTAGCCTTTGTGCCTTATTTTGTGTTGTATAATTTGGAGATTTATGAATAATTCTAGATACTGTTGGTTTTGAAGGATTACTAAATTCTTCTTTTTGAAGTAAAGAATTATTAATAACAAAATTAGTAAAGTTTCTAAAACTACCACCTTCATTTACTCTGTTAGATAATTGATATCTTCTTAAAGCATCACCAAATAATAAAGGTGACATACCACTAGGTTGTACACCACTATATCTTGGAAAACTAGTAGATAAAATCTGATAGTTTCTTATAACATTATATGTTGGTCTATATTTAAAGATGTTGGTTCTACCAATACCTAATATAGAACCAGGTCCTCCCCCATATGAGTATAATATAGGAGTATCTCTATTTTCTTCTGTTGCTCCTCTGTTTATTTTAAATTTTGCTCCTAAAAGAGTATTAAGTTCTAAACCATCAAATAAATCATCATCTGTACTTACACCTTGTTGTATAAAATTTTGTAAATTATATAATCTATTTGAGCCTACTTCTTGACTATTTTTTACTACAGATGAGTAAAGATTTAACCCTCCTGATCCCTGTCCTGGTATACCTCCCATACCATCTGTAACTTCTGGATTGTCTATACCTCTATTCATACCAGCAGGTCCACCTAATGAACCTACAGGATTTATACCATTTTTATTTAAATGAATACCAGCCCATCCTAAACCAGCATCTAATAAAGTACCTATAGGTAAATAGGCTCCTTGGTTCATAGCACCTCCTAAATAACCAAAACCAAAAGATGCTTGAGTTTTTACACTTGTCCTAGATAATAAATTCTGCTTTAGTGTAAAAAATAAACCTCTAGGGGATTTCACATCAATAAACATTTGAGCCAATCTACTTATATCTTTAAAGGCTTTAATAGGAGCTAAAAAACCATCTCTTAATATAAAATCAGGACCTGATTGAAGAGGCATACCTTCCCTTAAAGGTCCAGTTCCTCCTGGAATGTCCTCTACAATATAAGGTTGATTACTACTTCCCCCAGCTGGTCTATCCATTCCAAACTTTAAACTTTTTAAGTTTGTTTTTAAATTAACTAGACGACCCCTGGATTCAGGTGTTGGTGTTATTGACATATTTTAAACTATTTATACTCCACCTATAGCTCCATCAGGTATATTATTTTCATATCTATTTGATGGTTCTTGAGTTGCAAAAGCACTTTCACCTAATTGAGATGTTTTTGGTGTTGAGTATGCTATTGCAGATGCTCCAAAATTAGTATAAGCTGGAGGATTATTTCCAGGTGTTCCAATATTTGAGTATTCGTTATGAAGATCTGAAGCACCTACAGTTGATATACTTTCAGGTACAGAAATATTTGTATTTGGGGAAATTGGGACAGCTAATGAAGATCCCTCAGCTTCAAATTTAGATTTAATTCCTTTGTCTGACATTTGTTTTTATTTTTATTAATTATTAATTTATTATAAATATTACCCCATATTAGAAGCTGCAAGTGCTAAGGATTTACCAACTTTATTACTATCCATATAAACATCTCCACCTTTTTCTACTGCTGATATTAATCTACTTACATTGGCATTTAATTGTCTTAGTAGGTTATTGCCTTCTTTATTACTTCCTTCACTATCTAGCATACCATTTAATTTGCTTAATGGTAATACAGCTTCTGATTCACTACCTTCACCAATTAAAGCTGCTGTAGGACCTGTTACTATTCCTCCTTCTTCTAATCCTACTAAACCTGCAAGATCAGGAGCAGTTGCTCTAAATTTAATATCAACCATTGGTATAGCATTTACTGCTTCAACTATTAAATTAATAGCTGCAACTGCAATATCTACCATTGCTTGAAATGGTGCTACTATAAAACTTACAACACCTTTAGCAATAGTTTCAAAACCACCTACAAAATCACCTTCAATAACTTGCATAACCCCACTAAAAATATCTTTTAATGCATGTACTCTTTCTATTATAGTTCTAATTACTAACTGTATAGGTAGTAAACCAACGGATATAAGTTTTCCTAAAATTGTTCCTATAGTATTAAATATATCCCCTAATTTTGTTCCCTCAGGTAATAAAGGAGTTATTAATTCACCTATTTCAATAAATAAATCTTTTATCATCATTACAGGTATCATTGCTGTTTCTATCATTGGACCTAACATAGAACCTATTATTTTTACTAATGCATTTATTACAGGAAGCATTGGTGTTAATGCTTTCATTAAAGTATCCATAAGCAGATCTAAAATAGGCATTAAGGGTTCCATTAATTTAATAAATGCATCTTGTAATTTATCAGTAATAGCAACCATTTTATCTTGCATTGTTGCAGACTCCATTTGAGATAGTAATCCCGCCTTTTGTAATTTTAATTTTAATTCTTCAGTTAGGGTACCATCTTTTAAGGCTTCATTATATTGATTTTGGGCATCGCTAGCTGATTCAAATCCATGTGCTTTTAATGCTTCTAATTTTTCTTGTTCTATTAACATCCCAGCCATTTCCTCACGAGACATACCAAAGGCTTTTGCCATTGCTTTTTGTTGGATAACCCCCATTTCTCCAAATTCAGCTGCTGTACCTACTTCTTTTCTTAATTCAACTGCTAATGCTGCTTGATCTCCTGCTAGTGCTGCAGCTCTTGCATTTTCTAAATTAAGCTGTTTACCTGTTAATAGTTCAGCTTCCATTTCAGCTGCGATTGAAGATTCAAAATCTAATAAACTATCTCCTACAGATGCTAATTGTTCTTGACTAAGACCTAAAAGTTTAGCTTGAAATACTTGTTTAGCCATTTCTTTAGTATTCATTCCAGCTGTTAACATATTAGCTTTTGATATTTTTGCAATTCCTTCTTGAATATCTTTAGCATTAAGCATTACTCCAGATTGGGCACTCATTTCCATAGTTACTGCAGTAACTTTTTTTAATTGATCTTTAATACTAGTACCAGCCATTAATGCTTTTTCTGCAAATACCCCCATAGCATGACCTGATAAGCCTGTTCTTTCTGCAATAGATGCAAATTCAGCTGCGAATTCACCTGAAAATTGAACTGATGATCCAAATTCTTTATTTAATGCTCTTTGGGCTGCAACTACATCTTTAGTTGAAACTAATATATCTCCAGAAGCTAGAGCGGCATTGTTAGCTGCTGTCACCATATTTCGACCCTCAGCCGCAGATATTCCCATTTCTTTAGCTAGTTCTCCAGCAGCACCATCAATCATTTTAAATGCTGCTACTATCTGTTCAATAGCTATTGCTAAAAGTGCTACAGGTCCTAGAGCTTTCATTAGATTTCCTCCCATGGTTTTAGCCATATCACCTGCAATTTTAAGCTTATCTCCCAAACCAAGAGCTTTTGTTCCTCCCTCAGTTAATTTAGCTGCTGTTTCTCTTGCACCAGAAATAGCATCTTCTATTCCTAATTTTTTAGATAAATCCCCTAATCCAGCTTTACTTAAACCTTTTGATAACCCATCACCCATATCTTGTAAAGATATAGCATGTTTTCCTAAGGGTCGCATTGCATCATCAATAGTTCCAGCTCGTTTAGCAATTTCAGCCATATTATCAGCTTCATCCTTTAGCTGTTGATTTTGAAGTACATACAGTTCAATTAAATCAACTTGACTGTCTGTTAAATCATCATTTGAAGCTATTACAGCATCATATACATCAAGAGTACCATTTAGTATTTTTTCTTGATCTGCAGCTGAAACATTCATTTGGGCTAAGGCTTGTCCATATTCAGTAGCAAGACTGTTTTTTGCAGCGTCAAGTTTTAGTGCTTGTTTTGTTAAATCACTTAGTGTTTTTTGTCCAGATAGGACATCACCATAATTATCAGATATATCTTTAGCAGCGTCAGCTACATCCTTAAAGGCTTTTGCTGTTCCTGATGCTGCTACAGTACTACCGAATACTTCCTTTGCTGCTCTTTTAGCTTCATCAGCATAATCTCTAGCAAAAAATAAAACATCTTGCTGCTTTGATTTTAAATCAACCATTGCTTCAGCAGCTTCCTTTACTCTATCGTTAAAAGTACTTTGTAGTTTTATTTCTTCTTCAGTCATTTGAAGTATGTTTTATTATAAATATTAAAAAATATTATTTCTTTAATACTTTTGCACTATAAGATGGTGATGGTGATTTAGATTTTTGTATATTTTTTTTATTAGGTGGGGCAAATGCTTCTTTTGGGATATTAGCTTTATTAGGATTATTAAGATCTATATTTCCTTTTTTAGAATTAGTTGCCTTTTTTGTTGCATCATTTTGGGATTGTATTATATTACTAATTTCTTTGTAAGTAAATCTACGTAACCATATAGGCATATTATAAACCGTATGCCAATCATATCCACCACCACCAAAAAATACTATACTATTAATACTTTTAAAAAGGGTAAGCCTATAATTTTGTGTCAGGCCAAAAAAACGAGACGGTCATCGGGAGGTTCACTTCCTCTTCGATGCCGTCATTACTCTCAAAATTAAACTTCAAATCAATGTCTGGTTGAAATGCTTTAATGTGTTCTCTAAGTGCTCTTGAATCTCTTGCTAACATAAATTTATCAACAAATTCTCTTATTGCTTTCTTTTCTTCATTACCATTTACAGATAAAATAATATGTTTTAAACGAGTAGATAATTCTGGATTAGATTTTTTATCTAACTTTTGTAATCCTTTTACTTCTGCTTTAACTGCGGCATCATCTTTATTACAAAGTATTTTAAAAGTAACTTCTGTTCCTGAATGAGGAAGGGTATAACTAAATTTATTTACTCCTTTTTCAATTAATTTAGATTCATCTAATTCAATTGTTTTTAAATCCTGTAAGTCAACTGTTATTTCTTCATCATTATATTTAAAAGTATAATCAGCTCCATAACCCAAAATTCTAGCTGCTAACATAATAGCATTTTTATCACCTACTATTAAATCATCATAATTTACTTTACTTATAATTAATGCTTTTAATAATCTATCAAGAACACTTCCGTCTTTAATATAATTTTGGTTAGTTAAAATATCTTCTTCTTTTGCTGTCATGTATTTCATTTCAACTTTTCCTGAAGATAGGGGGTTAGATTTAGGATATACTAAACCTTTTGATGGTAGTTCTACACTTTCGGTAGGAAACTCAAATTCACTCATATAATTTTTATTTATTAATAACTTAATTTTGTTATACATATATAATATACAAAAAAGCTTGACAAACGCCAAGCTTAAATGTAAAATA
>Ga0209634_1003344_pt1 | contig 10847 bp, 14 predicted proteins | sample LinPmetageLP40_FD_184043 | JGI IMG/M metagenome (GOLD analysis project Ga0209634, IMG submission 184043) | Marine viral communities from the Pacific Ocean - LP-40 (SPAdes) (version 2) | ecosystem: Environmental > Aquatic > Marine > Oceanic | place: Pacific Ocean | collected 2010-08-26 | reverse complement strand
TTTTAATGAATTAAAAAAATTAAGAGGTGCAGAAAAACTTAATTGTTTATCTCCTCGTTTTTTATCTACTAAATCTTTAAGAACAAGTTTCCTAAATTTAGATGCTGTTGTTTCTTTTTTTGTTTTAAGACCAAATTTTGTGCCATAAGGATTAACAATTTGAGGACCGTAAGCATATGCTGCTGGAGTTTTACCTCTGTGTGCTTGTAAAATTGCATCAATTCTTTCTTTTTCTTTTCTAGCTTTTTCTTGTTGGTCTCTTTTTTTAGCTGCAGCTTTATCAGCTGCGTCTTTAAAAGTTTTTCCTCTGGGTGTTTGAAAAAAATCGTCTCGAGCTTTATCTGTAATTACTGTTGTGTTAGTAAGGTTGCTTTGATCATCGTAGTATTCTTGTATACTTTGACCACCATCATTATTGCTTTGATTAGTACTAGGACTGCTAGGAGTTGGGTCGTTAAAATTACCAGAAGAATCCGTACCACCATATCTTTCTCCTGGTGGATAAGCAGGTACACCTTCTTTGGTCATTGTTTTTTGACCACCTAAGTTTTCTAAAGTTTTTGCTTCACTTGGTGTGATATATGCCAAGAAATGTGGTTGGCCTTCAATATTATTTAATGCTGTTATACCAGCCATGACTACATCCCTCTGTTGTAGAGACCCATCAAACCACCGTTGGCTGCCATTGCAACTTTTTCTCTCATGTCAACATCAGCTATTCCGCCACCAGGCATTTGTTCTTGCATGTTAACATTTTCGCTCATACTCATTTCTGGAGCTTGAGATTGGATTCCTGATTGATCTTGTTGCAACTGTTGTAAAATTTGTTTCCAAATACCACTTTGAAAAAATGCTTCAAAGCTTTGAAACTGAACTTTTTGTTCTGGCTCCATTTGTGACCATATTTCTGCCGCAATTTGCATGCTTTGTTGATCTTCGCCACCACCCATTCTGATATCACCTCGACTGTATTTAATGTCTGGTGCTCCAGCTTGTATAGATTCGTTCATTGAAATTTTTTCTTCCATAGTATCTCCTTTTACTTTGTTTTTCCTACTAAATCAAGAGGTGGCATGATAACTGTTACGTCTCTCTGCACGTTTTCTTCGGGTATATTAGCAGACTTTAAAGCTTCTTCAGTCTCGTATATCTCACCTGTTTTTTTATTTTTAATTGTTGTTATTATTTTTTCTGGTGTTAGTTCTATTACATTGTCCATTATGTTGTTACCTCTTTCTTAATGTTTAAATAACTAATAGCTACATCAAACGAATCTGATGTGCTTGATTGCACTGTAAAAGATGTACCGCCTTCAACTATTAGTGGTTGTGTTAATAATTCTTTTGTTTGATTAGCCGTTAATGCTACAGATTTAATAGCTGTAATACTATTGTTTATAATAGTAACAACTGGTGTACCAGCAGATGTAACTAAAATAGATTTAATAACTATAGTTTCATTAACCGCAGGAATACTAGCACCTAGTGGTGTTAATACACTACCACTTGTATTATTATCTATACCTTTAAATTTATATTGGTTTACTACTGCCATTAATCTAAAAAGAAACTTCTAGCTTCTATCTCCTGTTTTAATTCTTCTTGAAACGTTGTGTTAAGTTTCTCAAGAACTGCATCTAAATCTCTAACTAAAGACTGTGCTATATCTGCTTCATACTCATCACTTGCTCTAGTTAATGTTTGTACTATCTTTGCCATTATCGTCTTCCTCCAGTTTGTATATCTAACCTAAAAGTACCTAGTTTCCAACTGGTATCTACTGCTGTATTAGATATTGTAAGAGCTATAGCTCTACCTCTAGCACGTGTGTCTACTTTGTCTGTTGTAGAAGATATTGTAAAAGGACCTAACGACGAGCTAGCAGCTGTATCATTAGGGTAGTTTCTTAAATCTAATTGTATAATAGAGTTTCCTTGTTGTGCTATAAAATCTGGTATAATTCTACTAACTCTCATAATGTTTTCACCATCACCTCTAAGGTCACCTAGGTTGGTTGCAGCTCCTCTTATAACTTTTTGTGTAATATCATAATCACCAGATGTAATATTTGCTGGAATTGCAACGGCATCTGTTGCTGCTTCTTGTTGATTAACTCCTGTTTCATGCTCAAAATAAATTGTAGTGCCATCTGTATTACCAGTTACATCAAAAGAAGTATCATTACTGGCATCGTATTTAGTTCCATGAGGTAAACCAAATACTGCTGAATCTTCCCAAGTGCTTCTTGAAAACAATGAACTTGCATTAGTAAACCATATAGGTCTTTTTGATGTTGAATCTAAATAACTATATGAAACTGCTCTATTAACTACATTAGATGTGCTTGTTGGATAGAACCATGTAATTTCACCAAACAAATTATTGATACCACAATAAATTAACATGTTAGATGTAGTGTTAATATCATCATAAACATAGTCTTCAACTAAACAATCCATAGATTCTAGTTTACCAGTGTATCTAAAAAAACCATTTTCTGACATCCAGTACGCAGCACCATCAACTTCTACCGCTGCATTCATTCCTATCAATCCACAGTTAGTACCAACTTGTTCAAAAGCAAAAGTAAAAGGAGTTCCAACAAATCTCATTGTAAATAAAGAAGTGTCTGTCCAAACATAGATTGCATTTCTACCAAGTTTAGCTCCAATAATCCGTGATCCATCGGCCAGTCTTTGTGTACCAGCACTATTTTCAGCTGTAGGTGTGTAGTCATTTATATTTTCTTGAGATGAAAATCTTATAAACATATCGTCTTGTGTAGTTTTATCACCAATAGTTGTTTCTGTTCCAAAAAATACTAAGTGACGATCAGGAGTTGACACTAACATATCACGTGACGCTGTTGGTGCACCTGATATAATTGTAGCTCTTGTTGATGTTGCAACTGCTGCATCACCATTCCATTCAAAACATTCTCCGTTGTGTATTAATGCAATAAGAGTTGATCCTAAATTATCTAATGACCATAAACCTGGATCTGTTACTTGGTCGGTGTTGGCTGCCGGAGAACCCCAACCTGTAAATGATGAGGTATTAGTTACTGTTGCACCATTAGAGTGAGTTGTTGGCGTTGATCCTCTAGCTCCTCTTCCTATACCTGTTAATTTACTTCCTGTAATACCCGTATATGATATTTCTTCTGTTCCTATAGTAACATGGTTTGTACCTGTAGATGGAAAACCACTTATACTTGTTACGGTAATTTCTGTAGCAGAACCATTATTTCCTCCTGAAGTAGCACTAATGGCACCATTTAATGTAGTTGTTCGTGCACCTAAAATATTACCACCCCATAATGATATACCCCAACCAAACGCTCCTATCTGTTCTGCGGGTCCTACATGAAAGTATTGATAATATTTTATACCACCTGATGTAGTTGCACCACTTCCTGTTTCATTACTAGGCATTGTAATTGTTATAGTGGTTGTCGTTGGTACACTTGTTACCATAAATTTTTTATCAGCAAAATCTGCTGCAACAAAATTAGAATTTGTAATAGCACTAAAAGTAGTCGCATCATCAAATAAAATTATATCACCTGCTTGAAAAGTAGTGGGAGTTGGAAATGTAATCGTTACAGTCGGTGATCCATTAACCGTGCTAAATGCACTTGTAATAGCTGTACCTGATGGATTAACTAAAGGATGTATATCATAAAATACACCACCAGAATATACATATAAAATTCTATTAGTTCCTATGGCTGCAAATTTTGTTGAAGTTTTGTTTACAAAGTGATGCAAACCTCTAGCTACACCCGTTAATTTAGCTTCACCTAATTGATTCCAGCCACCTATTTTTTCAGGAGTACCATACCTAAAACGTACGTTTTCTCCGTCTATCCATTGTGACTCTGCACCTGTTGATGTAACTTGTTTATTAAAACCTGGTAAAAACCCTAATTTTTGTAACATGTAATATAATCCTTATAAAGGAGACAGTAGGTATGGTGGATTACTGTCTCCATCATAGGGATATATCATCGTTTAAACCAAGATGGAAGACCTAAATGTAGACGCTTGTCAAACATATTATCTTTTGCTCCGGGTGTTTTACGGTTATTATAATGAAGAAATACTTGAACGCATTCCTTACCCTTAAACTTATTTCGCCAATGCTCTAGCTCACAGCCAGAATAGACTAGCATATCTCCTTGTTTAAGATCTACTTTAATTCCTTTTTTACCTACTTCTCCAGAGGGCTCCAAGTATATTGGCCAGTCATCACCGGCGAGATTCATAGTAGTTGATATCTCACAACTAAATCTATCCTTATGTCTTTTAAGTTCATCGCCTTTTTTATATATTCTTGCATAAGTATATGCAGGATATAATTTTAATCCTGTAACCTTTTCCATTTCTGGTTGGCATTTTAACATTAAAGTTTCCATAGCTATATTAGAATACTGACTATAAGTTTCTGGTATCTGTTCATCTTTACCTTCGTAGTGACCTATAATATTTTCAAAAGGTGAGATGTATCTAGCCTGTTTACAAGTATCATATACTTGTTTCTGCATCATAAAATAATTTGCAACAAAACTAGCTAGGTCTTTTGATATTGCTTTTCTAATAACTGTATATTTATTTTTTTTAAAACTCATTGTTTTTTATACCAAGCTGCTAGAGTATACCTATCTTTATTATTAATAGAGGATACTCCGTGGTAATAATAATTACCATCAAAAAAAATTATTCTTCCAGTTTTAGGGGCAATAGAAGTCCCATCTTTAAAATAAGTATGTCCTCCTTTAAAATCTGAATTTAAATATAATATACTACTTAATATTGTATCTGAACTGGTTTGATCAAAATGTAATTGTTTACCTGGGTGTGAAGCTGGCCATTTAACAATTTGAAACCAGTCTATAATTGATTGGTTTAAACTAAGAGAAAGATTATTTATTCTATTTAGTAATTTGTTACTAACATTTGTATCACGAGCTCGAGTGTACGTTCCATTAAATTCTTTAGGTAATGGTTTAGATTTATAATGATCTATTAAAATTTTACATTCTTTTTTATTTAAAAAATTATCTTCTATAAAAATTTTTTTAAACATCTTTTGCCATTTCTTTTGGCACAGCTTGTATGTTCCAATGTATAAATCTAAAAGGTTCTATTCCAAAATCCATTGAAAACTCATGTTCTAAATACCCTGGAAATATAATTAAAGTTCCGGGTTGGGGTTTAAAATGAATTAAATCATTTCCATTAAGAATTTCTTCTACATTAGTTTTCATTTTTAATTTTGTAGCTCTAGCTCCTGTTCGAGGTTCGTGAAACACTGGCATAGATGTTTTATCACTTGCTTTTAAAAAATAAAACCCTGACACATGTTGGTTAAAATGCACGTGTGCTGGATGATGGCCACCTCCTTTTCTAGAAAACTCTTGTACCCACATCTCGCTAAATATTGTTTTGTATTGTTGCATATCAAAACCTTGGTGATCTAAATATTCCCAAGACTTTTGACCAATATAATTTCTAAAATCTAAAAAATCATTATCTATTGTTAATGGTGTTGAATGATAGCTTGTACCAAAGTCACCATATTTTTTTATATGTTCCTTATTTTTTTTTCTAGCTTCTGCAATATATTTGTTAGAAGCTTTGTTTAAAGACTTTATAAATTCTGGTTTTTGTTCAAACCAAAGGGTTGTGTTAAAGTAATTATTTATATGCATATTATTTAAAAGGTCTTCCTAAATTCCATACCACAAGACTATATCTGGTGCCTGATGTTACTGGTTTAACTCTATGCCACACAAAACTAGGAAATACAATTATAGATCCTTTTGGTAATATCTCTTTACATTGTACTCTATGTTTTGATTCGTCTCTCATATGTGGATCATAGTTTCTAAAATCAAATTCTAATTCACCACCTTTGTATTGTGAACCATCTGTCAACTGACAGGTCATTGATAGTTTTCTAATCTTACCATTGTTAGGATCTCCTTCTTTTTTTTTATAAGGTTTATCCCAACTATCACAATGCCAATCATAATATTGGTTTAATTTATATTTTGTAAATTGACAAGATTCCGATCTTTCCCAATCAAAGTTCCAACCAGCCATTGCATTTGCTTTGTGAACATATGGTTGTATTTCTTTATAAATCCAAGCATCATTTAACCAAACTAAATCAGAGTTTCTTTTTCTTTTTAAATCTAATATTTCTTCTTTATTTAATTTTCTATCACCATATCCACCAGTAATAGCCATTTCTTCTTTTTGTGCATTAGCATAAGCTATTACATCATCACAAAACTTTGATGTAAGTGCACCACTAAAATACCAATAATAATTAGTTAAGTTCATAATTAAAATTTATTACCATCCTTGCGTCTTTATCTGTTTGTAATATAGCTCGATGTTTATTATTTGCATCAAACGTGACAATTGTATTTTTTATACATTTAATTTTTTTTGTTTTAAATTCTGTAAAACCATTGTTAGTGTTTACATAATATATAGCTGTTTTGTGTTTTAAGTTTTTAGTCCATTCATCACAATGCCACTTGCATTTCATGGGTCTTCTTAAACAAAGATTGGCTCTTATATTTAAGATATTTTTAGGTTTTAATTTATTTAAAATAGGTTCTATTAAATAAAAGTCATTAGAATTTATTTGATTATTATTAAAAAAAGAATGAAACATATAAGATTTATTTATTGTTGTTGTAGTATTTTTTGCATAATACCAAGGAAAAGACCCGTTTAAAAAATATTTTTCTATCTCATTTGATTTTTTTTTATCAATAAAATTTTTACATATATTCATAGGTAATGGTTTGTAAAAAATTTAAATTATCTTTATGATTATTGGTTAGGTAATACATGTTAGTTGATGGAAACATAATGAATTGATTATTTTTTAAAGGCATATCCAAAGATCTACCCTTACGTCTATTATCTTCATAATGTATTCTGACCATACAGTCTTTTACTTTAACACCATATAGTAGTGTATAGTCTGGTGAGTTTCTTAAATCTACTGGATCCACATTTATAAAAGGTTGTGACGTTTCTCCTGGTTTATAAATGTTACCCCACGTTTCTTTGTTAACTAAATTAATATTATATTTAAGACTAATAAAGTCTTTTATATAAGTATTTAATTTATCATAAGTTTTTGAAAAATGTAATCTATCATTTGTTAGACTAGAATGTAAAATGTAATGAGCTAATTCATTTCTATCTATCTCCCAATTTTTTGGCATTGCTATATCGCCGTAATATAGAGCCTGCTCTGTTAATACTTTCTTATACATACCTGCCATATATTTATATTATGTTTTTATATTTTTCAACTATATGTTTTGGAAGTTTTATATTAGGATAGTTAAAATTTTTTAATTTACCTGTATGTAGTGTATGCATTGGAGCTCCCATTATGTCATCATTATACGAAATGTTATTAATTGAAAATTGATCTTTAATATTAAAGTTATGTTTAAATTTAGGTATGTTTAAAAAATTGTATATATCTTTTAATATTTTTACAGGACTTTTTACAAGGTCTTCGTATTTTACAAAATGAACATTTTTTTTATCTTTTATAAAATTGTAAGCCATAAAAGACCAATCAACCAAATCTCCTTTTTTAGTTATCAATTCTATTTTTTCTTCTAATTCAGTTCTATGTAAAGAAGTTTTATCTAATTCATTGTATTGTTGATTTATATAAAAATTAGGGTGATTATTACATAATTGAATATAAGATTTAATTACGTCTATTGGGTTTCTTAATAAAAATATAATTTTAATATCTTGATCGAAGTATTTAAATAGAAGAGCATAGTTTGCAGGAGTAGCCCATTCACCTCTATCTATTATATATCTTTGAGGCCAATCTTTGTAATAATTATTAAATATATTTATTAATATATTATTATAATCTTTATCACTTTTAAAATTATTGTAAGTATTTTTAGATTTTATTAAATCTAAATTATATAAAACATCCGGAAGACTTGAATGTCCACTTGTGCCAATGTCTTTATTTTGATTTAAAATTTTAGATAATAATGTGTTACCTGATCTAGGAAATCCTGTAAGGAAACTTACTTTCTTCTGCATACCACCATCATTTTTAATTTATGCTTTAATGTCTGTCAAGTCCCAAGTTGTATTAACTTCATTCCAAACGTAACCCCATCTGTGAGTATTAGCTGTATTTTGTAATTCTTGTTCGGCTGTCAATGCTGGAGCATTACCTATTGGTGAATCCCAACCTGCAGTTGTTATATTTTTTACCCAAGATTCATATGGTTTTTTAGGCCAAAAAATATTGTTATCTTCGTCCCAAGTATAACCCGTGCTTGGATAATTTCCTCTAAATGCTTTTGAAAGATCGCCCTCAGTGCCATCTTGGTTTTTATATTTATTATTTTGTGTATTGTAAGATGTTTGAATCCACAAATGTGAAGGCCAATTATTGTGTTGTTCTAAATATGCTTGTCCAATTGATTCAGTTTCAACACCATCAGCATTAAGCATGTCTGAATTGTTAAGAGTTAAAACAGTAAGTACTTCGTTTGTTTCTGAAATTTTTGAAAAATTTGCCATAATTGTTTCCTATGCGTCTTGAAATTTATACCTTAATATTACCACACCTCCACCACCGTTTCCACCTCCTGATGCTCCACCTCCGGCTCCACCGCCACCTCCACCGCCAAGGGCTGTACCTGTTGCGTTATTTCCAGCTCCGTTTGGATCATTTCCTCCGGGTCCACCACCAGCTGATGCAGATCCACCTGTTCCACCACCATCTCCAGCTCCGCCACCACCGCCACCGGCTCTTGCGACTGGAGATCCGTTTATTGAAGAAGTTGCTCCACCACCACCTACTCCACCAGCGTTACCACCTGGTTGTGGGGCAACACCACCTGCTGCAAGTGCTCCTCCGCCTCCGCCTCCTGCATAACCAGGATTTCCTGAACCTATTCCTCCGGGACTTCCTTGAGGTGGACTAACTGGGGGTGTATTACCAGTTCCAACATTTGGAACTTCCCGGCTTTGCCAAGGTCCACCACCACCTGATCCTCCTGGTTGTCCAAAAATTTGTGGAGCACTTGGGGAACCTCCAAATCCACCTGCTGTAGATGTAATTCCTAAAGCAGATGAAGGATTTCCATTACCTGCATTACCTACACTACTAGGTGCTCCTGGTCCACCACCACCTACAACTATTGGATAACCTTGAGCTGTAACTACAATCGCTGCAGCTGGGGCTGCGCCTCTTGGCGAAACCGTATAACCACCTGATGCTGATCCCGGAGATTCTCTATAACCTCCAGCTCCTCCGGCTCCAGATCCACCACCAGGAAAATTTGATCCACCGCCACCGCCACCGCCAGCTAATACTAAATAATCTACTTTGTTTGATCCAGCTGAATTACCCGCACAAGTAACTGTAAAAGTTCCTGGGCCTGTAAATACATGAACTTTAAAATTTGTAGAAACTGTTGATACAGTTCCACCACACGCAGCAACAAATTTAGGGACACTTCCTCCAGCACCAAATCCTAAAACTTGATAACCAAAAGATCTACCTCTAGTTAATTTTTTTTTATTTGAACTCTTGCCTTCAACAGTAAGAGGTTGATTTAATTTGTCTCTCATATCTAAATTCCTTATGCGTCGTTAGCCGCGTCAGTAGTAAAGAATATTTTAATACCAAGAAGTCTTGCATCACCTGTAAAAGTATCTGAACCACTAGCTGCATTTCGTTGTACTTGGAAATAAGTTTGTGTGTCTACTGCTGCATTTTTGATTGTAAGTGCACTACTAACAGATGTAACTTGTTGGTCTTCAACTGTTCCATGACCCGCGTCTGTAATTGTTTGTTCAGTACCATAAGTAACATCAATAGTTGCATTATCAGCAACTGATACACCAAAAAGAGTCCATAAACAATTTCCTGTACTTGTATTACTTGGACTCCAAAAAACTTGATAAGTTATTGTGCCTTCATTCCACGATTTAGGAAAAGCTACTGAAAATTGTGCAGCTTCAGCCGTACCTGCATCAAAGTCTAATACTTTCATGTCAGGTCTACCTGCTGTTGTTTCTACTTGTTGTGCATCAGCACCATTAGTTGTAGCTCCATACATTGCTGCTGCTGGAACCCACATAGTCTCCAGTCCTGCAATTTTAACCGCTGATCCTCCAGAATTAAAAACTCCTGTTCCTTTAGGGTTAACATTAATACCAACGTTAGTTTCACCTGTTGCTGAAATAACTGGTCCAGTAACTCCTGTACCTGCGTTAGCTATAGTAATTTCATTAACTGCTGAACCTGTTGCAGTAAGATTAATTAATTCATTTCCATTAGTATCTAAAATGTTTGTTCCAATTTTAGGACTAGTTAAAGTTTTGTTTGTTAAAGTCTGTGTTCCAGTAAGAGTTACATCTCCAGTTGCCCCTACAGTAGCCTCAAAAACTCCAGTGTTTGTTGCAACACCATCAAGATAAATAAGTTTATATCCTTTATCTCCTGTTGCAAAAGTAACTGTTGCTCCTGAACCGGACACTGCTTTTATTTGTACTGTTTGTGAACCTGATGTACTATTTTTAATAATGTAAAAATTTTCTGTAAGTAAAGGAAAAGTTACAACTCTACTTCCTGATATTGATCCTGTTAATTCTATAACTCTTTGTTGAGCAGTCCCTGTTAAAGCACCGTCTGCTATTGTTAAAGCAGTTGGTGTTCCTGAATCAGTTACAGCTTGAGAATTATATCCACCAGTTAATTGTTCAATTAAACTTAAATTTGCGTTTGTTTTTGTTCCCCAAGTACCAGCGTTTTCGCCGG
>Ga0209634_1003343_pt1 | contig 10847 bp, 3 predicted proteins | sample LinPmetageLP40_FD_184043 | JGI IMG/M metagenome (GOLD analysis project Ga0209634, IMG submission 184043) | Marine viral communities from the Pacific Ocean - LP-40 (SPAdes) (version 2) | ecosystem: Environmental > Aquatic > Marine > Oceanic | place: Pacific Ocean | collected 2010-08-26 | reverse complement strand
CATTTCAAAATTACCGCGTACTGCACGGTAATTTTGAAATGTACATCAATGTAGCTGGAGGTATCATCAAAGGAGTAGGAGCTGGAGGACGAGCCGGATGGGCGGTCTTGCACTTTGCACCGCATGAGTGGTATGTGTATGTAGGAACGCCTGATGATCGATGCGGTATAAGTGCAGGAATAGGACCAATTCGAGCCAACCTGACCAGTTACTTCATGGTTGGTACCAAAATATTGAATAGTCCACCACCACCAGATATTGTTTCCGAGATATTGGGAGGAATGGATTTGGATTATATGGGTGATTTGAATGCTTTAGGTGAAGGTGCAGGGTTTGCCTTTGGGGCAGCGTTGGATGTAGATACCGGAGACATCACTTTTATGATGTTCTATGCCCGAATACAGGCAGGATTAGGATTTGACATCATGCTCAAAAATTATGGTGACAATGTACGGTGTAAAGGAAGAGATGAACCACTCGGAGTCAATGGATGGTACGCCAATGGACAGATGTATGCCTATTTTGATGGTGAAGTGGGCATCAAGTTTAAGCTATTTGGAAAACGTAAGAAAGTAACAATACTTCATCTTGGGGCAGCTGCAGTACTTCAGGCGAAGTTGCCTAATCCATTCTGGATGCGAGGAGTAATTGGGGGAAGATACAATGTGCTCGGAGGGCTTATCAAAGGTAATTGTAAGTTCGAAGTGACACTGGGAGAAGAGTGTGAGATTATTGGAGGTAGCGTGTTAGATGGTATTCAAGTGATCGCTGAGGCTACACCTCAAGACAATGAGAAGGATATCGATGTGTTCAATACGCCACAAGCGATTTTCAACATGCCTATAGATAAGAATTTTGAGTTGGTCGATGTAGATGATGTCAAAAAGACTTTCCGTATCAGACTGGATCATTTCAAACTGGTAAGTGATGGAAAAGAAATTCCGGGAGATATCCAATGGAATGCCGAAAAGGACGTAGCAGCCTTCAACTCTTTCGATGTTTATCCTTCTGAAAAGAAGGTTGATTTGATGATTAAAGTGACATTTGAAGAGAAAAAAAGTGGTGCGTGGGAGAAGGTAGTCGTTGATGGTAAGGAGTACTTTGAGGTGCTGAATACTTCATTTAAGTCAGGTGTGGCCCCAGACTATATTCCATTACATAATGTGACGTATAGTTATCCGATGATCAATCAATCTAACTATTATCCTCAGGAAAGCAGCAACGGATATATTCAATTGCAAAAAGGGCAGCCCTATCTATTTGATGTCGGTAGCGAGTGGAACCAAGTGGGTAGATTTACTTCAAAAGATGGTAGTAAGGCCGAGTTTGATTTCAGTTACAATTCAAGTGCGCGAGAGGTCTCATGCATTTTGCCAACCAGTTTAAAAACTAGTCAGATATATGCATTTGAATTGATCAATACACCTAGCCAAGCAGCAGGAAAAGTAGATCGAAATGTGAGTAAAAAAACCAATCGCATCAATGTGGGTGATGAGAGCTTAGAAACTGAAATCACTACAAAGCAAGCTGAAGGTACAATCAATGAACTGCAAGAGAAATCAGTCTTTACAGCTTACATCAGGTCTAGTAAGTATGCCAGTCTATCAGACAAAATGGATGCAGTTACGGATAATTATAGCTGGAGAAGGACTATTCGCAATGGTATTCATGAATTGGGAAGAACTATATATAGTACAGAATATTTTGATGTCGCGGAAATCTCGGGAGTGAACGGACACAAACCTTTATTACAGTTCAAGGCAATTTTAAATGACAGTTATTATAAAGATTTTATTGCCCCTCTAAATTATAATAACTATCCATTGGATGGAGATATCAGGATTACCAATAGAGAGCCAGGTCTTTTAGGTGTGCCTCCAGTAAAAGCTGTCTATATCCGACAGAATCCAGGACCTAATGCCATGCTGACTGAAGATGATATAATCAACGGAAGTGGTAATAACACTGTGACATCTGCAGCATTCATCTACAATCTGACCCATTACTATGAGCTGGATTATATTGACCTTCAAAGACAAGTGGCCAACAAGTATGTTAGCTCAGGGACAAGTAATAATAGGCTGGTCTATTTATTGACCACACCTTTCCCAAGAATAAGATATGGCTACTATGATGTGGAGCTGCAATATATGCTGCCTGGAAAGGATGAAGTTGTGACTAGTAAACCAATGAAAATTTGGAATTCCGTACCTGATTAAAATGAGTAGAAGAGATATGAAAGGATTCTTTTTTTTAGCGATGTATTTGAGTATTTCTGTATTGACATTTGGTCAATCGGAGCCTCAAGAAGAGGGGAAACCACAGATTCCTATTCTAGCACGTGCGCAAGAAAAGCAAATATTATTGCGTTGGGCACCTAGTACCCCGGTGGCTTGGCAATTGCTTAATAAATATGGTTATCAATTGGAGCGGTATACAGTTACCAGAGATGGCAATGTATTGGAGATGCCTGAGAGATTGATTTTGGCAACTGCTGAAGAGCTCAAACCACAGCCGATGCATTTATGGGAAACATTGGTGGATGAAAATGACTATGCAGCGATCGCAGCACAAGCCATTTATGGAGAAACTTTTGAGCTAGATGCAGATAATGGAGACATTATGCAGGTAGTCAATAAAGTTCGCGAAACTGAATCTAGATTTTCCTATACCTTATTTGCTGCAGATCAGTCTTTTGAAGTAGCTAAGATGTCTGGATTGGCATTTGTAGATGTCACTGCTCGAGAAAATGAAAAATACTTGTATAGAATACATAGCCAAGTACCGGAAACAGTAGAGCGGATAGATTTTGGGTTTGTCTATGCAGGCTTACAAGATTATCAACCTTTACCAAAGCCGTATGGACTAGAGGCAGTATTTACAGATAGAGCAGTTGTACTAAAGTGGGAAAGAGCCAATTTTGATCACCTGTATAATAGCTACTGGGTAGAAAAATCAAGTGATTTAGGAAAGACATATTCAAAAATCACTAACCGTCCATTGATTAACACCTCGGAAAATGAGAACAACAGGTATATGTTCAAAACAGACTCACTTGCTGAAAATGGTAAAACATATTATTATCGTGTCAGAGGTGTTTCTTCATTCGGAGAAGTGAGTATGCCGTCAGACAGTGTGGTGGGTATGGGGGTGAAGAAGATAGATTTTGTTCCTGCCATTACAGGCACTAAAATCATAGATAATGAAAAAGTACGTGTCAATTGGGATTTCCCATTAGAAGGTCAAGATCAAATTGATGGATTCAAACTTGAGAAATCAAACAATACAGATGGTCCTTATCAATTGGTCAATACGCTGTCTGCAAATATCAAAGAAACTATTGACGAACGTCCTTATAGTACGAATTACTATCGTGTCAAAGCATACAATAAGACTGGTGATGAAACCACTTCTTTTTCAGTTCTTGTGCAATTACAAGATAGTATCCCACCCGCTGTTCCGGTGCAATTGTCTGGTCTTGTAGACTCAATAGGAGTGGTGAAAGTTTCTTGGAAGGAGAATTCTGAAAATGATCTATTGGGATACCGGGTATACCGATCCAATTTTAAAAACTCTGAATTTGGCCAAGTAACAAATGAACCAGTTAAAGAGGCGTATTTCACCGACTCCATTTCATTGAATACACTTACGGGCTCTATTTTCTATAAGGTAGTAGCAGTGGATTTTCGTTTCAATCCTTCAGACTTTTCGGAAGCGGTAGCTCTAAAGAGACCAGATATTATTCCTCCAGTACCGCCAGTTTTTAAATCTATCAAATCAGTGGATCAAGGCATTGCGATAGAATGGATCAATAGCAGTAGTGCAGATGTTGCCGCTCATGTTATTTATAAAAATAAAACGGGAGATCAGGCGTGGAATGTGTATCAAACCATATTGACCGATACCGTAAAACACATTATTGATAGCGAGGTAGAAGCAGGTGTATATTATAACTATACCATTATTGCAATCGATAGTGCCAAACTGGAATCCTTACCAGCTAAGATGGTGACAGGAGTCAAAGTTGACACAGGTATTCGCGCAAAAATTGAAAACATTAAGACTTCAGTGGATCGAACAAATAAAACGATATCGATTCAGTGGGAGTACGCTGCAAAAAACATCAAGGAGTTTTTGATCTATAAAAAAAGTGAAGAAGAACCACTCTCCTTATATACATCACTTACTGGTGACCAGAGAGCGTTTGTAGATGCCAGTTTGGTGATTAATAACAGCTATTTATACAGGATCAAAGCAATATATGAGGATGGAGCAGAATCACCATTTAGTAAAGAATTAAGAGTGAAGTATTAAAAAATAGAAGGAAAGAAATACTATATAATAAAATCTATAAAATAATGAAAACAACAAAATATCTACTTAGCCTAATGATCATCTCCGCGTTATTGAGTTGTTCGAAAGATGAAGAACCAGTATTGGTAATGGAAGCAATTACCAACAATGCGACAGACATCACTCCTGTGTCGGCTCAGCTGAACGGAGCCATTCTGGAATTGGGGAGTTCAGCGATTATTGACCACGGGTTTTTGATTTCCGAATCTTCCGATTTTACTGGAGCAACTAAATTGGCACTAGGTTCTAAATCAGATATTGGTGATTTTTTTGTGATTGCTGAAAATCTTATGCCAGAGCAGACTTACCATTACACAGCCTATGCTACCAACAGTGGAGGTGAGCAACAATTTACATCAAAATCCTTCAGAACCATAACACCCTCAATATCGGCTGTAGAGCCATCACAAGGAGCTGCGGGCGATGAGATTATTATCTCAGGAGCTGGTTTTGTTGAAGGCATGAAAGTACTGTTTGGCACTCAGGAGGCCGAGGTAATAGAATTGGACAACACTTCAGTTAAGGTGATTGTGCCTAATGGTTTGGGACTCAATGTTGTTGTATTGTCAACATTGATAGGGGACGCTGAATATACTTCTTCTGTGGAATTTTTACCTATTCAGGGTAAGTGGGAGCAAGTTGCTGACTTTCCTGGGGTAGCGAGGAATTTGGCTATTAGTTTCACTATTAATGATAAAGGCTATGTAGGATTGGGCTTTGGTAATAATCAATATCTAAGAGATATGTGGCAATACGATCCCAGCAACGATAGTTGGAGGCAGCTGAATGATTTTCCAATGGAGATTAACTCAACCTTCTATGTTTCATTTTCGATAGATGGGGTTGGGTATGTAGGAATTAGTGATGAGGGAAATGAATTTTGGCAATATGATGCTGCGGATGATCTTTGGTTAAGAGTCACTGACTTTCCGAGTAAGGGTGTCGGTTTTTATATGAATAGCTTCGTAATACAAGGAAAGGCTTATGTAGGAAGGGGCTTAGCAGGAAATACAGAAGTTGAGTTTTGGGTGTATGATCCAATGAATGACTTCTGGGAATTAAAAACTACTTTTCCGTCAGAATGGCCTGCATCGTCATTACATGTATCTTCAGAGACTGCCGGCTATATGGCATTAGGTTTATCCAGTAAAGATATATGGAAATACTCTCCGTCAAATAATGTTTGGGAGCAGAAAGGAGATTTCCCGGTGGTAAATTCCAATAATGGAAAATCCACAGCATTTCATATAAATGGTGTTATTTATGCTGGAATTACTTCTGATTTTCCAAATGATGGTTGGGATACTAACTTTTGGCAGTATGATGAAGTATTAGATAATTGGAAGCAACTATCGAACTTCCCATTTAATCCTGAGGGAGGTGGTATCAATATGGTCATAAACGGAAATGGATATATAGGCCTAGGAGGTAATGACTCAACGAATGATATATATAAGTTCTCCCCACCAAGTGAGTAGAGTTGGAAATGTCAGTTGATAGCTAATGTATTAGCAACACGTCAAAGAAGTTAATCGAGGGGTAGCCGAGTCACCATTTAGTAAAGAATTAAGAGTGAAGTATTAAAAAATAGAAGGAAAGAAATACTAGATAATAAAATCTATAAAATAATGAAAACAACAAAATATCTACTTAGCCTAATGATCATCTCCGCGTTATTGAGTTGTTCGAAAGATGAAGAACCAGTATTGGTAATGGAAGCAATTACCAACAATGCGACAGACATCACTCCTGTGTCGGCTCAGCTGAACGGAGCCATTCTGGAATTGGGGAGTTCAGCGATTATTGACCACGGGTTTTTGATTTCCGAATCTTCCGATTTTACTGGAGCAACTAAATTGGCACTAGGTTCTAAATCAGATATTGGTGATTTTTTTGTGATTGCTGAAAATCTTATGCCAGAACAGACTTATCATTACACAGCCTATGCTACCAACAGTGGAGGTGAGCAACAATTTACATCAAAATCCTTCAGAACCATAACACCCTCAATATTTGCTGTAGAGCCATCACAAGGAGCTGCGGGCGATGAGATTATTATCTCAGGAGCTGGTTTTGTTGAAGGGATGAAAGTACTGTTTGGCACTCAGGAGGCAGAGATAGTAGAATTGGACAACACTTCAGTTAAGGTGATTGTGCCTGGTGGTTTGGGAATTATCTCCGTAGGTCTGACAGTAGCATTGGGAGATATTGAATATACATCTTCGGTAGAATTTTTACCTATTCAGGGCAAGTGGGAGCAAGTTGCTGACTTTCCTGGGGTAGATCGAAATGGAGCATTGGGATTCGCTGTAGGTGATAAAGGATACATTGGGTTTGGATTTAACACTTCAAAAAACGAAATATATAATGATTTTTGGGAATATAGTTCAACTAATGATAGTTGGACTGATTTGGCAGGTTTTCCAGAGACAATAGTTGCGGGAACAGTATTTAGAGTTTCTTTCGCCATCAATGGAGTAGGCTATGCAGGGATAGGTAATACATCAAATGAGTTTTGGCAATATGATGTGCAAGACAACCTTTGGTTAAGAGTTGCAGATTTTCCTGGAACTCAGACAGGAGATGTATACGGGTTCGTCATCGATGGAAAAGCCTATGTAGGTCGAGGCGAGACTAGTGATGAAAACCGAGAGTTTTGGATGTATGATCCTTTAAATGACAAGTGGACATTGCAAACAACATACCCTGGTAAATGGTCTCAGAATGCCTTTAATAATTCAACAGATGGGATCGGATATATAGGTTTGGGAGAGGGAAGAAAAGATATTTGGAAATATACGCTTTCTGCTAATTTGTGGAAACAAATGAGCGATTTCCCAACAGTGAATGATAGAAATCGATTTCCAACTAGTTTTTACATTAACAATAAATTATACATGGGAATTACCTATGGTGGAGCAGGTGTAGAATGGGACACCAACTTTTGGCAGTACAATGAAACAGAAGATACTTGGAGTCAATTATCCAATTTTCCATTTAGACCTGCCAGGTTCAGCTCTCGTACAGTTATGGTGATTAATGGCAATGGGTATATGGGATTAGGTACTGATATAGGTTCTGGGTTTTACAAATTCACACCGCCAAGTGAATAGGGTCTGTTCTAGCACAAGTTTAGCCATGCCTTCGGCAGACAGGCGAAACGTAACTTGTACTTGAGCAATGAAAATTGGTGCCTTTGACTCGGTGTTGGGAGTAAGTGAAGTATTAGTTGATTGATGAAGAAAGTAGCGTGTATATGGTATTTAATAAAGAGGCACAAGTTGCAAACTTGCGCTATATTGGGAGTATAGAAATTAAAATGAAGTACTAATGAGAAAAATAATTCTAGTAGTAATTATTATTATTCTAGGCTTTCAGTGGCAAGAATCCAATGCGCAACGATATCAAGTGGAAGTAATTTTGACAAAAGCCTTAACAGGTAGTTGTGCTTCAAATTCAGCAGCAGATGAATTTGCTACAGTCTCTTATAGTGGGATATCAATTGATTCCGGCCCCGAATACGAAGTTCCAGCCACACTTTTTAACCACACATTCTCTTCCACACCTTCAGGATGGCTAGATATAGAATTTTCAGGACAACCTGAAAACAGCAGTTGTGGTGCGACATCTGTAGTAACTCATGCAACATCAGTACCCCATCCTATCCAAAATATTAGTGGTTGTACCACAAATAGTTACACTTTTTTAGTTGGAAATTCCTCTTTTCCTGAGTTTAAAGCTGAATATACAGTTAGGTGGACAGCATTGGATTTAGCAATTAGCCCTGCCACCTCATCGATCAAATGTGAATCAGACAATATTCAGCTTAGCACAACTCATAATTATGGTAATGGTAATTATACTTGGAAATACAAAGTCGCTGGTCAATCTTCTTTTTCCGATTTTCATTCACCACCAGGAACGAATCGAACCACTTCAAGTTTTAGATTAACCAATATTTTTGGCCCAGACAGATCAGATTATGTTAGTGCTCTCGGCAAAGTGATTTCTTTTCAAGCAAGCATTGGAAATTGCTCGACCATATCAAGTGGTTACACCTTCTACACTGACGCACCCAGTAGTTTTACCCCTATTTTCACTAAGCAGTCGAGTAAGTGCGAGAGTGATGCTGGGGTTACCTTGAGCAATCTGACATATCCTGATGGCAGTGACTATGGAGGCGAGGCATTGGAAGTTGAGTTTACGCCTAGTGATACAAACTTACCTACCTACAATGTAGTAGTCTCAGGAGCTACCAGCTATACCTTTGACTCTACCACAGATGCTTTGGTGATGGAAGACGATGGGAGTGGTAATTTAGTACAAAAACCGGGTACGAGTCCTGTGAAATTAAGTTTTGACAAGGCATCTAACCCTTGGACAGTTATCATCACCAATAAGGTATCTTCTGATGCCGGAAACAGTTGTTCTTCGGATCCTGGATCAACGATTACTTTCCCAGCCCCCAATGCACTAGTTTTTCAATCGACTTACCCTAAGAAGACCCAAAATATATCATGTAATAGAGGTAATGATTCAGGGAGTAGTGCCGATGGCAGGATCCAAGTAAGGGTAAGTAACGGTAAGGCTAACTACACTTATAAGATTTTCAAAGATGACAATGAGTTGACAGCAAAGAGAGCAACAATCAGTAGTACGACCCATACTTTTACAGAGTTAGGTGCCGGAGCCTATCATGTTCAGGTAGTGGACGGCTGTGCAAGTCCTAATCAAAGTACCATCACCAGCAGTACGACAAGTAAGGTAATATTATCCGAACCCAATATTATTAATGTTTCCGGCACTGTAGTCAATGAGGCGTGTATTGGCACGCCCAATAATGGAAGTATTAATGCATCTGTATCAGGAGGCACTTCACCTTATAGTTATCAATGGTCAGGCGGATCCACAGCGACTACTCAGGATCTATCCAATATCTCTGGTACAGTAGCAGGAAGGAGTTACACTTTGACAGTCACCGATTCAAAAGGCTGTACAAAAGCAAGGACATTCACTGTTTATGAGCCGAGTGATATTGTGATCACAGGTACAGTAGTCAATGAGACATGTCCAAGTACACCCAATAATGGAAGCATTAATGCATCTGTGAGTGGGGGAACTACACCTTATAGTTATCAATGGTCAGGCGGTTCTACTGCGACTACTAAGGATTTGTTCAATATCTCTGGTACAGTAGCAGGAAGGGACTATATCCTGACGGTGACCGATGGCAATGGTTGTCCCAAAGCGAAGACCTTTACAGTGACTGAGCCAAGTGCAATAGTGATAACAGGTAGTGCGACAGACGCGAGTTGTTTGGATGTAAGTGATGGGTCGGTAGATATCACCAGTGTGACCGGAGGAACAGGATCATATACCTACAGCTGGTCCAATCCGAGTGGAACCACCACCCAAGACGTATCAGGTTTACAAGGAAGTGTATCAGGGACAGTCTATACATTGACAGTAACAGATGGGAGTAGTTGTAATGAGTTTAAGAATTTCACAATATATGCTCCAGCGGCTATTGATGTGGTAGCCACAGTAACCAATGAATCTTGTTTTGGAGATCCCAATGATGGCTCAATAGATGTGACTTCAGTCACAGGAGGAACGGGAGGTTATACCTACCAATGGTCAGGTGGATCGACAGCGGCTACTGATGATATTAGCAACCTTTCAGGCAGTGCCTCTGGGATCACTTATACCTTGACTGTCACTGATTCAAGGGGTTGTACGAATAGTTTTGATTATTTGCTTACCGAGCCTTCAATATTACTAGCTTCTTATGTACCGAGCAATTACAACGGCTGGCAGATCAGTTGTAATACAGGAAGTGATGGGAGTATAGATGTAGATGTGTCAGGGGGTACTACTCCATATAGTTATCAATGGTCAGGGAGCTCTAGTGCGACTTCACAGGATTTGTCAGGAGTAGGAGCAGGCGTTTACGATGTGCGCATTACAGATGCTAAAGGATGTGATTTTGACATTACAGGGATCATACTTAGTGAGCCACCAGTATTGACAGGATCAGCGACTACCCCTACTTATAACGGCTTTGAGGTCAGTTGTAATGGAGGTAATAATGGAGCAATAAATGTGGCTACTTCTGGAGGGACAGCTCCTTATAGCTATCAATGGTCAGGCAGTTCGATTGCGACTACAGAAGACTTATCAATACTAACTGTAGGCACCTATCACCTAAGAATTACAGATGCAAACAGCTGTACATTTGAGATCAATGGCATAGTACTCACCGAACCAAGTGCGGTGATAGCTACAGCAGTCACTAGTGGAGTATCCTGCAATGGCGGGAATGATGGTAGCATCACTGTTACCCCATCAGGAGGAATAGGGAGTTACCAATACTCAATAAATGGAGGGAGCACTTATCAGCCATCAAACATTTTTTTAGGACTAGTAGCAACCAGTTATACGATAACAGTAAAGGATGGGAACGATTGTACAACGACAGTTGATAGCACAGTAGG
>Ga0209634_1003342_pt1 | contig 10849 bp, 9 predicted proteins | sample LinPmetageLP40_FD_184043 | JGI IMG/M metagenome (GOLD analysis project Ga0209634, IMG submission 184043) | Marine viral communities from the Pacific Ocean - LP-40 (SPAdes) (version 2) | ecosystem: Environmental > Aquatic > Marine > Oceanic | place: Pacific Ocean | collected 2010-08-26 | reverse complement strand
ATGAAAAACACCCCTCTGTGTCTCCCCTCAAGGGGAGAATCGCAAGTATCCCCTTGAGGGGATTATAGGGGTGTTGTTCTCACAGAAACACATAATAGTACGTTTTTTACTCGGACGACAGTAATTGATAATAAGTTATTTATGAGTCACAGCCATTAATAGATGGCTAGAACCTTTTCTTTTCTTCTCAATAGCCATTTATTATACTATATTTTTTAGAAATATGACTTTTTCGCCTTACTTTTGGAGGTTATGAGACAAAATGCAATTTTTTGCACTTCACTGTTAACACTAAGCCTATTTTTTAGGCGTTAATGAGGCTGATGAAGCATTTTAAACAATTAGGACTAAGTGTGTTGATTTCGCTACTTGCATGGTCATGTGCAGAGCGAACAATATGCCCTGCCTATCAAAGTGCATTTATTCATGATAAGGATGCATTGACCAAGCATTTTAGTTATTTCAAAGAAGACTCCACGCCTAAATTACTCACAGCAAGCAAAAACAAGTTTGGAATTGGTGAAAGACAGCCTTATTGGAAGAAAGTAAGAAGTCTCAATACCGTGAAAATGGAAACTATGTACCCACAATTGGATGATTCTACTCAATGGGCAGGGGATATTGCGCTCATGGCGGAAATGGATGTTGTGGACAGCATAGCACTGGACAGTACTTCGGTCAATGAAATAGGGTGGACAGAACACTTCAATGTAGAACAGGAATTCTATTTTTACTATTTCAATGACATATTGGTCTATCCTGAGGAGCGTGCTCTATTGGAAGCTGCTAATGCCCAGAAAGATAAAATCAACAAAGACCAGGCAGAACGAACTGGTGAAAAACAAAATTTCTTCCAGAAGTTCCTATCCCTTTTCAAAAAGAAACAAAAATCAGATGAAGATGCCACGGATCAACTTACAGATGAGGAAGCTTCTGATGAAGAAAATATAGACAGTCCACCCAAGAAGAAAAAGAGGTTTGGTTTTGGTAAGAAGAAGGATAAACAGCCCAAAGAAGACAAGGGATTAACAGAAGAAGTGGTAGAAGAGGAGGAGGATGAAGACGATGATTTTTAGTTTATAGCTGTAAACTATGTAGGTTTCCATTCTCTTTATTCCATATGGAAAAGATAAATTTGCAATTCGTTTCATTAATTCCTCCTGATGCAAATGACGAACAGAACCTAACCAATATTACTGACGAAATATTCGAAGGAGGCACGTTATATGTTTATGAATTGCCGCAAGACGAATTGAAAGTGTTTAGGCTGTACAACCCGTGTAATCAATATGAAATGTTTTTGGTTCAGTAACTGCTTGAAATGGCTTAAAAAATCATTTCAAAAACAATTACTATCACGCCTAATAAGAAGATGAGGTAGCTAAAAATAAGGTCGCTTTTAAAAATTTCTTTTATTGACATAGTAGTGATTGTGCCAAGAATGTGCCAAGAATGGAATGCGCCCTGATCAGGTGTATGAGCTGTATGTTTACTAATATTTTCCCGATATGAGAATTATTGCATATGTGAGATTGTTTCTTCACCTGTTAATCATTGAATTGATTCATGGCTCGTTGAATGCCAGCAGAACAGAAACTCAAAATCATATCCATGGCTTTATCCATTTTGTTCGGGAGTTCCGCAAACTCATCTTTACTAAAGTTACTAAGTACGTAATCGACCTGTCTTCCGCTATGGAAGTCATTGCCTACGCCAAATTTAAGTCTGGGGTAATTATTGCCACCAGTAAGCAATTCTATGTTTTTCAATCCATTGTGACCTGCAGCAGAGCCCTTGGCTCGCATGCGTAAACTGCCAAAGGGTAGTGCTATGTCATCAACGATTACCAAAACATTCTCTTTGGGAATTTTCAATTCTTTCATCCAATAATTGACGGCCTTTCCACTAAGGTTCATGTAAGTGGTTGGCTTGATCAGATGCACTGACCGAGATTTGTATTTGAAAGAAGTTTGAAATGCCAGCTTATCTATCTGGAACTTCACATCAAACTTATCGGCTAATTGATCTAAAGTCAAAAAGCCTACATTGTGACGAGTGAGTTCGTATTCTGGACCGATATTGCCTAAGCCAACAATTAAATATTTCATATTTCGAAACTACAGTATTTAACCTGAAATATGCAATAGGATTCGTCATGAGACTCAAAAGAACAAAGAATCAGCGATTTATGGACGAAAAGCATAGCACCGCTGTGGTTAAGGACATAATTCGAACAAAGTGACTGATTCACCCCATGCCATAGGCATCCCTATGGGAAAGGGATGCCTATGGCAAAGTTGTTTTGGGTCGGAATACCTGTCTGCCGACTAGGCAGGGATTTTCTATTGCATATTTCGGGTTTAAATAAAAAAGAAAACCCTGACAATCCCGATATGGGTCGGGTGGTGTCAGGGCTTTGAATTGCGTTGAGATTAAAGCTTAGGCTTCTGCTCCAGCTTCTGTTTCGGCTTCTGTTCCTTCTTCTACTTCTTCAACTTCTTCCTCATCTTCTCCGTCTTTGCCTCTTAGTGCTCTAGGTACTTCTACTACTGCGATTGAGGCTTGAGCGGTGTCTAATATTTCAAAATTGTCAGTTGCAACTTCTGATACTTTGATAGCTCGTCCAAAATCAAGTAATCCGAGATCAACATCAATATGCTCAGGCATATTTTTAGGCAATGCCAATATTGTTAATATTCTTCTCTTTTTCACCAATGAACCTCCTGCAATCACGCCTGGAGATGTGCCAACAAAGTGTACTGGTACGTTCATTTTCACTGGCTTCCCTGCTGTTAGCAATAAGAAATCAGCATGTAGTAGAATCTCACTTACTGGGTGAAATTGAACGTCTTGAAGAATAGCTCTATACTCTTTTCCTTCAATATTCAAATTCACAAAATGAGCTTCTTGTGTGTAAACCAATTCTCTAAATAAAATCATTGGTGACGAGAAATGCACTTGCTCATCTCCTCCGTACAATACACATGGTACGTGTCCATCAGCTCTTAGTGCTTTCGCCTCTTTTTTGCCGAGATTTGCTCTGTTATACCCTATAATCTCTAAAGTTTTCATAATAATATATATAGTTAAATAATTACGCTGTTATATAAATAAAGAACTGATTGATTCATTGTCATGAATTTTTCGAATTCCTTTTGCAAAAAGGTCAGACAATGTCAAAACCTTGATTTTACTCGTTTCTTGTTTTAATGGAATGGAGTCAGTAACAACCAATTCTTCCAAAACAGAGTTCTCTATATTCTCATATGCTTTGCCTGAAAGAACAGGGTGTGTACATATAGCTCTTACCGAACTAGCTCCTTTTTCCATGATTAGATTAGCAGCTTTGCACATCGTACCTCCCGTGTCGATCATATCATCAACCAACACGACATCTTGGCCTGCTACATCACCGATTAATTGCATAGATGCAACTTCATTGGCTCTTTTTCTATGCTTGTCACATACGACCATCTCAGCATTGAAAAATTTGGCGTATGTTCTTGCTCGTTTTACTCCACCTACATCAGGAGAAGCCATGAGCATATTTTCTAATTGCAATGATTTGAGATAAGGAACAAAAATGGATGTACCATCCATGTGATCCACAGGAATATCAAAAAATCCTTGAATCTGATCAGCGTGTAAGTCGCAAGTCATAATTCTGTCAGCACCCGCAGCTGTAAGAAGGTTTGCCATTAGTTTAGCAGCTATTGCTACTCTTGGCTTGTCTTTTCTATCCTGACGTGCGTAGCCAAAGTAGGGAACCACAACAGTCACTGAAGATGCACTGGCTCTTTTGGCAGCATCAATCATCATCAAAAGTTCCATGAAGTTGTCGGCAGGAGGGAAGGTGGATTGAATTAAAAATACATCACATCCTCTGACAGATTCCCCGAAGAAGGGAGACATTTCTCCGTCACTAAATCTTTGGACAGTTACTTCACCAAGTGGTTTCCCATAAGACTGGGCGATTTTCTCAGCTAAATAAAGGGATTGTTGTCCTGAGAATATCTTTACGGATGACATAGATAAATATAATTAACTCCTTATAAACAACTAATCCTGGCATTTACCAGGATTTTAAAAGTTGCCCGACTAGGGCTCGAACCTAGACTCTTCTGTACCAAAAACAGACGTGTTGCCAGTTACACCATCAGGCAATATATTCTTCCCTTATATTTGGGTGAGCAAAGGTATGACATTTTTTTAATTTCAAAAAGTTGAAGATGAAAAAAGTTAACTTTTTTTAAGTCTTGAAACTAATTGGCCATTTCAAGGTTTTCTGCCAAGAACCCCTCAGCAAAAAACTGATATTTATCTAAAATTGATCGAACGGCATTTTTAATATGTCGATCATTTTCAAAGTTGATTTTGCCATATTCTTGTGTAGCATATCCTTGCCAGATAGGAGATTCTTTTTTTCGATCATAAATTTGAAGAAATAGGGTGCCGTTGTTAAGTTTTAAACTTTTTGCGTCATAGTCTAAATTTCTTTTTGTGTTTTTGGCCCAATTTTGAATTTCTGGCTGGTTATAGCCTCGGAGCTTGAGACTGTCACTAAATACACGGTAACTAATCATCAAGTCCGGTTTGCGATTTTTCAATTTGTATCCTAACAGTTTCATGTGAGAAATGATTGAATTTTCAATCAAACTAGAACTTGTCATATCGGGAGAATATTCCAGCCCCATGAAATCAAAGGACTTGTATTTATCAAATCGACCTTGGTAGCTATAGTCATATTCTACAGGTAGTTCTTGATATAAAAAACAACCACTAGATAAAAAGCAAACAATAGAAAAAAGGATTAAGCGAAGTTTCATAATCAAATGACTTGAGTGAACCCTAATCTAATCAAATTCTGCTGTAAAATAAAGTCTTTAATCTGACGTTACTTATTTTTTCTTCTGAATCCAATCTTTGGCATTCACAAATGCCTCTATCCATGGAGACACTTCATCATTGGCTCGGTCTTCAGCGTAGTGTGCCCAGTTCCAAGGGAATATGGTACGCTCTAGGTGTGGCATCATCGCCAAATGCCTACCGTCACCAGATGATACTGCTGCTGTGTTATGATCCGATCCGTTGGGATTACCAGGGTAAGCTGAGTGGCTATATTCCATAGAAATATTATAGGCACTTTGATCACCAGGCAGGTTAAATTTTCCTTCACCGTGAGCTATCCAAATCCCTAATTTAGAGCCTGCCAATGAGGTGAGCATGATGTTGTCGTTTTTAGGGACTTCGACATTCAAGAATGAAGATTCGAATTTCCCTGAGGCATTGTGATGCATTCGAGGATGACTACTTCCCAAGTCTGGATACAATAGCCCTAATTCCATCATGAGTTGACAACCATTACATACCCCCAGGCTCATGGTGTCTTCTCTCTTATAGAAATTATCAAGTGCAGATTTTGCTTTGTCATTGTATAAGAATGCACCCGCCCAGCCTTTTGCTGATCCCAGTACGTCAGAATTGGAGAAGCCTCCAACAAAAACAATGAAATTGATATCTGACAGATCTTCTCGTCCAGCGATGAGGTCTGTCATATGCACATCTTTCACATCGAAACCAGCCAAATGCATGGTGTAAGCCATTTCTCTATCTCCGTTGACACCTTTCTCTCGTATGATGGCTGCTTTTATGCCAGACAAACTTCCTCTGTGCTTGGCCAGATTGTATTGGGATAATTTCCCACTGAAGCTGGAAGGGAAATTGAATGATAAGTTTTGTTTCTTGTAGTTTTCAAATCTACTCTTAGCCAATTCTTTTCCAGATTGTTGTTGATCCAGAAGATAGGAGGTCTCGTACCAGAGATCACGCAAGTGATCGATGTCAAAATTTTGTTGTGTTTCGGAATGTAATATTTCAAGAGCTCTATTGGAGGTGGTTTTTCCAATTTTAGTGAATTTAACTCCGCTTGCCTTTAAAGTAGCTTCTACTTTTTCGTCATTTCCAGATTGGATAAGAATGGCTGATTTTTCACTGAATAAAGTCTTGACGAGGTCAGTATCCAAAAGAGACAGATCAACGGTCAATCCAACATTTGAAGTTGGGAAGCACATTTCTAAAAGTGCCGTAATCAATCCACCTGCTGAGATATCATGTCCAGCCAAAATAAGTTCATCATTGATAAGTTGCTGAACTGCACCAAATGTTTCTTTGAAATACGCAGCATCCTTGATACTTGGTGTGCGGTCTCCAACTTTATTGAGGACTTGACCAAGACTACTGCCTCCCAAATGAAATTCATCTTGAGAAAAGTCGATGTAATATAAGGAAGAGCCTTCATGACTTATAAGTGCAGGACTGATGGTTTTATTGATGTCAGATACTTCAGCTACTGCTGAAATAATGACAGTTCCCGGAGAATAAACCACCTTGCCATCGGCATACTTCTGAGTCATCGAAAGTGAATCTTTTCCAGTTGGGATATTTATACCTAAGCTACAGGCAAAGTCGCTTACTGATTTTACGGCATCGTATAGTCTATTATTTTCGCCTTTATTTTTTGCTGGCCACATCCAGTTGGCGCTAAGAGATACGCCCTTGAGACCATGACTCAATGGTGCCCAAATAAGATTGGTCAGTGCTTCTCCTATAGAGAGCTGAGAGCCTGCGATAGGATCAGTAAGTGCTGAAACTGGCGCATGACCAATAGCTGTGGCGACACCTTTTTGACCTTGATAATCTAGTGCCATCACGCCAAGATTGTTGAGTGGTAGTTGGATCTCTCCACAAGTCTGTTGCGTGGCGACTTTACCAGTTACCGATCTATCGACTTTATTGGTTAGCCAGTCTTTGCAGGCCACAGCTTCAAGTCGAAGGACAGCTTCAAGATATTCCTGTATTTGACCCACGTCATAAGAGATAGGAGTAAATGTTTCTTTCTCAGAGGTGTCTTCTAATATAGTTTTTGGAGATGAGCCAAACATATGTTCAAGTTTCCAGTCGATGGCATTGACTTTTGTTTTGTCATTTTTAAACACAAATCGCATATCTCCTGTCGCTTCACCCACAGTGTAAATTGGAGATCGCTCACGTTGAGCCACTTTTTCCAGCGTATCAATGTCCTTCTTTTTCATAATCAACCCCATGCGTTCCTGAGATTCATTGCCGGCTATTTCTTTGTCCGATAGCGTAGGATCACCTACTGGGAGTTTGTTGATGTCGATTACGCCACCAGTTTCTTCCAGCAATTCGGATAGACAATTGAGGTGTCCGCCTGCTCCATGGTCATGAATAGATACTATGGGGTTGTGATCACTTTCCTGCATGGCGCGGATTGCGTTCATAGCTCTTTTCTGCATTTCTGGATTAGAGCGCTGGATGGCATTCAATTCTATCTTGTTATCGAATTCGCCTGTAGCAACTGAGGAGACTGCTCCTCCGCCCATTCCTATTCTGTAATTGTCTCCACCGAGTATGACTACTTTGTCTCCTTTTTCTGGCGTATCTTTTTGTGCATCTTCCTTTTTTGCAAAACCAACACCTCCAGCGAGCATGATTACTTTGTCGAAGCCATAGCTTTTACCGTTTTCTGTATGCTCGAAAGTGAGTACGCTGCCATTGATAAGTGGCTGTCCAAACTTATTTCCGAAGTCACTTGCACCGTCAGATGCTTTGATGAGGATATCCATTGGCGTTTGATACAACCATTCTCGTTCTTTCATCGCTTTCTCCCAATCCCGATCTTTATTCAGGCGTGAATAGGAAGTCATGTACACCGCTGTTCCTGCAAGTGGCAAACTTCCTTTTCCGCCCGCAAGACGGTCGCGAATCTCTCCGCCTGCACCAGTCGCAGCTCCATTGAATGGCTCAACGGTTGTTGGGAAGTTGTGGGTCTCTGCCTTTAGCGAAATTATAGAATTGATGTTTTTTGTTTCAAAGTAATCTGAAGTATGCTGAGTTTTTGGAGCAAATTGCTCGATTGTAGGCCCATCAACGAAAGCCACGTTGTCCTTGTATGCCGAAACGATATAATTAGGATGTTCCTTGGCAGTTCTTTTGATCAGCTGAAAAAGGGAAGTTTCTTTTTCCTTACCATCTATTATGAACTGCCCATTGAATATTTTGTGACGGCAATGCTCCGAGTTGACTTGGGAGAAGCCAAAGACTTCGCTGTCAGTCAATTTTCGACCTGTTTTTTCACTCACTCCGTTGAGATAGTCTATTTCTTCTGCACTCAGAGCGAGCCCTTCCGATTGATTATAAGTAGCAATATCCTCGATGTAAACTACAGGATCGGGGTTCTTGTCAATGGTGAAAATATCTTGACTTAGCGTTTTGTAAAGTACTTCAAGCATGGGATCATGCTTTGTGTCGGATGACGGCATTTCTAAGAATTCTTCGATCCTTATGAGTCCTTCAATGCCCATATTTTGAGTGATTTCTACTGCATTGGTGCTCCATGGAGTTACCATTTCCTTGCGCGGCCCAATGAAATAACCGGAGAGTTCACTTTCGGGTAGTAACTGAGCGCTTCCAAATAGCCAAGCCAGCTTTTCCTGTGTGGCTTCGTTTACTTCTTTATTTGTTGAAACAGCGTAAATTTTTTTGGCACTTCCTTTAAAAAAAAGAATCATTTCAATGGGCAGATTAGGGTGACTCACTATTTACCGCAAAGGTAGAAAAAGCCATCACTTTTTTTATTCATTCTGATGGAATTTTGAACATGGTTGATTGATTTAAAATGTCATTGTGCCGACTAATGGAATACAATTGCCAATAAATACTAACTATCTTCTTAATAAGACAGTATTATGTGTTTACAAATATAAATCACATGATGAAATCAGAATTGATAAAGGGGATTTTTTTAGTAGCTGTTGTTTTATTGACGACTGCCCATCAAGGGGTCTGCCAAGAGTATGCATACAAAGAAGGCGAGGTGGCTGTGGGTGGCTATGATATCACGACCTATTTTGACAATAACCTCTTGAAAGGCAACAAGTCAATTCAAACAGCATATGAAGGTGTGATTTATTATTTCGTCAACCAGGCTAATTTGGATAAATTCAAAAGCAATCCTCAAAAATATATCCCAGCATATGGAGGATGGTGCGCTATGGCATTATGCCAAAATAAGTTAGTTGAACCCAACCCCAAGTTATATTCGATTATTGATGATAAACTGCACTTGTTTGAAGTGAAAGTCTTCTACAATGGCAAAGCTGAGTGGTTTAAGGATCCGGAGGATAACAAAAATAAGGCTGATAGTAAATACCAGGAGATTGTTAATAAAGAGAAGAATTAGTGTGAGATACATAGTTTTCATCACAATAATTAGTGGTCTTGCTTCCTGTACATCTAGGTCAGGTGATGTCAGGATAGTGTCCTCCTCAGAGGAACCTCAGAATGAGCTGCTGGGAGTTATTGGTCAAACCCTGGAAGATCAGTTGGGTTACTCTACATCTATAATTGTTGGTAATGATTCTTATTCCAATATTGACTCAATCTTGAATGATCGAGCAGATATAGCCATTGTTGAGAATTTCGCTCCATATATGCCGGGAGTGAATACGATCATGCCATTATACGAGCAGATACTCCATGTATTCTACAACAAGGACATTAAGGTATCATCATTCAAAAGTCTTTGTGAAGGTCGTAGCATGTATATAGGTGAGAAAGGTTCCGCGACTTACATACTTATGAATAAGCTATTCACCTCATTTGAAGTTGACACTTCATTGGTTAATATTTCATATGAAATATTTGAGCAGGTGGATGTTTTTTGTGCATTTACTCATATCATAAGAAATGAAGATTTGCAGGGTATGGAAGATTTCATGTTATTTAGTTTTGATAGGGTAGATCATATAGGCAAAGGGTCTATCATTGAAGGTATTTGTTTGAAGAACCCTTATTTGTCACCATTTGTCATCCCCAATCAGTTGTACAATGAAAATAATAGTACCCCTGTGCTGACACTTTCATCTATGGCTTTGTTGGTAGGAAAAGAGACACTGCCACGAGATATGGTTTATGACATCATCAAAACACTGAGATCGAGTCGGCTTCAGTTGGGTCGAGAGGGTACGCTGGCAATGATGGATTTCAATGATTCTTACAATTTGCATCGGATCAACTTTCCGCTGCATGAAGGGGCGATGGATTACTTAGATAGACATCAACCATCATTTTTGGAGCGTTATGCTGAAGTAATCAGTGTGCTGGTTTCTATAATAATCGCATTCGGAAGTGCTATTTTCACTTTCAACGGTTGGAATAAGCAGCGCAAGAAAAATCGCGTAGATATGTTCTACGCCAAAATATTGGATATCAAGACACTTTCTGAAAATACCACAAGTGTAATCGATTTGATGCAATTGATTGGTAAAATTCAGGATATCCAAAAGGAGGCTTTTGAAATGCTGATGAGAGAGAAGCTAATTGCAGATGAAAGCTTTAGAATATTTGTAGAATTATCTAAAGACACTTTGCATTCATTGGAATCAAAAATGGAACATTTACAGGCGGATATGGTTGCCATATAGAGTCTATCGATAAAGTCTCTTGTCCACCATGGGTATCGCCATAGGCAGGTCTTCACTGCCCATTTCAAGATTATAAAGAGGTTCGTGCCTGTACACCGAAGTATTGTGCCACGCAGGAGTGAGTACACGACACCTACCATTGACAGATTGATGTCCACTGCTCTGCTCTTGTTTTTAAACTTTGGTTTAGAACAGATCTCTCAACGGTGCTTGCGGTCTTCACTACGAAGTTACAGTGAAACGCCTGTCTGCACGCTGTCGCTGAAGCTTTAGCGCAAGCAACCGACAAAGGCAGGGAGAAATCTTTACCACAACAATAGACTGCTGTTTCTTTCATCGTGGTA
>Ga0209634_1003341_pt1 | contig 10852 bp, 7 predicted proteins | sample LinPmetageLP40_FD_184043 | JGI IMG/M metagenome (GOLD analysis project Ga0209634, IMG submission 184043) | Marine viral communities from the Pacific Ocean - LP-40 (SPAdes) (version 2) | ecosystem: Environmental > Aquatic > Marine > Oceanic | place: Pacific Ocean | collected 2010-08-26 | reverse complement strand
ATTTCGGCCTCAACGGTATCCATGTCTGAATAGTCTTCATTATCTTCGTTTGGAGTAATTTCTATAAAACCTTCATCGGTCTCTTCAAAGTCGTTGTTATCGATTAAATCCTCTACCAACTCTAACTCTGTGTCACCGCCAATATTAAGACTGACCCACTGCTCAACAGTTGTAATAGAGTTTGTAATAACCTGACTGATAACATTGTATATTGTATTTATACTAACGTCATCAAATACGGGACCGATAGCTAGGTTAATATCTCGACCACCAATTTCCACGATAAGTGATGTCAGGCTACCACCGAAATCAAAACCACCAGAGTAGGATGCATATCCTGTGTCTACGCCTGCCGCAGATAAAATATCCGTACCAGCAAACTTAACTGACGACCCATCTTTACCTGTAATGTGCATGTAGATAGAGTCCGCCGCATCTTGCTTGTCTACTTTAATAGTGTACGTTGTCTTACCACCGTTACTAATATCCAAGTCTGATATATCTATTGTTTGTATAAAAGTAGTACCCATACCACTGACACCCATCGTAGAGGTGTTATTACCAGAGCCTGTTATCTGAGCGCATTTGTCTGCACCGAGTTGCCCACAAGTAGAACCTGTTGACATCGAAGCTGGGCCTTGCCCACCCCAGTCAGTATCCATCGACCCAGTTTTTTTAGAAGTTACAAATCCATTGTCACCATCAAGAATATCTCCTGAGTCAGTGTTAACAACAGTGTCTACCGTTGTTTCTGTGTTCGTTGTTGTTATCGTTGTAATTCCATCGCCCTCAGAGTAGCTCTCCTCGGTTACTGTTTCAGTAATGGTATAAGCTATATCTGGAGTACATAGGCCGACTACATCTGTGGCACAGTTTATATCTGCCTTAGAGGATGAGCAGTATAGTAACAATGCTAAGAAGCAAGCCACCTTTCTTACTGGTTGATGTCTCATCCTTGGTTACTTTCTTTTCTTTTAGCTTTTTCTTTTTTACTTTATTCGCCGCTTTTTTCTTCTCTGCTTTTGCTAATTTTTCCTGCTCAATCATCTTTTTAAAGTGACTACCTTCGGGTATCATTCCAGAGTTCTTTATCCACATCACCTTGGCTTCTTCTCCGATCAAACCTTGATCTAATAAAGAACCGAATGGACAGGTCGTCCCTGCCCTCCACATAGCATCAAACACACGGCCTGAAGGGTCGCCACACAAGACCGACACAGAAGCCACTCTTAAACCGCTTTGCCCTAGGACACGGGCTAGTTTAATGCGCTCACAGTTCAAATCAATAATAGCCTTACCTCTGGCTATGCCGAGGATCTGGGATTGTATTGCTATGGAGTTAGCCGTACCGCAAGAATCATTCTGGTTGATGTTTATTCCTGGCGCATTTGCAGTCCCCACAGATTTATCTATGACAGTTGAGGAAACTGTGTTACTATCTGCGGCTTGTGTTATAGCCGCGAAAAACAAATAACCAACCATAATGAAGGCTATAAGAAAGCATATTAAAACAGATTTTTTCTTAACTCTCATCTATCGCCCCCCACGAACAAATATTATTTAAAGAAAGAACTTTGCAACTTATAGTACTACATCCCGATAGAAGGATGCACAGAAACAAAACACTCAGTAATCTTCCCCGCATAATCAAAAAACTCCTAAGAACCTTTGCGGCTTAGATATAGGACTAAACCTAGAGTTAACCATGCCACCTTTAGCCATGCCTTTTTTAGACAAAGCAATAGCCACAGCTTGCTTCTGAGGATAGCCCTCAGACTTTAGCTTGCTGATGTTTGAGCTAACAACCTTCTTAGACTTTCCCTTTTTAAGTGGCATTACGGTTCAAACCCCCTACGACTTCTAGTTGCTGCAGTCTCTGCTCTCTGGTCAACTGCCTGCTTTTGTACATCTATTCTCTCTCGATTGACTTCGTTTCTATCTCCTGCAATCTCTTCTTGTAACTCCAACCTCGCTGAGTCAGTCACAGCTTTCTGTTGTAGTTTCTCTGTCTCCAACATGAGATCTGCTTGATCCGTCATAGCTTTGCGTTGCTCAGTCTCTTGTTTGATCCCTAGCTCTTGCATTCGTATTTGAACTAATGGATCTGCCATTGGGTCAGCGGGAGGAGGCATCATGTCTGGCAAATATTTCTCCATCAATTGAAGTTCTTGCATAGCAATAAGCTTGTCCATCTCTCCTGGTACTTGCATCTGTTGTTGCATCTCTTGCATTTTTTGTTGAGCCAAGACAGGATCTACACCACCAGCTTGCACGTTCATCTGCACAGACTGCATCAAGGTTTGCAGCTCTTCTTCCACCATTTGTTTTGCTTTCATCGAAATGTGTTCTTGAATGTGAGCGTAGAAAGTCCCCTGAACTTGAGGAGAGGTTACTACTAACGGTGTCTTAAGGAACATTAAATGTATAGCGATATGCGTCTCATGATCTTGATCTTCAAACGCCTGCAACAATTCTCCCATTAAAGCTCTGGCGTTCTCCACGGCAGGACCTAACGGCTTGGGTTCAGGGATAGGTGGTAAGATCTCATCTATGTTCTGCACTTCTAGAGCCTGATACATTCTTTTATACGCTGCGTATATGTTATGGATCTGAGGATTAGTCTGTGCCAACTGAAGCTGAGACTGCGCTAACGTAACTCTCTGCGCCATTGAAAAGATGTTTGGATCCGAAACTGGTATCACATCTACTCTTCCATCAAAGTCTTCCGCCTTAATAGACTGAGGAGCTCCCGCTACCTCATAAGGATATTCAGCCGGCATGTTCTCCGAAAAGATAGTCGCCAGCAAACGGAACTCTGTTTTTTGAGCGTAGTGTAGTCTCTTGTGTATCGCCGACATCACCTTCATGCCACGTTCCAGCATAGCAACAGTCGTGCCTACTGGTGTTTCTTGGTTCATGTTGTTGACTTGTTCGTCAGCTAAAGAAATAAATCTTCGGCCTCCCTCAATCAAAACCCCAAGGAGCTGGGCTAAAGTCCCAGAAGGTTCCTTGTATGGCAACGGAGTAATCGCACTCCTTATGTCACCACCTGGTACATCTATATCCCGCCATTCGCCCGGTTGTAACGGTTCATCTGAATTTCGAACCCTCACACCTCTAGCCTTGAATCCCGCTGGCAAATTAGCCAACGTCCCAGCGTCAATCAGTTGACGTAGGATGCTTGTAGCAGACCGACCAAGACCCCCAATCATGTGGATTAGGCCAAAACCATAAAACCCTAATCCAGGCATGAACTTATAATGAACAAAATATTGTCGCTTCATAGCGATGTCTGAATTTTCTTCAAAGTTTCTACGAATAGATAAAATCTCTCCAGATCCCTGATCTATCGCAACAATGTAAGGTAGTTGTATTCCTGTGTCTTCCCCATCAGGAGCCTTGTCTTCAAATCCCTCAAGGTCTAAATTAACATGCATCTCTAATACAGTGTACACGTCATCCATGTATGTCTTAGATATGCCGTCAAGCTCATTAACTTTTTGTTTAACAATATCCTCTTCGTCAGACTCAGTTAACTCAATGTCCCGATAAAACCCTGCAACTTGCATCTTACGGACTTCATTAGAATCCATTCGTAAAACATGCGTAACTCTAGACGCAGTAGCAAGATCAGTAGCAGAATACGGAACAACTAAGTCCTGCGCTGGAAGAAACTTCGATACCGCTCTTTGCATCGTAGGGTCATAATAGACTTTCTTAAACGTCGATCCAGACAACGGTAAGTAAAATAACAATTGATCCATGTCAGGATCATACTCCTGCATGACCTCCATGATCTGATAGTTCATATAGTCTCTAACGCGGTGTGCTTGAGCTTCATGCTCCGCGCTTTGCAGTCCTAAGACCTGTGTCTTAACTGGTCCGCCTGACGGTAATAATTCTTTATACGCTTGCGCTTGGAACTGGGTAACCGATTCCATAATCAAAGGATGAGTAACACCAGAGGCTCCTTCAAAAGGAACCGCCCTCTCTATTTGTTTAACACCTAACTGATCTAGGCCATTGGTATATGCTTCTTCCCACTCGCTCCTCGAAACGAGGTCATCTTCATATGATCCCCTCAACTCAGAAGACAACTCCCCCAAATATCCTTCATCTAAATATTCTGCTAAGTTTTCATCATGCTCAATCGCAACGTCAACTTCTTGATCTTCCATGCCAGATAAGGCTTGGATAATAGCACTTCCATCTTCTCCTGGTGTTATCTCGGCTCCACCCTCAAAAGTCTCTTCTTCAACAACTTCAATTTCTTGCCCCTCCATTTCAGGAGATGCTTGTCCTTGCATAAAACCAGAATCAACAATTGATCCCATCGGTTGTGGTGGTAGTGCCATTAGTAGTACTCCCTTTTCTGAGGGTGATAATCTTCATCTAATTCTTCGCCGTCAAGAGAAACAAATCCCCCCTGTCGGAATCTCATTATAGCTAACGTCATACTATCACAAAAGTCATCATGGTCTCCATTAGGAAATGACGCTACTTCTTCTATCACTTCGTCCGTAAACTTCTTGTCCGTTGGTGCCCATACTACACCAGCTTCGAACATTGGTGCAACCATGTGCATACGAGTTACCTTATCGTTACCTTTGCCGGGTGCAAATCCCAAAGCTGGAATGCCTCGAAGCCGCAACTCCTGTATCAAAGGAGTACCAGTTGCTTTTGCTTCTATCAATACCATATCAGGTTCCCAATACTCATGCTCATCAAACGCAATTTCTTTTAATTCTGGAAAATTCCAACGTCCTCGCTGGGCATCCAAAAGAATTATGTTGTCTGGTCCGCCTTCTTCTGGGTTGAATATACCCCAAGTTGTGATCGCTGAATAGTCCGCAGTTTCTTTTTTTGAAAATGCTGTGTCATATGCCTGTAAAATATACTTCAAAGGAGGTACTTTTTCTTTCTCCCACGGCTGCCACCACTCTTTCTTCACAATCGCACCCTGTGAAGTAGTCGGTTGTTGCTGCCATTGCGCTGACCATTTAGCTACAGGAAGAGAAGCTTTGATCGATAGTAAAGCATCCTTCTCCCAAAACTCAGGCCATAAGGCGTTGTCTGATGGAAGTATCGCTGGAAACTCTACCACATCCCACTGATCAGACATAACATCTGACCCTTGTGCAGCGAGTAATCGGCCTGTCAAGTCTTTTTTTCCCCACCTCGTCATAACAATTATAATAGATCCACCAGGCTGAAGACGCTGTCGAGGACCAGAAGTGTACCATTCATACGCATGATCGAATGCAGTCTCGCTTAAAGCATCTTGCTCCGAGTGTGGGTCATCAATAACAAACAAATCCGCACCACGACCCGTTACCGCAGCTCCTACACCCGCCGCAAAGTACTCTCCACCAGCACTCGTCTGCCATTTACCAGCACCTTTGTTGTCTTCTTTAAGATGCGTGTCAGGAAAAACTTCTTTGTATTGAGGATCGTCAATTAAATCTCGTACCTTCCTACCAAAACGTACAGCAAGCTCCGTATTATGCGTAGCCTGAATGATTTTAAGCTTGGGATTACGGCCCAAGAACCATGCTGGCATGAGATAGGAGGCAAACTCTGACTTGGAATGACGAGGTGGCATGTTAATAATAAGCCTCTTTAGCTTACCTTGAGCCACCTGTTCTAACTTATCTGCAATAATCCTATGATGCCGACCCTCAATGAAGTTCTCGTACACATGATGTGCAAACGGCATGAAGTGTTCTTGCGCCTCGTCCCTAAGATCTAAGCGTTTCTTAGCCTCGGTGAGGGTTAGTATTTCCTTCAACGCCTCTTCGGGAAGAGCCTGTAAGTTCATTAGACTTCATCAGAGTTTAAGATATAGGGACTAATTGGTCCTACCGTTCTAGGTTGGTAGTACGATCCCGCACGAGGACGACCGTAGGTAACTACTTCTTCTTCCTCTTCCTCTTCCTCTTCTACTTCTTCTTCTATCGGCACACATATGTACATGCCATTGATGAATTTAAGAATGTAACCAGGAGGACAGTTGCCGTTATCATCTGGTGGAGTAGTAACATCATCACTGTCTCCCTCACCCAAAGATCCAACGGGGGTTGCAGGAACAGGACCAGTATCCTCTGGCGGAGGCACCACAGTGGTATCAATATACGGATTAGTGTTTGTGGTTTCTAGATTGGTCATGTTGTTGTTCGTTACAGTCGAACCAGAAGTATTTGTTTGATTAGCAGGCCCAAACATTGGCATCGGTCCGATGATCCCTGTATCTACTGACGTATTTGTTTGATTAGCAGGCCCAAACATTGGCAACGGTCCTATAAGCCCTGTATCTGCTGACGTATTAGTAGCATTGTTTGCAGCAAAATCTGCTCTAGCTTGTTCAAATTCTCCAAGTAATTGATTGTTCTCTAGTTGGGTGCGTGTCATGTTTGCGGGCCCAAACTGTGTAGTAGAAGGTTTGTTTGCAGCAAAATTTGCTTTAGCCTGTTCAAATTCTCCAAGTAATTGATTGTTCTCAAGCTGTGTAGTAGAAGGATTCATTCCTCGATTAACAAAGGGCATCGGTCCTATCTGTTCTACAAAAGAAAGGTTCCCACTTGTTTCTAAAGGATTGGCTGCAGGGTTGGTTACTTGAGCTACCATCTCGTTAATTTGAACCATAGTGAAAGGAGTGTTGGCTTCTAATTGTCTAGCCGTACTCAAAGACAATCCACCAGTTCTTAAAACCTCCTCGTTAATTACATCCATCACCTTAATATTATCTAGAGTTGTAGCGTCTGATACAGGTGCTACTATTGGTTGCTCACCTTGGAAATTTCTAGCGTCTAAGATTTTTTGTGACTCCGCCATAAAAGTGTCAAGGTAGGCTTTGCTGGCTTCAGGTCCGACATTTTGTTCAATGTTCTTAGCTTTTTCATTTCCATCCCGACTAAATGGTCCGATTTTCTTACTCGCAATATCGTTAACAGCTTCCGAAGTAAACGTCTCTAGTCCTACAAATTCATCTGCCGGAGTTACGTTAGCAACAGCTTCTGCTTGTACTTCTGCGCCTGATTTAAGTGGTCCTTTTTGTGCTTGAGACAATATTAATTCCCCCGGTGTTCTTTCTAACTCTTGGTTGTTAGTTCCAAAATTATCTCGTTGACCCGTAAGAGGGTTTATAGAGGTGTCTTCTATAACTTGGTTGTTAGTCCCAAAATTATCTCGTTGACCCGTAAGAGGATTTATAGCGGTGTTTTCTATAACTTGGTTGTTAGTACTAAAGTTACCTCGTTGTCCAAGAAGTCCACTCATGTCTGCACCAGTGGTGCTTTCTATAACTTGGTTGTTAGTACTAAAGTTACCTCGTCGTGGAAGAACTCCGCTCATGTCTACGGTGTCTTCTATAACTTGATTGTTAGTGCCAAAGTTGGCTCGTCCAGGCGCGTAAAAGTTTAGGCTTTCCTCTATATTATTATTGTTAGTTCCAAAGTTGTCTCGTCGATTTGCGTAAGGAGCAAGAGACGCTTCTATATTATTATTGTTAGTTCCAAAGTTGCCTCGCCCTGAAAGAATCCCACTAACATCTGTAGTAGTGTCTTCTAAACTTTGGTTGTTAGTCCCAAAGTTGCCTCGCGCACGATCAAGAACTCCCCTCATGTCGGTAGTACCATCTTCTAAAGGACCTTGAAAAATGTTTGACGTTCCTAGGTTTGGACCATAAATGTTGGAGGCTCCGGGTTGGTTTGGACCAAAAATCTGATTGTTGTTATTGTTAGTGTTGTTAGTTGAAACAGTTCCTACTGGTTGAGCAGTCCCAAGACCATCCTTCGCGGCTCGGGCAGCGGCTAACGCACTGTTAATAGTAGAAGGACCACCACCACCTATCGATAGTAATCCGCCTACTAAACCTTGGTCAACTTTAGACGGAGCATCCGCCATCTGGAACTGTTGTTCCATTGCTAATGCTCTATCAAGAGCCCTTTGTGTAGCAATAGTCTCCATGTATCCCTCTTGAGTAAACTCTGCGGCAAAATTCTGAGCCGCTCTTTTCGCCGCCTCTCTCAAGAAAGCTGTAGTAGGCCGTCCACTTACATTGGCAACGGTGTTAGCCGCTGCACCACGAGTCTTGTTTAATATAGTCTGTAAATTGGCTGGAATTTTTGATCCTACTTTAGAAATAACTGGGTTTAAGACCCCTGAGGCTTTATTTAGTGCAGTATTTATCCCAGTTCCAGCAGCTTTAGCTATTGTCCCAACAACGGGAGCCTTTCCAAGAGCGGTTGTAATTGCACTTCCAGTACCTTTCGGAATTAATTTTCCTTTGAATATCCGATCTGAAATCATCCCACTCAACGCACCGACCGTTAAATCTTGTAACACGGATTGTGAGTTAACATCCTTCTTCATCATCTCTAATGCAATTTCTCTATTGCCAGTCTTTTCATAAAACGCTTTGAATTGAGGCTGGTCATCTAATAAACCTAATCTTGCTACCTCTGCTAACTTTTTATCTTTTTCGCCCTTAGATTCACCACCGTATGTAAGTCCACCAAACAACATAGCTCCACTAGGACCTTTTGTAAGCGCACTTGCTCCGACTGCTCCGGCCAAACTTGGAAAAGCACTTAACGCTTTATCTCTAAGTGCAGCCATGCCTCCACCGTCTTCTCCAAGAATAGTACCCTGCAACCTTGCTTGCTGTTCAGGGGTGAGATTAGCATTGAATTTTCTTAGAGCCAGATCGTTCTGATCCTTGTTGTAGTCAAGCAACGCACCACTCGGTAACTGATTGGCACTGAACTCGTCCGCAATACCTCCCATCATGCCAGCAGTGTTTCCCAAAAGTGTATCGGTTCCCATGTCTATAAGCGCATCGGCAGTACCATAGGACTCAGGTTGGTATCCATCAAATACTTGCGTTGTCTCGCCACTTGGAAGAGTAATTGTCTTAAGAGGTCGAGGCACCATGCTACCAACAACTTCAGGTCCCATTCTTCCGCCAACACCATAGACAGGATCATTAGCAGTGGGACTGTTTAGAAAGCTCTTAAGTCCTCCCCTCGTGTTAGCCATCTTTTGTGAAAGGGTCTCCCCCCGACCCTCTTCACGAACATTATCCCCACCAAGGTTTCCAGACAGGCGAGAGTTGTAATCTGCGCCTTCAATGAAGTATGGAAGATTTGTTTGAGGATCTATTCCATCAAAAGAAGGTGTATAGCGAGCTGCGGCTTTTTCCACGGTACTCATGTCAGCATACCCAGGTATTGCTGAGATTGGTTTAAGCGTATATCCGTAGTTTGTAGAAGTTGGTATTCCCAATCCGTAATCTCTTGTTCTTCCCGCCGCTTGATCTCTATTAGCTAACCTAGATTGTTCCAAAAGAATTTTATCTGCGGTGGCTACGTCACCTACTGTATCATACTTATTGCCAAACATACTATACTGCGGGCCTTCTAGTGCAGCTTTTGCTCTCACTGCCTCCTGCATCTGATCCTTTGCGTTATTAAAAGGAAAAAATGTTCTGTTAACAAAATCTTTTCCTAAGTCTTTTGTACCAGTATATAAGTCTCCAGCGAAGTCTTGGAATCCACTAAGAATACCCTCGTTTTTTACTGGTGTGTTAAGAATATTGTCCCGTCTGGATTCGGCGGTTGCTCCACCCGCTGGCCCAACAAGCATATTCCCTAGGCTAGTAAGAACACCTGGACTTAAATCCATTTCGTTGTTTTCTGGCGGACCAACATCTCCTGGAATAATCCCAGTCTCACGCCCTGCTCCCAAAAGTCCATCGGACGTTCCAGTTTGAATAGTTCTCCCTGGATCAAGCTCCTGAAAAGTAGGAGCCAAGTAAAAATCAGGATCATCGTTGCCTGTTATAACCCCATCTAATATCCTACTTGATCCACCTTCTCCTGCGGGTGGAATAGAACCTGTGTAATCAATCCCGGACCCAGTTCCGGGGGGCACGGAGCCATAACTTGGAATGTTGTCGTATTGGTTGTTATCGTTGTCATAAATGTTAGGAGTAGTAACAGTATTGTTAACACCAGCAAACCTGTTGTTCATGTTGTCTTGACGACCAGTTGATATTCGGGCCTTGGTTCGAGCACTTCGGGCAAATGGATCTACCGGTGCTGCCGCTGCTCCTCCTAATGAAGCTTCTCGGTTCGCCTCCGCATTATCATTATCGTCTCCGCCGCCTCCACCTTCATCTCCGCCACTAAATACAGGGCCACGGGCCCACGGTCTTAGAAAAAAATTATTCATGAGAGACTCCTATTCCATTTGGACTTGCGCTTGTTCCTGTGAGCAAAAGCCGCTGGCTTGTCAGGGTATAGTTCAGATAAATGACGGCGCATGTCCGAGACAATATGTTTAACATCCGATCTGCCGTAAGGTATAATAACATCCATTATGTATATCATGTCTCCATCGTTCCTTGCAAACACTTCAGCACCATTAAACTTCATTGTATCAAATTCTTCTTCAAGAAACCATGCCCAAGTTGCAAATCCAATACATAATTCACCCCGATAGTACACCCGAATACGCTCGTTGTCTATCGCTGGTAACAATCTCCATGCAATTGTACGACTTTTGTACCTCGAAAACGGCTCCTGCGTAGTCCATAAAGTTACAGTATCCCTTAATATATCCCGCACTTGATCCTCCCCACACCATCAATAAGAAAAAACTAGGTGCTTTGTCAAATGAAAAAGGCGCATCGCTCAGCTATGAAAAAAAACGATGCGCCAAGTGGCTCTAGACATTATGGGAGGAACAATGCCCGGCCCGAGGAGCATCAAAAAAATACCCCCACTTACCGATCTACTACACAAAAACCCAAATGAAAATACCCCAGTAATAATTTGTGGAGCCTTTTACCTCG
>Ga0209634_1003340_pt1 | contig 10852 bp, 9 predicted proteins | sample LinPmetageLP40_FD_184043 | JGI IMG/M metagenome (GOLD analysis project Ga0209634, IMG submission 184043) | Marine viral communities from the Pacific Ocean - LP-40 (SPAdes) (version 2) | ecosystem: Environmental > Aquatic > Marine > Oceanic | place: Pacific Ocean | collected 2010-08-26 | reverse complement strand
TTATACATAATATATATATATATATATATATATTATTAATAAACAAACACACTAATAATTAATTGCATCAGTAAAAAAATTAAAATTAGATCTGGTTTCTGATTTATCATTTTCCAAAGCTAGACTATTTAATTCATATTCGGACTGGACTTGTTCTAAATTGGAATTAATATCTAATTTAACATTTTCAATATTAGATTGATTTTCTCTTTGAGAAGCTAGAACCGTATTAGCCTGATTTTCTCTTTGGGAAGCTAAATCCTTATTGGATTGATTTTCTCTTTGGGAATCTAGATCCGTATTGGATTGATTTTCTCTTTGGGAACCTAAATCCGTATTGGATTGATTTTCTCTTTGGGAACTTAAAGCCTTATTAGATTGATTTTCTCTTTGAGAACTTAAAGCCTTATTAGATTGATTTTCTCTTTGAGAAGCTAAATCCTTATTGGATTGATTTTCTCTTTGAGGAGCTAAATCCTTATTGGATTGATTTTCTCTTTGAGAAGCTAAATCCTTATTGGATTGATTTTCTCTTTGGGAAGCTATATCATTATTGGATTGATTTTCTCTTTGGGAAGCTAGATCATTATTGGATTGATTTTCTCTTTGGGAAGCTAGATCTGTATTGGATTGATTTTCTCTTTGGGAAGCTAGATCTGTATTGGATTGATTTTCTCTTTGGGAAGCTAGACCCGTATTGGATTGATTTTCTCTTTGGGAAGCTAGATCCGTATTGGATTGATTTTCTCTTTGGGAAGCTAGATCATTATCGGATTGATTTTCTCTTTGGGAAGCTATATCATTATTGGATTGATTTTCTCTTTGGGAAGCTAGATCATTATTGGATTGATTTTCTCTTTGGGAAGCTAGATCATTATTGGATTGATTTTCTCTTTGGGAAGCTATATCTGTATTGGATTGATTTTCTCTTTGGGAAGCTAGTTCTCTATTAAATTGAACCTCGTTGTTAATTTGTTCATTAATTTGATCTTCTAAATCCTTATCAGAATTTTTAGCTTCTATTGTAACTTGGGATGTATTATCATTAATTGATTTTTCTAAAGTAATTTGTGATAAGTTATCTAATATATTTTGATTATTTTTAGAACCATCATTTTCCCTATTAATATATTCTGAGTTTTCTTTATCACTTCCTCCATTAGGTTTTAATTGTAATATATTACTCTCTTTTGATATTATATCAAAGTTACTAACTGTATTAGAAATAGAAAAATTAGAATAATTATCATCTAAATTTTCTGATTTTGTAATATTAGTTGTATTAATCTCTTTTTCAACAAGTTTTTTTAAATTATCTTTACCTGTTTCACTTAAATTAACCGATATATCTTCATTGTCTAAATCTTTTTCTTTATTAATGTAATCTACACCCAAATACTCTTTTAATATATTTTTAACTGGTAATTGCTTTCTTATTGTTTCCTCTATTGATTTTGATATAATTTCTAAACTTTTAGATAAATTTCTTTGAGTATCTATATGATTTAATCTATGATCTAATAAAAAAGGCATTTTCCAAAACTGTCTTGCCACATGAATATATGTTTTGTGTATAAAATATTGACATGTGGGAACTTGTAAATCTATAGTTTTATCATTATTTGATGATTTAATTGAAGCTAATACTTTTGCATGTGTTATAAATACTGCTGTAATTAAATCTTCTAACCATTCACAATCTGATTTTTTTAATATTCTTTCTGTTTCCTTTTTTATTGTTTTTTCAGACCATTTAGGAATTGTGCTTAATAAACTTTGAAATTCTTTTAAATACTGATTGCTGTATTTTTGATTTGTTAAATTCACCGAATCTCTATATATAGATTTTATTCCTTCATAAATTCTATAAGTTAACATATCTACAAGTTGCTGGGTATATTCTCTCTTTGCATCAACTAATATATGTTGATAATTATTATTCATTATAAATTATTTTATTTTTTTTTTTATTTTATAAACCGCGATTAATTATTAACTAGTTAAATGCATAACTATTTAATGATTGTGTATATGGATTAGATTTGAAACTGTCTAAAATCTCTGGCTTAATTCTATCATTTATTTGTTTGTTATCTAACTGGTCTTTTATTTTTGTCATTGAACATTCGTGAACTCCAATATTATAATCATTTCTACTACTAATATTTGAATTTCTATTATTAATATAATCAGTTTCTATTTTATTACTTTGAACCTGTATATTATCGACACCTATGGGTATAGAAATATTAGAATTTGTAGGTTTTCTTTGTTTTAGTGTATCTTCTTTAATTTCATTTAATGTAGCATTATATACATCATTATAAGACATGGGTTTAGAATTATTACTATTAGCACTGCCAGCATATTGATTTGTTGTAAATTGTCTATTTGTATTAGGTGCATTTGATGAATCTACCAGATATCCATTACCTTTAGATGATGTATTGCCATTCATATTACCAGAATAATTGGTTAATGTAAATTGTTTATTAGTATTTGGTGCAATCATTTTATTTGTTAAATAGCCTTTACCATTTGAATTTTCTGTAGTAACTACACCAACTCTATCGTTATCAATATGCATTTCTTTTATTGTTGTTTTAGCTACATTATTAGGGTCATAAACAATATTTCTTGTAGGACCATTCATATTACCATTATGCTCATTATGTATATTTGTTTCTTTAATTGTTGTTCTAGTAGTATCATTTGGGTCATAAACTGTTAATCTTTCTGGCATATTCATATTAGACTGATAATTATTATCTAAAGTTGTTTGTTTTAGTGTAGGTTTAGCTATATCATCAGGATCTATAACTATATTTCCAGAATGTATAGTTGATTCCATATTTCCTGTTCTAACATCATGAATATTTGTTTCTTTAATTGTAGTTCTTGTAATATCATTGGGGTCATACATAGTTAATCTTTCTGGTAGATTCATGTTACCTTTATGATTATTATGTATATTAGTTTGTTTAATTGTGGTTCTTGTAATATCATTAGGGTCGTAAACTGTTAATCCATCTGGACCTTGAATATTTCCTTGATGATTATTATGAATATTAGTTTCTTTAATAGTAGTCCTAGTAATGTCATTTGGGTCATGTACAGTTAGTCCATCTGGACCTTGAATATTTCCTTGATGATTGTTATGAATATTCGTTTCTTTTAATGTTGTTCTAGTGCTGTCATTTGGGTCATAAACAGTTAGTGCATCGTGACCTTGAATATTTCCTTGATGATTGTTATGAATATTAGTTTCTTTTATTGTTGTTCTGGTTATATCATTAGGGTCGTAAACTGTCAATCTATTTGGACCTTGTAAGTTAGATTTATGTTTGTTATGTATATTAGTCTCCTTAATTGTGGTTCTTGTAATATTATTTGGGTCATATACAGTTAACCTTTTGGGACCATTCATAGAACCTTTATGATTGTTGTGTATATTAGTTTCTTTTATAGTAGTTCTTGTGATATCATTTGGGTCATAAACCGTCTGTTTATAATGTTTAGCACCATAATTACCACTTTCTCTATTATTTCCAATAAAATTTTCTTTTCTGGTTGTTTTAAATATATCTTGTACTGGCGCTATTATTGATTTTACAATAGAGGTTACATTAGCTGTGTGTGTTCTTAATCCCGTAATCTCTCTTTCATTACTATTTTTTTGGATAGATTCTAGACCATATTTATGGTTTTTCCATTTATCTATAGCTTGAAGATTTCTTGGTCCATTAGAAAGTGTTACTGTTTTTAATGGTTTTTTGTAATTTGATTTAAATTTGGGTTGTTTAAAGGTTACTGGCGCACCTGAACCATGATATGATTTAGTTTTTTTTCTATGTGTATTTTTTATTATTAATCCTGGTCTCATTTTTTGTTTAGTGTGTGCACCTACTGTTGTAAAATGATGCGATTCATTTTTTTCATGAAAAGTATCTGGTTTGTGTTTATATACATTACCTAAATTTTTAGGTTTCTGTGTTAGTGATTTACCAGCAATAACTCTACCTTTATAAGACATTTTTGGATTTGTTAATACTCTAAGTTCATCGATAGTTTTCGGCATAACAAAATTTCGACTGTCTTGTTGGAATCCACCTGTAGGTTTATTATTAAATCCATTATTTAATCCAGGACCAATGAGTTGTTGCTCTATAGGTAATTCATTTGTTTTTTTATTTGATGCTATATATCTATTTTTTAATACTCCATTATAATTAGGTGTTCCATTCACATCTTGGTTTTTTAATTCAAACATTGGTTTTTTCTCTTCTTTTTTAAAAGCATATCGATTATTCCCAGTGTGTAAATCTAATATAGGTTCATTTGATTTTTCATATGTATTCTGTTTTATACTACCACCAAAGTAGGGTGACATGTTATTGTGTTTAAAATCTTCGGTATTTATAACTTCTCCAGATAAAGAACTAATGTAAGGTTCAGTTTCTCCTTTTAAGTTTTTTTTTTTGTATTTTACATCATTACTTTGTTTTGAAAAAATTTTCTCATTATAATGTCTTGGAATTATATTATTATCATTATTTAATATATCATCAAACCTCTTACCAACTTTATCTTTTAATATTTTTTGTGATTTTTCAAAGTCTAAGTTATTTTCTGAATTTTTAGGTTTATCGTCTAAACTTATTAGGTAACCTAAACTACCAACAACTGCTGTAGTTACTAATAATTCCATATTATAATATAATCTTATTTTTTTAATTAAAAATAAGATTATAAATAATTAAATATATTGTTTAAAGTTATTAATAATTTTTGATTTCTTTATTATTTCTCCAATGAACAGATGGTGGATTTGTATAAACACCACAAGTATTTTTTATTTTTTCACATGGTAATGTTCCACCTGTAGGTAAAACAGGGCTTTGGTCGATAGGTTTAGGTATACATGGTCTATGATTATCTTTTACAATTATTCTATTTGAAATATTATAATCAAATGGAATTTCAATTCTATCTTGCGGATTTAAACATAAAGACTCCCATCTATTCCATCCTGTCCCCCTTAAATTACATGAAGGATTTGAAAGTCTAGTATCTTCGGCAGGTATAAAACAATCTTTCCAATGTTTTAAATTATCGTCATTATATCTTTGCCCTTTTTTTAATTTTTTATTTTTAGATTTACATTCACCTATAACACCTTGACCACAGACTTCTCCTGATGTGCATACTGTATCTGGACAACAAGGTGAATAATTTTTATTAATATCTTTAGTATTTTTTTTACATAAACCTAATAATTCGGAATCAACATCTATAAGAAATCTATTTTTATCAATTGAATCACCTTGCTCTTGTAATCTGATACTTGGTGGATATGGGTAACATTGCTCGCATGATATTTTAGGCTTTTCTAATTTATAATTTCCGGGACCTGTTGATTGGTTAATTGCGTGTGTATATGCTCCCACATCATAATTTAATCTATTAAAACTCATATTATTATTTAATTAGATAATATTTTTAATTTATATTTATTAAAATATTATTTAATTACAATTAGATTTACATTGCGTATACTGACAACTAGCAACTGAATTCATATTAGGACTAGGACAATTATCTAAATTAATTTTTCTTGGTAAGGGTGTTGGTTTATATCTTATCATTTGACATGATGGTAGATGTAACATATCTAAATCAACATTTCTTCCCTCTCTACAAGCCTTACCTTTAATATTTAATGAATTATTATTAGAAGGTTTATATTTATTAGAAGGACATAATGATGCTTGTCTTGTTGCACCTCTTAAATCGTTTTCTAAATCAACTAGATTACCTTTTATGTGACTAACCGAAGTCCCACCTACTAATCCAAATTCGTGTCTACATTTTTTACAATTTTCATATTTTAAAGGATTTAATACATATTCTAATGGACCGACACTCTCATTTATTTTTTTTGAATAGGCACACTGGTCATATATTAATCTATTTGAACTCATGATATATTATATTAGAATATTTTTTTTACTATAATTTTAAAAACTCTTAATTAATTTATACATTTATTTAAATATTCTTTTGTCTTAATATATTGTCTTGAGGGCTGTCCACCTCTTATCCAATTTTTATTATTTATTTCTTGAATTAAATTTCGGGGATTTTGTATATTTTCTTTTAATACTGGGATTTGTGGTATAAATCTATCTATAGTTATACCCGATAAAGTATTACAAGGTCTTTTTAATAAGGTGCTTTCACTATGTAATAAATTAGTCTCTTTTGGTATACTTTTATCTTTATTTATTAAAAAAGGAGTAGTTTTATGTAGTCTTTCTTTTAATTGATGTATTGAGTTTAAATTAGTTAAATTTCTTGAATTTCTTAATTTAGAATCGTTATCTACAACACAACCATTATTAGATACCCAACCATAACCATCTCTATAAAAAAAAGACGGATGCTTTAAACTTATATTTTCAACATTAGGAACTGCACAATCATTATTTTTGTATGATTTTACACTATAATTCCCAGATTTTAGTATAGTTTTATTATTAATTTTTTTATAACATGCATCTTCATTTAATCTTGTTAAACCTTGGATATTAAATTTAATTTTTTTATTATTTTGTATATTGTTTTTCATTTATATAATATAATATAATATAACATTTTGATATTTAAAGTAAATTTAATTTCTATTTTAAATATCATATAAAGGTTTAAAATTTTTTTTATCTAAATCATATAAAGGATTGTGTAAATTTTTAATACATTGTTCACCATTTCCTTCTTTACATGTCGGTCCTCGATTATATAACCAATTTGCAAATTTATTTTGTTTATTTGGGATTGTTGTTATAGGAGTTGTATAAAATTGTCTTTGTGAATTTGCTTTTTCAAAAACGTCACTAAAATCCTTATATAAATTTTTGCTAAATTTTTTATCTATTAACTTTTTAATATTTAAATCAACATTAGGTTTTTTATTTAACGATTCTCTATTAGGATTATCAATATAATCTGATAAAAGTATATTCATAAATGGATTATCGTCTGTAGGTTGAACATAATTATAATCATAATCTGTAAAAAAATCTTTTTTATTTTTATTTTTATAAATTATATATGTTAATAATCCTATTAATACAATTACAGATATAAACTCTATATTTTGAGTTATAAAAATTAATATAATTGTTATATAAATACTCAGTCTAAATATAGAATTAAGTTTTTCATCCAAAGACATGTTTACCTTAGGAAAAAATTTTTTTAAATTTTCTTGTTTAAAAAATTTTTTTAAATTTTTAAACCATATTTGATTGTTCATATTAATTTATACATTTATTTTTTTTTTGGTCAAGTTTTTTTCGTAATTGTTCACGTTTCTCCTCTAATTTTTTTTTTTTTTCACTTTTCGCTTTAGATTCATTACTACTATTGTTATTTTGAAATAAATTTTGAAATATATTACTCTCACCTAATTTACTCATAACATTAGTAGCCTCATTAAAAAGATCGTTCTCATTTAGCTCGCCATTTTCTAGTTTATCTTGAATTTTACCTGTAATATTTTGAACTAAATTACCTATACCATGATTATCACTTTCTAAGTCTATATTACCTGAAAATAATCCTTCTAATAATTTTGAAGGATTATCTATATTTATATTTTCAGTATTTATATCTTTAGCAATTTCATTAGCTAATTTACCTATTGAACCATTTAATATTTCAGGTATTTCTTCATTAGTTTCACTCAGTAATTCTTCTATGTTTTCCTCTAAATTTTCATCATTTGTCTGAAATGATTTTAATATATTCATAAATTCATCTATATTATCATCTAAATTAGAAATATTTTTATTATTGACTTCTTCAATTATCTGACTAGTAGTTTTTTTTTGTTTGTGTTCGTATGAGTATATATATAATGTATGTAAGTATTTCCAAATAATTTTTTTATTGTCATTATCTATAGTTTCCCATAAGTCATTGAAATCTATATTATCTATTAATTTTGATTCTTTAGAAAATATAATTTCATTTTGTAATGCAATTTCATTACTTTTGTCTTTACAATTATCGATAAATAAATCAATATATGTATCTCCCTCAAGAGGAAAATTATAATTATTCTCTATATTATTTTTATGTTTTTCTGAAATATTTTTAATATTATCTAATAATTCTGTTAAAGTTTTATTAAATTTATTTATAGAATCCATTATATTATTTATGTACAATTAATAATATGATAGATTACGCAAATTTAAGGATTAAGTTGGTCGTTTAATACAATTAAAACTTGTAAATATTTCCATATATTTTCTTGACTTTCATTATCCATAGAATTCCAATATTTTTTAAGATTTAAAATTATATTTTCTATATTTTCTATATTTTCTACTTCATTATTTTCATCTAAATAATCTTCTGTATTTCTTTCAATAAAAAAATTGGAATCTTTATTTAAAATTTGAGCCTTATATTTAGGAATATATCTATTAAATAAATCATTTAATTGTCTTGGATTATTTTTTTTTAATAATGATATAGACATATTGGTCAATTGTAAACTACTATCGTTTGGAAACATTTTACATAAATTCTGAGATAAATTACTTAATTGAGTTGTAAATGCATTTAAAACTGACATAACTAATTATATATATTATTTATTGTTTATAAACTAACCTTTAAATATATTCATATTTCTTTCTTTTTGATAATCTTCTAATTTTCTATTTAAATTAGTATTATCTACTTTAGGCTTTAAAGATATATTTGAATCTATTGATTTGTTTCCTAAAAATGAATATGTATGTTTAATAGGATTTGTATTATCTATATAAGAATAATTATCTGACCAAGAATTTGACATTTCTCCTGGTAAATAATCCTGTATATTATCATTTTTCTGATTATTATTAAAATTATTATTTACTGAGGGTTTTTTTTCTATATTAAAAGTGTTAAAATACATATTTATGGCATTTCCTTGCAAAGGTTCTCTACCTTCTACAATTAACGTAGGAACGCTTTTAATATATTTTGGCACTGTTGTATTATTTATATTTAATTTTATTATTTTATCTAACAAATTTTGTTGTTTTAAATCTTTCCATAAATTTATACAATATTTGCAATTTGGAGAGTAAAATAAAACTGGTTTAGACATTTATATATATTAATATTATAATAATTATAAATTTTAACACATTAATAATAAATTTGATAAATTATATATATTTTTATATTATATAAGTTATGTCTATAATTAGTGAATCAAAAAAAACAATCGAAAGAAATGGTTTTAAATTGGAAACTTCTTTAATTCTTGATAATACGCCTGTTTCATTGGTAAATTCTATGAGAAGAGCACTTTTATCAAATATTCCTATTGTTACATTTGATGACACATGGGATTCTAATCCAGAAAATAGGTTGATAAATATTATAAAAAATACCTCATCTCTACATAATGAATTTGTTAGTCATAGATTATCACTTATACCATTAAATATGAATAATGATCATTTAAAAGTAATAAGTAAATTTGACAAAATGAAATCTTTAAGAACTTATAAATTTAAAAATTTAGATAATGTTCCTAAATTCAAGTTACATATTAAAAATAATAATGAAACCAGGATTAAAAAAAATACATTAGATTTTATAGAAATTACTTCTAATGATTTAATTGTATTAGCTAGTGATGACGATGATATAAGTATGCCTTCTATTGATACATTTATAAAACCAGATTCTTTTACTGGAGATTATATCCCTATAAATATTTTAAAACCAAATATTTTGGAAGATGACCAAGGAGAGGAACTAGAATTAATAGCAAAACCTAGACCTGGTATTGGTTTAATAAATTCTAGATATACGCCTGTTGGAACAGTATCTTATAGTTTTGTAACTGATGATGATTTAGCTGAAACTATTTTTAATGATAAAATTGAATATGAAAACAAAGAGCGAATCGACAAAGAATTAGCAGAATATACTGAATCTGAAATTTTATCATTGAAAAAATCTTACAATGTATTAGATAAACACAGAGTTTATTTTAAAAATAGAAATGGAGAAGCTACAAGATTTAATTTAAGGGTAGAATCTATAGGATTTTTAGATTCAGAACAATTAATATTTGACTCTATAGAAACCCTAAAGGTCATGTTATCTGATATAAAAAATTGTTTTGTTTTTGAAAATGATAGTAATAATGATTTGATTATAAATATAAACAGTAAAATAAATATAGATGAAAATCCTAATACATTAGGTGGATATATTTTTACATTGATTAATGAAAATCATACAATTGGTAATTTAATTACAGAATACAGTAAATTATTATATTGTTTAGATGAACCTTTAGATTATAAACTATATAACTATGTTAATTATAGAATGCCCCATCCGTTAACAGAAGAAATAGAAATTAATTTTAATTTTGTCGATACTTTATCGACTATTGATAAAGTCAATATATATAATAATTTATCAAATAAATTTATTAATTCTATAAAATCAATTGATTATCAACACTATAATGAAGTCTATGAAAAAAATTTATATATAATGATATTTATAAAAACTGTTCAATTTATAATCAAAGATCTAAATAATTTATCCCAACAATGGACATCCTTAACTGGTATTGATGAAAAATCTTATCATACAGAAGAATCTGATGAATATTATGATAAATTTAATAATCTTATGGATATATCAATTAATGATATGTTAAATCCGGTATATGCACCTACATCACCTACATATCAACCTACATCACCTACTTATCAACCTACATCACCTACATATCAACCTACATCACCTACATATCAACCTACAT
>Ga0209634_1003336_pt1 | contig 10867 bp, 14 predicted proteins | sample LinPmetageLP40_FD_184043 | JGI IMG/M metagenome (GOLD analysis project Ga0209634, IMG submission 184043) | Marine viral communities from the Pacific Ocean - LP-40 (SPAdes) (version 2) | ecosystem: Environmental > Aquatic > Marine > Oceanic | place: Pacific Ocean | collected 2010-08-26 | reverse complement strand
GTTGTTGAATAGCAGTAGATGATTGTTCTTTATCAATAGTAACCATAGAACCATCTACTAATTCAAATTCTTCATTATTTTCAATTTTTTTTAAAAATAATTCAGCGCGATTAGGATCACGGTCTTTTCTAAGTTCACCTGGATTTAAAGAAGCCTCAGACATTCTATTAATAATAGTACCTGAGGGTAAATCTAATTGCTCTAATAGTGATTTTAAAATACGAAGATCAGAAGGGCTATCCAGTGACGGATACCCCTTTTTTGATCTGTATGACCACTCTAATAATAACTCGTTAAGAGTCATATTTTTTTTACTTGATGATGTTAGCTAGCTTCTTAAATCTTTCTTGAAGTTGAGTATGTACATTTGTATTTTCTTCAACTTCTTCTTTATTTTCGTACATATCTTCATCCATATCTTTATCCATGTCATCCATGTCATCCATATTATCTTCAGCTTCTTCTTCGCCTTCAAATTTATCTTTTAACATGTTGTAAATTTGCATAAGGATATCTTCGTCCTTGTCACCTTCCTCCGGCGCCATCTGCATCAATATCGCCTGCGGCCATATCTACATCTACATCTACTTCTTCTTCGTTCATGTAAGTATCAAGTTCTTCCTTGATCATTGTTTGTAAGTCTTTTAAATTCATTTTTTTTTAATTAAAGTGGGTTATTGTTATTTTTTAGGTTTTCTACCTCTTCGTTTTTTACCTTTAGCAGCGTCTACAACGTCTTTTGATTGTTTAACTACTTCTTTAGCAGACGCTTTAACATCTGCTAATTCTTTTACGACTTCGTCGTATCTGGATTTTAATTTTTCGTCTATTGTTGTTTTAGCCCAAAGAGCATTCCATAATTTTTTTAAATATTCCATATTATTCACTCCTTAATCCAGCTGTTAGACCTTCCATGTAAGCCATTTTAGCTATTTCATAATATGTTTTAATACCTCCTGACCCTTCTCTTAGAGATACACCTGCTTCCTTAATTATATTTAAGATTTCTAAATGGACCTTTTTATCCATCATCATACTAGCTGCTTCTCGTCTCATGTCTTTTTCTTCTTTTTGTAAATCAGCTAATTCACTTTCAAAATCTTTTACTTCTTTGTCTATTTCTTTAATTCTATCTTGAAGAGGCATTACTTTACTCTTATAACTTTCTGTTGCTTTTTTATCTTTTTTAGTTTTTTTATAAGCATCAAAAAATTCTTGTCTTTTTTCTTCTTTATCTTTTCTTTCTTTGGCTAATTTATCTATTTGTTTAGCTATTTTTGCCTTACTTCCTTTCTTAGCACCCGCTTTAGCTTTTTTATCTGCTATATCGTCCTCATCTTTATCTTTAGCTTCTGATAAAATATTTGTTATTTCAGTCTTAATAGCTTCTTTTAAAGTGTAAACTGACTTATCATATTTTGGTTCTTCCATTTGATTATCTTTATCTTTCATGTCTTTTTTTATTTCTTTCATCCCCTCTCCTCTTTCAGAAGTATAAGATTCTAGATATTTTTTAAAGGATTTTTCATTAATAGGAGTCCCTTGATCCATCCCCCTTTCAAATTGAATTAAAGCAGAATAATATGCTTGGTGTTCTTCTAATTTTTTAAGAACAGTTTCTGTAGCTTTTTCTCTTTCTTCAGCTGTAGATTCAGCTAATCTAGAACAACCAATAGCTATTAATTCATAATCCATACCTTTTCTAAATTCATATGGGTTTACTCTATCTAAACGAGTACCAGATCCTGGAACTCCACTATTAGATATTGTTTCTTCTTTTTTAGGTGAATATCCTGAGTATTTGTCGTTTGCCATTGTTGTATAAATATTATTCTGTGATAAATATAAAATTATTCTAGAAGCTGATTATTGTTTAACAATTTGCTTACTATATCGTTTATTATTATATAATATAGATAAATTATACAAACCATTTGGGAAATTAGATAAATCTAAACGTCTAATTTCTGTGGATCCTATTAATAATTTTCCGATCATATCATATAATTCAATTTTAATATCTAATCTAGTATCTATAATTAATATATTTTTTGTTGGATTAGGGTAAACAGCTATTCCTAAAGTAGAAATATCAGCTATGTCAGTTGGCCAACCTAATTGGCAATAATCATACATTGATTGGCAACTTTCATCCCATTTATTATTACAACAGTAGTTATCTACATCTATTACCCAAGCATAACATCCATCATTTAACCAATAAGGATTTCCGGGTCCATCAATACAACCTGCATCATATAAACATGCTGTTGAATCTGTTACGTTTGCTGATGGATTATAATTAAATGCTGAAACATCAGTACAACCAGGGACTGCTATTACACATGAATTATCATCAAAACAAGCATTTTCATTGTAATTTATTGATAAAGGATCAGTACAACCACCAATATAACAACAAGAATTATCTAATGTATTAGCTAAAGGATTATAATTGAATGCGGTATTATCTATACACCCTAATACTACGTCTATACATGAACCATTGTCAGTATTCGCATTTATATTGTAGTTAAACGCAATACTATCCATACATCCATATATATATGAAATACAAGAGCCATTGTCAGTATTCGCGTTTAAATCATAATTAAATGCTGTTGGGTCGGTGCATCCATAAATGTATGAAATACAAGAACCATTATCAGTATTTGCATTTAAATCATAATTAAATGATAAAGGATCAGTACAACCGAATAAAATATCAACACAACTATTATCTTCTGTGTTAGCATCTGGGTTATAATTAAATGAAGTAACATCCATACACCCATATATAATTGAAGTACAACTACCATCATCGACATTAGCTAATATATTATAGTTAAATGCTATTGGAGAAGTACAACCATAAATAGTTGTAATACATGTTCCATCATCTGTGTTAGCTAATGCATTATAATTAATAGCAGTAGAATCAGTACAACCATAAAGATAATCTATACAAGAACCATCGTCTGTATTAGCTAGAATATCATAGTTTAGTGATGTTGAATCAGTACAACCAAATGCCTTAGGTATACATGTGTTGTTATCAGTATTGGCTAGGGGATCATAGTTAAATTGTGTATTATCCATACAACCATAAACAAATGGTATACATGTATAATCTTCTGTATTTGCTAAGGGATCATAATTAAATGCAGTTGCATCTAAACAACCAAAGACTTTAGCAATACAAGGATCTGTTTGATCTGTTACGTTAGTCCAATTAACTGTTGCATATTCATCGTAATTAAATTTATCTAAATCCATACACCCAAATATGGCATAAGTTAAACAACTACCATCATTATAGTCAGCTATGTAACCCTGAGTATGGTATTCTTCATAAGCTGCATCCGTACAACCGGGATTATAATAACATAAATTGTCATCAGTATTAGCAGCTGAATTATAATTTACAGCCGAAGGATCAGTACACCCATATATTCTGTCGATACAATTATCACCACAATTTGGCCATTCAGAATAATATTCACCTGATTGGTTATATACATCCATTATATTAGAGTTGAAGGCATTAGTACCACCCGCTGAAATAATAGTACCTTCAGGATTTGTTATTTCAAACTTACATTGGTTTGCTGTTATTTGTGAATTACCATATGAATAGAAATATGTATGTACTTCTTCTGTTGTATTTAATGGTATTAAAGTATCAAATATTAATTGATCAGCTTCTAATGTAAATGGACCCCACCAGTTATTTCCTTGAGTAACTACTAAAAATGATCCTGCCCAACCATTATCAGCCCAATCAGTAAGTGTTAAAGTATTATCACAATCAGGGGTATTAAGTTGTGCTGTAGCTAAATCGTCGTAATTGAATGCTGTTGAATCTATACAACCATACACATTAAGGTTAAGACAAAGATAGGGAGCATCAACATTTGCTAGGGGATTATATTCTATAAAAGTTGGATCAGTGCAACCTAATACATCTTCAATAGTACAAACTTCTACTGTGCCTACTTCACTAAAAGTAGTTCCAAAATCTCCAATACCTTGAGATATTGTATCACATGAAGTATAAACTACCCATGTTCCATCAATACCACCAAATTGAGCCCCACCTAAACCATCACCAAAAGTATCATCAATAGTAAATTGTATTTCTTCTCCCTCATCTATACAAAGATATTTAGTAACTATTTGACCAGTTGTTATATTTTCAAACTGTCCACTAGGAGCTTCAAATATTAAATCACCTTCTGTAGTGTAAATATCCCACCCAATTTCCACTGCAAATTGATCGAACATTATTTCAACTGTAACTACTACCTTACCTGGTGAGCATTCATATTCTCCACCACCATTACAACTTCCATCATCTTGTGTTGCTGCGGGGTTATAGTTTGCTGCTGTATTATCCATACATCCTATAATGTTAATGCAGGTACCATTATCTACACCAGCATCAGGATTAAAGTTTAATGCATTTGGTTGAGTACATCCATATATAAATTCACAAAGATCAACTTTCCAAGTTTCACCTACAACTGCATTAACATTGGTTCCTGGTGCAAATGTAAAAGGATCACCGTCTGTTTGAGCTTCGGTTGGTGTTACAAATAATAATACAGCGGGTGTATTACAGTTATCTGGTTGGGTAACAACAGCATCTATAAACCATTGTACACCAAGATCCCCTAGATATAATCTATTCCCTATTTCAAAAAAGTTAGGATTTGCATAGTAGTCTATAGAATCAATACCAAAGTAATTTTGATTCCATTGAGTTAGATTACAAGAACCACCCCCTACAATTTTACCATTTGGTAATTGGCCTGCTGTAGGGTCATAATTTGTAGCATTAGGGTTCATACATCCCTCTACAAACTCACAAGACCCATCATCCGAGTAGGCTAATGAGTCATAGTTTAATGCGATAGGATTAGTACATCCAGATGTAGGAGGAGCACATGGTGCAATATCTAATGTATCAATATAATTATCTCCAAAATTTCCTGCAACATACATAATAGTATCCTGACAATCGTTTTGTATTAAGAACCACCCATCCGTTCCATTCCACTGTGAAGCACCTAAACCATCACCATATTGATCAAATATAGATGCTACAATTTGTCCTCCTAGTGCAATTGTAGTATCATATAATGTATTAGGTAACATTTCTGAATCATTTTGGATAATAATAGGATAACCTCCAGGAGGTGTTATTTGCCAAGATGTTTCTGTAGGATAATCATCTGTTAATAATTGTATATTGATCCAAGAACTTTGTGTAAAACCTAAAAAAGGTATTAATAGTGTTAGTAGTAATAACTGTAGTTTTTTCATAATCTTTATTGTATTAAAATGCGTCCATTAATATTTCATCTATTTTTTCTTGTACTTCTTTTTGTTTAGCTTCCATTTGCATCATAATATTAGCTTGAAATCTTTCAATTTCCTCACCATTATTATATATTACAAGTGTAGGTACAACTACTATTTTATATATTCCTGCGGCTTTTGTATCTGTTTGAATATCAATAAATTTATTATCACAGTCAGTTAATTCACCAACCCATATTACTTTATTAACTTCATTAAATCCTGCGTTAAATTGTACTACGCATAAATCATCCCCACAAGGAGACTGACCTTTAGCGGAACTTGCTATAATCATTAATAATAATAATACTATATACTTAATTTTTTTCATATTATTCATTTCTACGTTTATCAATAGCTCCTCCTTTAACATATCTAATACTATCCCAAGTACCATCTGCGTAATCTAATCGTTCTAATATATGTACTATATCATTTTTAATGCTAGTTATATCATTTTGAGTACTTTGTATTATAGTGTACATACTATCTTGATATGCAATATCTTCTTTAGTTGGAATCCATGGTTTTTCTTCATCAACTTTAACTACTACGGGAATTTCTTCTACATTAGTTATTACTCCAGCAATTACCGTAACACATAAAAATAATGATATTATAATCATTATTGATATTGGTGATGTTAAACATATATTTTTATTCCAGAATTTCATAGGATTATCTGCCGTATAATTTGTCTTCTATTTTTTCTAAAGTTTCTTTTATCTCTTCAACATCTTTCTGTGTGTCCATAATAGTTTGGCGTACTAATTGATCTTTCATATCGAATTCCATTCTAGTAATAGCGGGTGGTGGGGGAACAGGTAATTCTTTAGCTTCAGCAATGTCTGCTTGTAAAGCAAACCACATTCCTACAATTGTAGCTATCAATGCTGCTATTCCCCCTAAAGTTCTTAAACTTACCTGTACATTAGTATCTTCACTTAATTCTTTTGCCATTTTTCCTTAAAATATTACGTAATTTAATCCTAGAGAAAAGTCATGCCATTCTCTATTCCAGTATTTATTGTATTTACCTTCTATAAAAACACCTAAATGTTTATTATACTTGTATCCAAAGATTAAACCCCCTGAATAGTCATACCATTGTTCTCCGTCATTAAAATTATGGAATGAAAATTCATTACCATCATCATAATGATAGGGCATTAAATTTCCCCATGAGTGTAACCAAAATGTTTTTGTGTAATAATAATAATCAAACCCAACAACAAGTGAGTGTTGGATAGTATTATCTAATTCGTTTCTTTTTTTCTCTGTATAGTCTGCTAACATTCCAGGGATAACGACTGCTTCCCATACTTCTGTGCTTGTTGCAACTATATCTCCAGAAGAATTTAGATATTCTATTTCACCCTGATCTGTAAAATTAACATTATAACCTTCTTCTAGCGCTAAAAATGTGTAATGTAAGTTACCATTAGATAATTTCCATTCTTCTAATGGATCATAACCATAAGGTTCGGATAAACGCTGTACGGCACCAATATTAAGTGATAGTCTTCCTTTTTTTAATGCAGTTGGGAGAAAATCTAAGTTGTCTAAATTTTCTATTTTATATCTATATCTTTGTGATGATTCAAAATACTTAATATCTGCGAAACCATCTTGGAGGTATTCTATTTTAGCTATCCATTTATCATCAACATATCTTAAAAAGTGGTGCTGATCAAAATAATTTTCACCTTGTTGTCTTTTATAATCAGCTTCAAATAAAAATTCAAACCCCTTAACTTTACCAATTGTTGCAGCATCCGAAAATGTATTCTCGGTACCATTATAGAATGTGTTTGCACGATTTTCATAACCAAAACGAGCTATTTTTCTAACCCCTATTGCAACAGAATAATCAAATGGTGTTTTTATTGTGGATGTTTGTAGACCGTTTGTTACAGAATAAACGTCTTCATCAGATAATGAAGTCCCACCGTTAATCGCACTATAGAATGTGGCGAACTTGAAAACCTTTTTTAAATCTTGTGCAGAAGCACTTAATGTCGAACAAATCAACATTAATAGTAACAACTTTTTCATATATAAGTACTGTATTGTATGTAAATAAATATGAAAAAAAGAGAGCAACCTGTGGTTGCTCTCAAGAACTTTAACGATGTATGTTCTATTATACCCGTTGATGTTGAGTGCCTAACTAGGCAGCCATAGCGTATACTGACTCTTCAGTAGCTACAGTTTCTGTTGCCAGAATTCTGATTGCTGCTAATGAAGCGAAAATACCTGCATTCATCGTGTTAACCTTATTGCCGGTTGCGCGTTGATCTTCGTTATATCCTTATCTTCCTGTCAAATCCAGTCACCCCCATGATTTTTTCTTAGTGGAGGTGGCGGGTATCGAACCCGCGTCCAAAAAAGTAGCTAATATAACTACTAGCGATCATTAATATATACTAAAAAATTTTTAGTAATCCAAATCTTCTTCTTGATTTAATTGATAATCTTCAGCTTCTTGTTTTATTTTATAAAGATCCTCTAAAATTTCTGTTTTAGTTAAGTCAGTATCTCTTTCAAGATCATCTATAAGATTTTCTATTATATTTAATATTTTATCCATTATTTTTTAATTCGCATTAATGCATATTCATATTTTTCACTAATAGACTTCCATTTATGCTTAGATTGGGTAGACATTTTAATAAGTTGTTTATTAAATTTTTCACGAAGGTTATTTTTTTCAACTTCCTGATAAACTTCCATTAGTGTATCTTCTGTATTTTTGCTCATTTTAGTCTTTTATTAATTCATGGTATGCCCTTACATATGCATCAACTCTGGAAGACAATGGATTTTTTTGAAAAAGTCGTTCAGCATAGTGCTTTACTTCAGGTCTTAACCCATAAGCATTCGCTTCCATTAGAATTTGTTCTATTTGAACATCATCATCTTCCATATCAATACTATCACCACTAAACCAAAAATCATCAATTAGTTGGTTTTCTGCCTCGCTTTTTAGGTCGTTGGTTTGGAAATAGTCTATAATGCTCTGCCCAGTACTTTTTTTCAGTACTTTCAAGCGCGAGTTTGTCAGCCTTAGTTGTTCGTTTTTTTCTTCCATTTTCGTGAAATTTAGGTTCTTTTAATCTTTCTAATTTATAATATAATTTTTCAATTTTATCGTATTCAGGGTCTATTATCTCCACTAAATAAGGCCCATTTGTAAATTTATCTAAATCATAATGCCAAATAGAACCATCATACGTTCTAGTAAATTTCTTAATTAACTCAACAGGTTTTTCTGATGGTCTTCCTCTATTTTCTTTTCTTTTATGTTTCATGATACTAAATCTCGTTTTAGAAATAAACTATTTAAAGTTTTTGTAACTTGGTATATATTTTTAGGATCAATAAATGTTGCACTTTTACCATACATAGTTCTAAAATCTACAATTAATTCATCTAACTTAATAGATGTAGCAGTATCTGTTTCTATAAAATAACTCAATATTTTAACACCTTTTTTCTTTATACCATTAACTGCTTTAGCTGTATCTAATATAGCTGATTTTCCCTTATATACAAATCCACTACTTTCGAATGTAGGAAAACCATCACTCATATTAATTAAATAGCTGTCAAGATAATATGACGAACTAGGAATATAATTATTTAATGCATTTAAACACATACCTTCTGGTGTTAATCCATAAACTTTATAAAAAGCTAATTTTCTTAGATCCCTTAATGTATGTTTTTTACTATCAAAAGCCAAAATTAATAATGGAATATGTGCAGATTGTGATGATAAACTTGGATCTATACCCGTAGTTCTAATGGATATTGTTAAATCTATGTTTTTCATGTGTAATGACACATAACCTAGCGCAATAGTATTAAGTAATACTTGATTCCATTTTTCTCCTTGCATACTACCACTACCATCAATTGATAAATGTATACTAATAGGTTTATAATTTGCTCTGTCGATTTTATAGAATATATCATTTTCAAAATCAGCAGCATATACTCTTCTAGCATCAATTTTACCTGATTTTAATCGTTTAGATGCTAAAGTTACTTGTTCGTTTGTAATTTGTAATTTACGTAATAATTTTTTGCCTAAATTTAAACCTGCATCTATGTTGTCACGTTGTATAAAATCTGACGTATTAAAAACACCATATAAATTACTATTAATTAATGAATCTGTGATTCCATCGATTACATGGACTTTTCTGTTACCACGTTTAACTCCGTTTTTATCAACAGCAGAAACACGATTTTCTTTAATATTTGATTTATTAATAGCTTCAATTTGATTAAGTTCTTTTTGGGAACTTGCGGCTTTATGTACTACACCATTAATAAATTGTTCTTGTTTAGCGAATGCCTTTTTAGTCTCTTCCCTAGATGGTGATTTATCACTAGCATTTTGTTTATTTTGTTGAACTTGTGATTTACGTTCTTCGGGTGTCATAGATTTAAAATGATCTGCTAGGATTTTATATATTTCCACAGCAGCATCTAATGAATCCGCTGTGTTTTTTAATCTATCTATATTTTTTAAATCAATTGTATTAAATACTTGAGGCAATACAGCAAGAGCATCGAGATCTGTATTTTTATTAAATATATTAATAATTCTAAACAAATATGATTCCCAATTTTCTTCTCTATATTCGGGACCTTTTAATGCTTTGTCAATTGTTTTACTATAGAAATATCTTTCATACATAGATCTATAATATCCTTGATATCCTGGTGCGTTTTGGTAAATTAAGGAATCAATTCGGCGATCTTCTACAAAATTTAATAAAGTCCCAATAGTACTGTGACCAGATTGGATATGTCTTGAATATAACTCGTTCATTAATCTTTTTAATATACTAAAATCAGTATATTTACAATGAGCAGCTTCATGAAGCGCAGTACCCACTACACTATCTATATTACCCATTGAAATAGTTGATGATATTGTGATTCTTTTACCATTTGTCATGGAATCACCATCATTATTTGCGTGAAAGTCAACTTTAATTTCTTTTTCTGTTAGTATCTTAACAAAATTAGTAATAGCGCGTTGAGTATTAGCTAATTCTAATAAATTAAATTTACCTTCAGGTTCGTGTGTTAACCAAAAATTTGAACTATTCATATATCTATGTATTTTACGTCAAGATACGAAAGATATTTTGCTTCTCCTAGTTATTTTGTGGATTTCTTACAGAGTTTTTCAGAAGCATAATCTTTTAAATAACAAGGAAACCAAGCATGTACAAATAAAGCCATAGAACAAGATATAGCATGTTTCCAATGTTGGATATAACTCATATTTGCTTCTTTTAAATGCTTAAAACCTTTATTATACATATCTACTTAATTAAAGTTACGTTCCTTACGTATCTATTATTATCAACAAACACATTAATGGTATATACTCCTATTTGACAATTATTACCATCCCATAAAATATTACTATTTGATTCAATAATTTTTTGCCCCCATCTATTATAAACAGACATATATTCTATAT
>Ga0209634_1003335_pt1 | contig 10870 bp, 12 predicted proteins | sample LinPmetageLP40_FD_184043 | JGI IMG/M metagenome (GOLD analysis project Ga0209634, IMG submission 184043) | Marine viral communities from the Pacific Ocean - LP-40 (SPAdes) (version 2) | ecosystem: Environmental > Aquatic > Marine > Oceanic | place: Pacific Ocean | collected 2010-08-26 | reverse complement strand
CAGCTTGCTGCCTTATATGCCCAAAAGTACCTGTATTATCGGAGTCTTCTAAAACTATTTTTGGGTTAGAATTTACTATATTCAATATAGCACTAGGAGTAGTTGTCCCGATACCTACATTTCCTAGTACATCTAGATCGTTTGTTATGAGTGCGTCTGAGGCGGTTAGCTCAGTAGTAATATCGAGTGAGTTCAAGTTAGCATCCGACCCGCTAACTATCAGTTTTTTCCAGTTTGGCATATTTTTTTAATTATGGTTGGTTACAGGTTTGCCTGCCCACTTCCCTTACGGGCCTATAATACGGTTATAAATATTAAGATTTTTTGCTTCCTTGTTTCTGTTTCGAATTAGATTCAGGGTTATTTTGGATTGCTTTTTCTAATGATTTTTGTTTAGCTATCTCTTCCTTTTTAATATGGTTTTCTATTTCCTGTATTTGAATAGAAGTCTTATGTTGTAACATAGCTATAAAAGCAGCATCTATACCTGTAATAGGAATAGAATCTAAAGATTTACGTATAGCTTTAATTTCTCTTAAAGTAAGATTATCTATGGAGTATATTGTCATGGTTCTATATTTTTAGATCTTAAATCTACGAAATGTTTTTGGAGTTTCAACGTTAAATTGTAGAGAGTTTCTACATATTCACCTTTAAATAAGCCATTTTTTATAGTAACTAAAAGAAATTCTAATTCTTTCTCTGATAATTCGACTGATGCCGTACTAGGAAGAGAAGTGGAGATCTCATTTTTGGGATCTCCTTTTACTTCTATATGTGATGCTCTAAAGCTCATAAACCTTTTTAATATTTTTTGTAACAATTGAATATAATAAATTTTATCCGTAAATCCAAATTTCTCCTTCTGTAGCACCTACAAAGATATTTCCTTTCTTATCATATCTTGCTGGAGCATTATCTGGGTCATCATCTGCACCTTCTACAACAGCGGCCATAAATGCTTCTGGTGTGAATGCTGTATTACTAGCATTAAATGCACTGTCTAATGCCCAACGAGTAGTACTAGAATCATAAGCAAATAATTCACCTACATTTTGAGTAGTTTGTTGTACTACAATACCACCATCTCCAACAGTAGTTGAACCCGAAGCCATTAATATAAACCTATCAGCTATCTGTAGTTCTTCATTATGTTGAAAAGAGGCTGTACCTTGTACTATTAAATTACCTGTAATAAGTTCATTACCTGTTACTGTTAATAAACTACCATCAAATGTAAAGTTTGGTTCTGCTATTAAAGTACCATCTCCTTTTGAAGTTATTACTCTATCGTTACCATCACTCCCAATTACTGATGAAAGGCTACTTATACTTAATTGGTCAGGTCCAGCAGCAGTTAAACCAGTTAAATCAGCTTCTGTAAAATCAATCCTTAATTCACTACCAAGTACACTAATACCTGCACCATCAATCGTTGTTAAATCTAAACCAACACCATTTCCACTTACGGCAACAGGTACTGTACTACCACCTGTGGTAGTATCTGCTTGTACTGCAACTGAAGCTGGTGCATTACCATCATATGTAAAATTAGAAATACCATTTCCATCTGTTAAATCATCTAGATTAATATCTACATCTCCAGTAAATGAACCACTAAAAGAACCTGTAAAGCTATTTACACCAATTGTACCTAAAGAATCTGCAATTGCATCTGTATCAACACCACCATCTTTAATACTAATTATTTTGGCAGCACTACCACTATATACCCCACCATCTGAAAAGTTTAATGTAACATTATCAACTCTTAAAGGGGCTAAATTTGTACCTAATGCTATTCCACTAATTGTAGAATTTGCTAATTTTGCATTTGCAATACCACCATCAGCAATTGTTGCTGTAATAGTTTGTGCTGAAGCGGATAGTTGTAAACCATCTTGACCTGCAAAAGTTAAGGTTTGGGAATCAAGATCTACAGCAGTTGTTGTACTTCCATCACCTACTAAATCAAGATCAGCAGCTGTTGCTACTGTATCAACATATGCAGTTGTAGCTACTTTAGTTGAATTGTCACCTGATGTTTGTGTAGTTGCTGTTACACCATCTGCTAAAGTAGAAGTTGATGATAGTGTTCCTGTAAAACCTGTAGAAGTTACACTTGTTAAGCCTACAATTGTAGTTGTTCCTGCTGCTCCTAATGTAACATTTGTTGAACCTATAGTTACTGAATCGTTTAATAATGCTGCGTTCTTAACAGAATTAGCACCTAAACTAAAATCTAAAGTATCAGTTCCAGCGTTTGCTGTAATTAAAATACCCAACTGACCACCTGAACCAGAAGTAAAATTTAAGGTACCATCAGTGCTATCTGCTATTAGATCTATACCGTTAAAGGATGCTGTTGCAAAAGCATGATTTGATGTTGCTGAGGTTATATACCCTGAGTCATTATTAAATTGTGAGACATCCGAGCCGGATACCGCTACTTTTTTCCAATCTGCCATTTTATATTATTTAAATTTATTATACATATTATAAGTAAGTTTATTAGTTATAAACCTACATAAAAATTATTGGATGAAATTGCTAACCCCCCTTCAGGGGCTGTTGCTGGTAAAGAACTAAATTTAATTAATTGAAATACCCCTTCGCTATTTACTTTTATCCCTTGATCACTAGCATTTTTTATTAATAATAAATCACTACCAGTATCATCATTAATTTCAAATCTAGCTCCGGTTGATGCTCCTCCTATACCTAGGTTAGTACCATCAAAAATAAATAAAGAGTTACCATTAATTTGATTACTATTACCTGTAGCGGTTAGTACGAAATTATTAACATTATTAAGAATATCAATATTACCACCACTGTTACCAGGATCGGTATAAGCTCCAACTTTTAAAGAATCTACAAACCTTACATTACTTGACATACTTTATCCTATTAATCCTGTTCCTGGTTCATTTTTTATTTCTACTCCTGATGGTGTATCTGATATGTTTGCTATATCTCCTTCTACATCTCTTTCTTTTCTAGTTCTTCCGTCTCTTGTTTTTGTAACACCAGTTTCAAATATTTCAGAATTGGATGTTGTTTCCATTTGTATTACAAATTTAGATTTAGAATTATACTTAGAAATAGAATTTAAATCTTTTTGTATCGTGTCTGGAATTATATATCCTCTTAATCTAATGTTAAATGTTCCTTTTACTAACCTGTCTCTACCTGCTACTAGTGAGGTTTCAGTGGTAAAGGAATCGATAAAAGCTCTAAATTTAAATCTTTCAGGATTACCCCAATAAGCATCTGATGAATATTCACATGCTTCAATTACTTTATTTAATTGTTCCATATAATAAGTTTGAACAATTACACTATATTCTAAATTTACAAAATCAGGAACTGCAACGGCATAAAATTGTTTTGCTGGGATTTTATTATTTATAGCAGCCCAATTGTTATAGAAATTTTTAGGGTTATAAGCACGTTGAAAGGTCCCATATAAGTTAGGACTATTAGCATCCAACTTATTATATACTGTTCTATCTTTTGTTATAGTATTTCTTTTAATAACAATAATAGGTAACATAATAGATCCTTTTTTATCCCTATAATACCCATCACGTTGAAAAGACTTCCATCTTTCGGGATCACCATATATTACTGGTACTTCTATTCTATTTCCGTTTTGATAAACAAAAGGTTTTATTACATTTTTAAAATAAAAAAATACTGCTTCATCTAAGTCTTGTATACCAATAGAAAAAGGCTTAGTATTATCATCTTTCCAAGATAATTTTTCTGATCTATTAAAAGGTATACCAGTTTCATTTTCGTTAGTAGGTAAAGGTATATTAGGATTGCCATACCTTGGATCAGTAGGGCTTTGCTGATCTATGCTTAATTGTTTTTGGGTTTTTGGTATGGGTTTTCTTATTGCCATTAAAATCTTTCTTTAAAAGGTGATATTCCTGGTTTATCTGCTGAAATATAGTATGTTGATACTAATATTGATAAATTAGTTCCAAATAACTGTAGATTAGGATTTAATGGGTTTGCTGTACCATCAGAATCATTATTAGGGTAATCTGGGTTTTTACCACTCCAATATTGGTTGGATATTGTACCTTGTACTCCGTAATATCCTTCTTGATATAAAATTATATCACCAATATCAGGGACTACATTTGCATCAACTAAATCATCTCTTAAGAAATAAAAATCAATGGATTGTTCAAATTGTATACCTTCTGCATTTTCAGGTTGTTCTTGGGGTCCTCTATTAATTAAACAATTAAATAAGAAAGGACCATTGTAAAATTTTTCTGCAGCTGCTTCACCGTATATGTTTACTTTAGTTTCTTCTAATTTAAATTGATAGAAAGCAGCTTGTTGGGTAATAACATTACCCATAACTTCTCTATTTAAGTGTCTTACTAGAGAGACATCTCTCTGTCTTGCGAACATTGCCATATTATCCTATATAAATTACTCTTGGAACTTGATCTAGTTCTTTTATAACCGCATCTGTTTCTCTAGCTTTTCTTTCTAACATATTAGCACGTGATGTTTCATCAAAATATGCTCTTAATCTTTCTAATAATGCTGTTTTTTCAGCGGTTGCTGCTGCTAATAAATCAGCTTGATTTAATGTCATATCAGCATTAGGAATTGGTACTGTACTATACTTACCACGAACGTATCCTAAGATTTCTTTACATATAGCTAATGTCATTTCAAATATCCATTGTCTACCAACTGAATTTATTAAGGAATAAATTGGATTTTGGTAGGGCATGTTAGATACATTAGTAATTAAACCTTCAGCACATTCTACGGATGATTCAATTCTTTCTTGTCTTTTAATATACTCAAACCATAAATTACCACAACCACCATTAAAATCAAAACCATTAAATGGTCCAGGAATAGGAAATATTCGTATTATATTGTTATGTACTTCAAAACTATAATTAGACATTCTAACTTGTTGATTCATTTCAATGGATTGAATCACTTGCATATCATAATGAAGTGGCATCATTAAGAATCCACCTGAACCTCCAAATCCACCCATTTCCATTAATCCTGCTGCTGCAACACCACCAAATCCAAACCCATCAAAAGGAGCTAAGTATCTAGCAGAAGCAGGTACTGGTTCTTGGAAAAATACTCTTTTTATTTCTATGCTACCTGTTATTCCTTGGTCTTTAGCCCAAACTTTTAAATCATAATCCTGTACACTAGATGATAAAGGGATAGAACCTTTGTACCAAGTAACGTTTCCACCTACTCCTGCTTCTTCTCCATACTGTTCAGAAAGCCTAATAATGGTTTCAAAATTAGGAGAAACTATAGTTTCAGTTAAATCCAAATTAGCATAAGGTAGTCCTGTAAGGTCTAATACATTTTCTCGAATTAGGTAAGCGTATAACTCATTCCCATAAATAGTAATTGCTTCTTCAAATGCCGTAAATATAGAAGAAGTTTGAAGTTCTACATCCATTAGGGGGTAACCTAAACGTGTAGTTATAAATCTTGCTACTTTAATACAATCTTCTTGAAATTCAATATCACTATTGTAAAATCCAAAAGCGGTTGCATTTGGGCTCCATAATGGATTGCCATCATAAATTGGAATATTCATATTATATATAGTTTTGTTATAAATATGAAAAAAAGGGACTCAAATTGAGTCCCTATAATTTTATTTAAAATAAATGTTTTTTACCCATTAAATACCATTAAATATTTAGATCCTGAAGCATTACCTGCACCACTACCTGATAACCATAATGAACCAGTTACTAATGGTTCAGTTGTAGGTAAACCTGTAAAAATCACTGATCCTGTTTGATTTAAGGATCCAGTTATTGTAACACTACCTGTTACTTCAAAACTACCACTTACTGAATGTGAGCCTGTAAAGTGTCTAAAGTTATTATCTAATTCTTCAATTGTTAGAGCGGAACCTTTACCGCCTGAGCCTGTTCTAAATGTTAATGCCATTTTTATTAAATTTATTTTATTATAAATATTAAGAAGAACCTACAAGGTACTCTATCCTAACATCTGCGTTATTTGCTTTTGCTTTTATACTATATAATGATGAAAATGATGAATAATATTGAATATCTACATACCCATCTACTACATAATCATAATAATTACTGCTTTCAAATTGTGCATTTGATAACATCATTGATTTTCCTGGGTCTATTTTAAATACACCTTCATCTCCTGATCCTACATTACCTGTATTAGGTGATTGGGCATCTGGGCTATCCTGAATTAAATATAAGGATAAATAATTAGTACAATCTAAATTAGTAAATCTTAAATATTTAACAGTATCTCTTACAAATGATCCAGCTACTTGAGATGCTTCATCATCTACAAATCTTAAAATTTCAACTCCGGTGCCTTCCCAATGTGAAGAAATTGTATCTATTCTTCTTACTAATTGGTTTACATTTGAAATTTTTATATTATTAGTTGCTACTTCTTCATTACCATTTGGTAAAGTAATACTTTCTTTAATAAATACATCTAATGATCCGGTAGAGGTACATAATGCCATAATTCTATTTTGTTATAAATATGAAATTAATTCTTACTGTTATAAATATATGAACCAGAAGTAGTAATACTTACTCCTTTGTTAACAGCCTCATTATAATAGTTTAATAAATCTTCAACTATTTCATTTCTATGGTTAGTAGTTAGAGTAATTGCTTCTAAATTTTTAATTTTTCTAGCAGCAGTATATAAGAATTTAAAACCAGAATCTGATTTTTTCTTTAAATCTGTTTGTTGGGCATCACCACATACTATCATTTTACTTCTTAAACCAATACGAGAAGTAATCATTTCCATTTGTTGGTGGGTAACATTTTGTGCCTCATCTACTATTATTAAGGAATCTAAAAATGTTCTACCTCTCATAAATGATACAGGTACAATTTCTATTTTACCATCTTCAATAAGTTTTTCAATTTTAATTTTATCATATAATTGGAAGAAATTTTGGTAGATAGGTTGAACCCAGGGATCCATTTTTTCTCTTAAGTCACCAGGTAAAAATCCTATTTCTTCTTTTGATACTGTAGGTCTGGTTATTATTATTTTATCATACTGTCTTCGTAATAATCCATCTAAAGCAACATTACAAGCTAATAGTGTTTTTCCACTACCAGCACTACCACCTAAAAGTGTGACGGTGTTGTTAAGGATTGATTGTTTAGCTTCTTTTTGTTCTTCATTAAGTTGGAGTTTGAACTTAATTGGGTTTTTAGGAACTCTCTTAGGGCGATATACATCGTCCGTATGGTGTTTACTTGCCATAAATTCTTGAAATTAGGGGTTATATTATCCGTGAATGTAACTGTTGTAAATACGTTAAAAGACAGTAAATTATTGATATAGCTATATAATGAGATAAATATAGTTCGGGTATAACGCATTTTATTATACATATGAAAAATATAAAAAAACCCGGCATAAAGCCGGGTTAATTTATTAAGAAAAGTTAAATATCTAATTATAGAGTATCTAAACCTGCTACATTGATAGTACCATAGAATTCTGGACGAACCATTTTCTTAGCATATCTAGTTAATAGACCTTTTCTTGGTACGAACGTATCTGGATCGTATACAAGAGGAGTCATAATTAACGGTATGTATGGAGCAAATACAGCACCACTTTCCAAGAACTGAGTACCACGGTATCCTAATAGGATTGTGTTAGCAGTCATGTAAGGGTTTTTGTATACTTTTTGTCGGCTGTTTAAAGAACCAACTTTTTGTACACCAAAGGCATAGCTCATTTTAGCAGCATCACCATCTGTATCAGCAGCAAATCCTGGAATTGATTCTAGGATAGTAGCTACAGTTGGAGAAACAACCATAAAGTTAGCACCACCACGTAGAGTTTTCTGGTGAATGATGTTACTTAATTTCTGGATTTTAGTTCCTAATGTTTGGAACCATTGTCCTTGAGAATTGTAAAATCCTAAGTCTGATTGTGTAATACCTGCACCTGTTCCAGTAATTGACTGGTTGTTAACAGCTGACCAGTTTTCAGTTCCTGCAGCAGCACCTTCGATCAACATAGAAAGAATTTCTAAATCGATTTCTAATGAAATGTACTCACTAAGGATTGAAGTTAATTCAGCTTCAGCATCTAATGCATGGTATGCATTTAAATCCTGTGCAAATTCTGGTGTCCATACAGCTTTCAGTTTTCTAGTTTTAGCAACAATTGCAGATGATTGCATCTGGATGTTGATTTCTGGAATAACTTGGTCTGGGCAACATGCATCATTATCACCTCCTACTGGTAATTCATTGTATCCATTAGGTTTTGGGTTACCTGCTTCAAAATCACCTCTGAATTGATCAGTTGGTTGTAATTGGTAGTTTACCCAAGCAGATCCTGTACTTGATAGTGCATCTACTCCAAAAAGAGATTTTGTAACAATAAATTGTACACTTGCACCTCCATCATAAGAAGTAAATTCAGATACTTGACTTCCTGGTACTTGACCATTAGATCCAGTAATAACTACACCAACAGTAAGTGATCCAGTAAATAATTGGAATCCTTTAACACCTTCAACATCTGCAAAAGCTAATGAAGAAGTTGGTACTTGTACTGCCCAATATTGACCAGCAGCAACTGATGAAGAGTAAACAGAATTAAAGTTTACTTGATCCCAAGTAGCTGATAATGCTGAAACTTCGTTACCAACAACAAGACCTGCTAAAGATTGAGTATTTTGAATAGAATATCCAAATCTACCTGATCCGTAAAGTCCACCTGTGTTAGTGTTTCCAAAAGGATTATCAGCTGCACCTTTGTCACCATATAGTGAACTACCAGCAGTAAATGGAGACTTAGAAGATCCGTATTGGAAATCTAAAAAGAATACAAGACCAGAAGGTAAATTCATTGGTTGTACAGATACAAATTCTTGTGCAGCAATTTGACCAAATACTTTACGTACTAATGGTAAAGCAACTCCTGCCCATTGTCCACCTACATTTACACCCGTTTGTGACTGGAATGTACCTGAAGATGCAGCACCTCCACCTGTTTGTGATGATTCTACTACAAGTTGTTTAGCTTGGTTTTCAAGAATCATTCCCATGTTGTTTTTCTGGGCACCATTCATTCCTTCCAATAAACCTGTTTTTTCCCATTTGCTAGATAATCTAGCCGCGTCAGACTGTAAAGACTGGTATGGGTTCGCGCTTTCTAAAAGAGTATTTAAGCTCATTTTTTTTAAGTTTTAAGGTTAATTAATTTTTAATTTTTAAATTAAACCAGCAAGTTTACGCATTCTGTTGTAAACATCGTTTGATTCAATTATTGGTTGTTTTTTAGCTTCTGTTATTGTTCCAGTAGCTTTAGATGCAATACCTCTTGGTCTTACAATTGCTTCTGTTTTTGATACTAAACCTTCGTTTAATGTTTCAAAAATAACTTTAGCTTCTTTTACTGTTGACGCTTTGTCAAATGCTTTAAGCACTTTAACTTTTTTGTCTTCAGATAAGTTTTTAGATTTAAAAACTTTGTTTGTGTAGAGTAATTTAGCATTAAGTAAATTAACTTCGTTTAATTCAACTTTAAGAGCATGGATTTCATCTAATGCTTCTTTAAATCTCATTTTTTCAGTTTCAGCTTCGATTCTATCGTCTTTTTTACGATCATCACCTTCCGCTTTTTCTTTCTTAGTCATTTCATCTAATTCTATCTCAACATCTACATCTTCAACGTCTTCAACATCTTCAACTTCTTCTTCATCTTCCATTGCTTCGTCACCCGCTTCAATTGTTCCGTCTGCTACTAAATCTTTAATAACATCCTCAATGAATCCTTTTAAGTCATCTTCTGACATATCTTCAAGGTCAATTTCCTCGTCGTCCATGTCATCTTCCATGTCTTCTTTCTCGTCTTTCATGCCATCTTCGTAGCCTTCTTCTTCAGCATCAGTACGTTCGTCCTCTTTCAAGTCCTTTTTTTCGTCCTCCATACCATCTAAGTAGCCTTCTTCTTCAGCGTCTGTACGAGCGTCTTCATCCAATTCAAGTTCAGCAAGTAACTCGTCTAGGTTAATTTCATTTAATTCATCTTCGTTACTATGTTCATAGTCACGGCGATTTTTGTACTTTAATCTATCAGATACTTCTTCATCACCTTCATATACATCTTCTTCTTCATTAGTAGTAGATTTGTCGATGTCTTCATCGTCTTTATCCATTTCTTCTAATTTAGCAGATAGCATACTTTTTAGGTGAGGTGTAAAAGCCTCTTCAAGAGCAAGTTTTGCATTTGCAATAGCAGTTTCTTTAACAGCTTTAGCATCAGCGATTGCTTCTTTTAACAAATCATTGTTTGCCATAATCTCAAAATTTTTTTTGTGAAATACGATTATTAAGAATCGTAATAGGGAATATTTTATATTAGTGCCATATCTAGATATTCATGACACATTGCAGTTATACGTATATGGAAAGATACTAAGAATACAAAAAGCGCTCAAATGAGCGCTCAATGTTTTAAATCCGCCGGTAGCGTCCGAAGAAATATTTTTACATTATGGGACATGAACCTTTTGAACAAAGGATTTCATGTATCGTTTTATTTACATTTGTATAATCATATGTAATTACATTTTTTCCTTCATTTAAGGTAGTCATATAAGAACCTGGGTTAGATGGTGTTGAAACAAAATCCCAACATAATAATTCGAAATCATCTTGTACTTCCATTACACCACCACTTTCTTCTAAAGAACCCATACCACGAGAAGATACACCTACTGTAACTCCACTTTTGATAAGTTCTTTTAGTATGTTACCTGAAGGGGTAGGTAATATTTCTATTTTACCCATTACAT
>Ga0209634_1003333_pt1 | contig 10871 bp, 15 predicted proteins | sample LinPmetageLP40_FD_184043 | JGI IMG/M metagenome (GOLD analysis project Ga0209634, IMG submission 184043) | Marine viral communities from the Pacific Ocean - LP-40 (SPAdes) (version 2) | ecosystem: Environmental > Aquatic > Marine > Oceanic | place: Pacific Ocean | collected 2010-08-26 | reverse complement strand
TGGTGAAATTACCGTCAAAACAGCAATGGGTGAAGTCATATTAAACCAGGCCTTTCAAGCTACGACCGCACGAACTTTTAATGACCAACCCAGCAAGCCCGTCATTTTAGATATAAGCCTGGATCTTATTGATAACATGATGATTGTTAATCCACCTAAATCTAAAAAAGCAAAATTAATTGAAGTGCAACAGACCAAAAGTGCGGATTATTTAGAGTTTAATGATTTGGATGTTGATTTTTTAGCTGAAGATTTTTTAGATAACGAAGAAGAATTGCAATTTACTGAACTCGATATTAATTATCTTGATACTAATTTTTTAGAAGATCTATTGAATATTATTGATGCTTTAGCAGTTAGCGATGAGGAAGATAAATTAGCCCAAGTCGGCAGCATTAATATTGTCGGTACTGCCATCGGTCAAGACAAAGATACTCAAATCACAACCTTTATTACCGGCGAAGTAGTCACACTGCTAAGAAATGTTAGCGATTATGCCAGGCTAGATTTAGATGGTGCAGACAGTTACACGGTTATCCTTAATCAAGGCGGCGTAGAAAATGTCATTAAAATAAATGGTGGTTCTAATAACATCATTACAATTTACCAAGGCAGCTAATGAAAAAAGTTATCCCTGCCCTACTCTTTGTTTTAGCACTGCCTTTACTCATGCAATGGCAGGCTTTAGAAATACTCAAATTAAAAACCTTTGATGCTTTAGTTCAAAAACAAGAGCCAACCGGTTATTTTGCAGTATTAGATTTGGATGAAGAATTTATAAACAATGAAGGCGGTTACCCATTGCCTAGATCTAGATTAGCTGAAATACACGTTGATATTTTAAGAGCTGGAGCAATGGGCGTAGGTTGGGCGTTTACATTTCCGCAAGCAGACAGAATGGGTGGTGATTTGGAATTTAGCCAGGCTTTGTCTTTTGCACCGACTGTTTTAGCTATGTTTGAAAATGACAACGGATCTTATCCACCAGCAGTCGGCACAGTTATTTTAGGTGATGACCAGGGCAATGGTTTTTTAGCTAGAGGCGTTGTTGAAAATATTGAGCTGCTAAAATTAAATGCCAATCAAGGTATTGCATCTGCCCCTACCGATGTTGATGGTTTGGTTAGACAGATACCATTATTGCTTAGAACACCAGACGGGTTTGCTCCAAGTTTTGCTCTTGAAATTATTAAGATCTTAACTGCACAAGATACTTATATTATAAAAACCAATGAGAATGGATTGGAAGAAATAACTGTCAAAGGTTTGCCACCTATTACAGTGGATCTGCTGGGCCGTAAATGGGTTAGTTATGTGGCCACACCGACTGTCACTTTAAAAGATTTAGATGTTAAAGATAAATTTGTAATAGTTGGCACAAGCGGTGGCGGTATCATGCCCCAAGTCGCAACCAGCGATGGTTTAAAAAGACCTCATTATTTGCAGGCCGCATTAGCAGAATCAATTTTACTACCTAACTCACCACAGATACCTAATTGGCATTTGTCCATTGAATTGATTATTTTTTTAATTATTGGCTTTACTGCGTGGCTGTTAACGAGTTTTTTAGGTATGACTCTTGGTTTAGTATCAAATATAACAATCATGTCAGGAACAGCCGTTATTGGCGTTTGGATGATAAAACGTGGTTTGCTCATTGATGTAACTTGGACAATGATTTCGCATTTTATTATTAGTGCTGCTGCTTACTATTTAAAGTTTAGAGAGCAATACAAACTCAGACAGCAGATTAAAAAACAATTTGGCACCTATTTATCACCAGACATGGTGCAAATGTTGCAAGCAGATCCATCGCTTTTGAAGTTAGGCGGTGAACGCAAAGAAATGAGTTTTTTGTTTATGGATATAGTTGGTTTTACACCCATTAGCGAACACTACAAAAACAATGATGATCCAGAAGGCTTGGTAAATCTCATTAATAATTTTTTAGATAGCATGACTAAAGTGTTACTAGCTCACGGTGCCACTATTGATAAATATATGGGCGATTGCATTATGGCTTTTTGGAACGCACCACTAGAGTGTCCAAATCATGCCAGGCTATGTGTTGATGCTGCTCAAAAAATAGAAATAGAAGCGAAGAAATTTAACAAAGAAATATTAGCCATGGGTTTGCCAGGCATCAAGGTCGGTACTGGTATTAATACTGGCACCTGCATCGTTGGCAACATGGGATCTGAAAATAGATTTGACTACTCGGTTATTGGCGATGCGGTAAATTTAGCAGCACGTTTAGAAGGTCAAACTAGAAACTATGATTGCGACACATTGATTGCAGAACACACAGTTAAGCTGTTGGGTTATGAAAATTTTATAATAATGGATGAGATCCAGGTTAAAGGTAAAGTTGAGAAAGTAAAAATTTACACTTATAAAAGTGTTGACTAAGCTTAAATGCAACTTAGCTTGAAACCATAGATTAAGTAAATTATGAAAGGTTTATTAGGAAATATTATTGGTGCAGTAGCACCAACAATCGGTTCAGCGTTAGGCGGCCCAATGGGCAACATGGCGATGACTATGGTTGCGGAGAAGTTAGGTTGTAAAAACACACCCCAAGACATTGAAAAAAAAGTACAAACGTTAACACCTTCGCAGCTATCAGAACTCAAAGAATTAGAAAATGAATTTGCAGTCAAAATGAAAGAACTCGATGTCGATATCTTTGCTTTAGAAACTGCCGATGTCCAAGATGCTAGAAAAAACTTTGCTAAAGATTGGACGAGTAGATTCATTGGCATCTTAATCGTTTCGGGTTTTATCGGTTATATTTTTTTAGTCACACTAATGCCACCAGAAGAAAATAGCGAAGCGGTTATTAACCTGGTGTTAGGTTATTTAGGTGGTTTAGCATCGGCGATCATATCTTTTTATTTTGGAGCATCGCAAAGCAATGAATAGCGAATTGATTGAACATATTATCGAGTTTGAAGGTTTAGAATTAAAACCTTATCAATGCACCTCTAATAAAACCACAATTGGCGTAGGGCGTAATTTAAGCGATAACGGGATTACTTATAGCGAAGCTATGATGTTGCTACAAAATGATATAGACACAGTTGTATCGGAATTAGAACAACGCTACGAATGGTTTGAAGAACTACCTCCTAGAGCAAAATTAGTTTTAGTAGATCTAGGTTTTAATTTAGGCGTGCCAACACTGGCTAACTTCAAAAAAATGCTGGCTGATATACAAGATGGCTTGTGGGAATCAGCAGCTATAAATTTATTGGATTCACGTTATGCAAAACAAGTTGGCAGGAGAGCTACTTACAATGCCTCGATGCTTGAAACAGCCGGCACAGATCATAGCCTCCCTACAACTCCAGCTATCTAAGCCAAATAGAATAAGTGCCGTTTTCTTGGCGTTTAGTCGTAACGCCTTTTAATTGCAACTTATAAGCTCTTTGCCTCAAGCCTTCCATGTCTTTGTAACTTAAATCAGTTACAGTTTTACCATCTTCTAAAAACTCAATTAAAAAATCGTATTTAGCTTTTGATGGCTTTTGGTCGGTAATATTAAAGTTCATTTTTTTCTTCCTTGATGGTTATTGTTTTGGATCTAAAAGTGCCGCCTTCAACCGCAGGTTTTATTTCTGGCGGTTTAGCTTTAACAGTCCTTTTGCCCCATTTGACGGTATAGTCGGTTTTAACGCCATTACTAACAAAAGAATGCGTACCAACTAAGTGATTGCCTAAATGATCCATGAGTTTGACCTGGGCATCGTCTTTGATAGTTTTCCAGTACTTAATATGGAAGTCCGCTTCATTATACAAATCAATATAATCTAAAGATTTGCTTTCTAACTCGATCGGAGCTTCTTCTGGATCTGGATATATGACCACCGCATCATTAGCTGATTCAGGTGGAAAATAATCAAAGTCATTAATACGACGTTCAAAATCATTGACCGTTTCATGTATTTTTTTAATTAAGGTTGGCAACTTTGGATAAATAAATATTTTAAAATGAATCGATTGATATAAAACTACTAAGACTCCATAACTAGCATTTTTAATATCCATCAAACCTTGCAATTGGATAGGCCCTCGAAAGTTAGCTGGCACATCTTCTGGAAAAGTAGATGTGATTTTGCACTCCATAACGCCCTCGCCGGACAATGTGATTGCTCCACTTTCAGTCATTACATATATACCTTTCGTAGCATCTGTTTTTACAAACAATGGTGCATCGGTATAGCACAAACCATCTAATGAACCTTCAAGACTGATACTGCTATGTTTAACAGCCTGGTTAATATCAGTTTCTATTTTACTCAACCCCAAACGGTGTTGTGCTTCGGTAAGTAAAGTTGGCTCCATAACGTCACCCATACGCATAATTGAGTTTTGCTCTATGCGTATATCTTCACCTTTTTTGGCTCTAATAAAGTCTGCTAATTGTTCAACTCGACTCTTGTATGGATTCTCACCCATCATTGTGGCAAGTGTTGAGCAAGTGGGTCCATCGTCTCTAGTTAGCTTGCCTACCATTGCGACACCCCCCAAAAATATAAAACGACAAGCAGCACAATTAATGTGTTTAAGTAGCTTATGTGACGTTTTAAAAAACTAGCGAATCTAGTTAGTTTAGTTTGCTTGTTGGCTTTAGGTAGCCAAATTAGCTTGTTTCTATTAGTTGATTTAGTTGGTATTACCTTTCTATATATTATACGAATCTTCGCAAACATATGAGAGCCTACCGCCATGGCGGTCTTTTGAGGTAAGACACCAGCAAAAACAACGCTGATAATGAATTTTACATCGGTCAATAGTTTCATCTGTATCTCCTATTCAGGTTTTATAAACACCGTATAACTACTATAGGTCTACTCCCGTAGACCCTTTAGCTTCTATACAGCTCCTTTGTATGTAGATCCTTCGGTACTATCATCCCCAGCTTTCGACTTGAGAATGAAATTAGCCCAACTAATCACATTACGAGCGTGCAGCAACCGCAGATAAATTGGTATCTTTTGGCGACTGACTTTCTCTAACTCAACTTTGACCTCGGTAAAAATATCGATGGCTTCGTTGATGTGTTCGATTTTATCCATGGGTACCGTGATTCGTTTTGAACCTTCTTGGTTGTCCATGTTGTATTTATTTTTTATCATTTGTCTCTCCTTGCAAATTGTAGCGAATTGTATTTATAAAACATTTTGTTTTCAGTTGTCCAATTTATCGTCAGTCGGATTGACCGTCACATTGACCGTCACTTTGTCTCGGCTGGCTTCGGCAACTATTTTTTCACCAAAGATTTCCAAGCGGTTGATGTTGTCTAACATCTTAGAAGCATTATCAACGCACAGCCTTAAGGCTTCTTTGTTGGTATCAATCGCTGAATTGATTGCCTTTAAAAACAGCAAAGTCTCACGCACCGCTAATAAATCTTTAATTTGATAACGTCGGTAACGTCTATCGTTGTTGTCGGCTACTACTTTCAATATGTTCTCCTCAATTAGCACTGCTAAAAATCGATCTACGGTTTTTGGTGAAAAGTTAGTGCAACCTAATATTTGATTGTAAGTAAAATATTTTTCAGCACGTGCAAAGACAATGATGTCCATGAACAAAATATAATAACGGCTATCGTAGGTAAATTTCGTGGGTATTTTGGTAGTGTTTATGAGCAATTGGTGAAAGTCTCTGAAAAATCCGTTGAAACCTTTAGCCAGTTGATAGGTCATTGCAATATTTTCTGCCAATGGATAGTCGATCTTAGACATATGGTCTTTTAATTCTTCGTTTTGAGGTGAACTATCAAGCACGTCAAAATAACTCTCTGCTAATTCTTTATCATTCATTTTTTTCGCTCCTGGAGTTTAAGTAAATTACGCACTGAGGTTGGGTGCCAAGTACCACCTCTTGCAGTTGGGATCTTCCTGCGATTCAATTGATCGGCTATATCTTGCAAAGATTTGTTGCCATCTTTTTTTATCTCTAGCACGGTCGCCAACAATCCATCAGCTCGATCTTGAGCATATTGCCCTACTGCTGCTTTGGCTTTTAATCTGGCTTCCGATAATTTTGGCGAACCTAATTTAATACCTTGAGCCTTTAACTCTTGCATTTTCGTTCTAACCTTGGCACTCGTTTTATCAGCTTTGGTTTGAGCAATATTGACTAACAATTGCAATTGCATCGGTTCAGATCCCATTACATCGCAACCTAAAACTTGAAAACTTTTAGTTTCTCTTTCAGTTTCTAAGCAACGATAAATAAACACCTGGTTACTTATTAAGTGCTGCATTTTAGGCACGATAAGCGATGCCCCATTTTTCTGGCAATGTGCCAGGGCAAGCTCTAATTGCGGACGATGAAAACGTCTTTTAGGATTTGGCTCAATGTACCACTCAATAATTTGCCAAGAGCCACCGCCTAAAGTTCGCAAGCAGATCTCCTCGGCTTCTTTTAAATTAATACCATTTGATAAGTAACCAATGAACTTACCAAATGATCGACTGTTGACCGGTATTAGTAATTTTTTATTTGTCATGTATTCCCCTTTTTTGTTTGTTGTATAAGAAGAATTTATATAATCCATGTTGTTAATTGTTCCCATTTGTGGTTATAAATTACTTTAATTATTAAATATAAGCAAATCTGTATTTTTAATTGACACAAAAAAAGGGATCCGCAGATCCCTTTTTAGGTTTAAGTACTAATGAAAAAACTATGCACTTAAAATTTCTAACTGTTCGTGTGACACTCTTTTGCGGACAGCTAAAATAACATCCTCTCCCCTCGCCTTCATGCGTTCTAACTTGGAATTAGCAATGTGTATGTGATTGCAACCCCAAGCCAGTACGTATTTATCGCTGTCGGCTTCTCTTTTGTGTATTTGGTATATCATAGTTTACTCCCGTTTTGTTTCTAATTGTTACCATTAGTTATTGAATATATCTAAATTTAATATAATTTTCAATAATTAATTGTACTTATTAGGTTTTATAAAAATGAAACAAGAAACGCAGAAAAAACTCCAACAACTTTATGTCGAAGAAGATTTGCATAGCCAGGTTAAAAATTTGGCTACTTTAAAACAACAGGAAATTAAAACTGTTGTCAGCAATATCCTCAGACGTGGCATTAAAGAAGATGGTTTTTTTAAGCACTGCCAAGAAATGTACGCAGCCAATCATAAAGAGAGAAAACAATACAAAGACGAGCCAATCAGCTTTGAGTTGTATTGCCAAGAAAACATCTTATTTTTGCACGATACGTTTGAGGGCAATGCTTTTTTATAAACCCATAAGTATTTGTATTTAACTAAACGGAGTGCTAAATGAAAGATTTAGGAATAAACGCAGGAGCGACTGGCAGTCAATTCATCAAATGGAATGTCGGTCAGGAAATGTTTGAAAACGGAGATGGCGAAGTAGGAATGGATAAATTTCTCTTTGACTATCATTCATTAAAAAGCGGTTGGGGCAAAATCCAACCTGGTATATCACCAATTTGGGTATGGGATGAGGAGCTTGGTTTAGCCAAATCCAATCCTGGTGCCAATGAGGATGATAAGAAGCTGTTTAAAAGAGCTTTATCAGTCGATCTTTACACCAAAAAAGAAGGGTTTATGACCTGGACGACTAACGGTGCTGGAGCTAGAGAAGGTCTCAATGAGATCTGGGTGATGATCTATGAAGCCAAAGACAATAACCCTGGCAAATTGCCGGTTGTTAAATTGACTGGAGCTAACAAAAAACAATTCAAAATTGGCGGTACATCAGTCCCCACGTTTGAGCTTGTTGGTTGGGCAGCTAAACCAGATGACTTTGCCCCAGCCGAACCAGAAAGCGAGTTGCCAACAGAACAACCGGCAGCCGAGTCAACATTTAAAGACGATGAGATTCCCTTTTAATGTCGATTAAAGAATCAGCAAAACAATACAACGATCTAGGTTTGAGCCTAGTAGCAATGAAATCAGGCCATAAAGGACCTAATACAGCTAACTGGCACACCCAAGGCGTTGATATTGACCAATTGTCTGAGCAACAGAATATTGGTCTGATTCACAACCTAAGTTCTACTTGTAGTCTCGATATCGATGATCGAGACGATGCCATCAAGGTGTTTCAAGATTATCTTGGCATTGATGCCATAGAAATGAAAAAACACTACCCTTGCTGGCGTGGCAAACGTGATGGAATAAAGTTTTTATTTAGGATGCCTAATCTTGAACACATTGGGATAAAAAAACTTACATACAAAGAAGGTTTGGAAGTAGTGACCGTATTTGAACTGAGAGGATCTACGACCGGCACCGGAGTGCAGGATGTGTTACCGCCTTCTATACATCCGTCAGGATTGGCTTATGAATGGGTTACTCCCTTACCTACTTCATTTGAGCAAATCCCCTTACTTCCACAACGCTTAATTGAGTTGTGGGAGAATTGGGAAGTCGAAGAAAAAGCGATGCTGCATTGCCTGGGTAGATTTAAACCCGAAGTTGTTAAACGTCAGTATCAAGAGCAGACCGATTCCCAAGACATCATCGAACAATTTAACAGTCGTTATACCGTGACTGAAATACTAGAAAAAAACGGCTATATAAAAAAGGGATCCAACAGGTTTTTATCGCCCCACTCGTCTAGCAAAATGCCTGGCTTAGTGTTACTCGATGACAATGTTATTTATTCACATCATGGCGGGGATGAATTGGGCGATGGCAAATCGCATGATGCTTTTGATGTGGCAAGAATTTTAGAAGCCAACTCAGATTGGAAAACGGCATTTAATAACGCTAGATCTGATTTAGGCATAGAACCGGTCATTTACAAAAAGCCAATTGATGTTAGAGCCTTTAAGTTCTTTCACGCATCCGAAGCTATCAACAAAGCTACAGCACCCAAATGGGTCATTAAAAATGTTGCGGAAGAAGATAGCTTGGTCGGTATATTTGGGGCTGCTAAAACCGGTAAATCATTCATTGCAGTCGATATGGCAGGTTGCATTGCTACGGGCAAAGATTGGCACGGTCAACGCACTAACGAAGGTTTGGTCTTGTATTTAGCTGGGGAAGGTGTAAACGGCTTAAGTCGCCGATTGTTAGGATTTGAGCAAGTAAACAACGTCTTATTGAAAGACAGCAAATTACACTATTCAGAGCGTGGCGTGCAAATACTAGATGATCTCGATGCCGAAATGATGCGAAACGAAGCATTGGCAATCCAAGATCTATATAAAGAACCACCCAAAGCGGTGTTCATCGATACGTTGGCTCGTAACTTTGGCCCAGGTAATGAAAACAGTACTGAGGACATGAATAGATTCGTAGCCAATGTGGATCGCTTTATAAGGGAAGAATTTAGATGTGCAGTCATACTGATACATCACACTGGACACAACGAAGGATCTGCCGGACGTGGGCGAGGATCTTCTGTATTACCGGCAGCATTGGATGCCGAATACAAGGTGACTAAGAATGATGATCCATTGGATCGCACCAATTGGTCGATAGATCTACAGCAAACTCTAATCAAGGATGGGCGTGGTATTGCTCCGATGCGATTTGCCTTTCAAGAGACACAGTTTCACCATTTATTAGATGAAGATGGCGACCCTACGACATCAGGTGCTTTGATTGCTGATACATATACGCCACCTAAAAAACCCAAGTCATTGGGAGCCAATCAAAAGATAGTTTACGAAGCGTTGCAAACCGCTTATGGGCAAAGAGTTAGAGAAGCTAGAGCTGATGGGTTGGAAATAGAGCAAGTAGCCGTTACTCAAAAAGAGCTAAAAGAAGCGTGCGGAGATATGACATCTTCGGGTTTGTCTAATGCAAAATCTGCCCTTTTGGAGCAAGGATTAATAGAGGAAATTATCGGTGCTGGCTTTGTGCCAAAAGATAAGGAGTTATTTTGATGTATAAATTAACGCATAAATTAACGCATAAACTACATAAAACGCATAAATCGAAACGTACATATCACATAAAACGCATAAAACCCCTTAAGGTTTATGCGTTTATGTGTGTGTTTTGCATAAAAAGAGGTTTATGTGACTAGGAAACATGATTGGGAGTGGTCAACCGAAAACCCTAACAAAGCCGAAGCAATGAAAGTTTTGGCAAGCGTAGATCAACGCAAAAAAGAGATCCACAAAAAATGGGGTAAAGAACGATTTATGGAGTTGATGGATCCAGAGCTTAGATTGCGATTCATGCAAATGCAGCACAAATTTGAAGAAGCTATAAAAACAGTCAATTATCTATCTATTAAAACTAATAGCGAAGGTATGTTGCGAGCCTATGAGAAATGCGAGCAAAGCATGGTGCAACATGGCCATGAAGAATTGACCGGCGATATTTGGTCAGTCAACTTTGAAGGCTTAAATATCTTAGTAGTTAAAGATGAAGATTTTTATGCAAAAGCAGTTGATATCTGTAAAGCCGAAGCACGCACTGATTCCGTTTGGCACTTAAATGAGATTTTACGTTATGTGAATAAAGACTTATTCACAGTAGCCGATAAATTTAAAAAAACCTTTCCAGGGAGCAAATTGAAATGAGCAACAGCCACAACCAAAGATTGTTAGAAGATCTATTTAGAAAATACAAAGATCAAGGCATGAGTGACAAAGAAGCCGATGCAATGGCATTAGCAGAATTTTATGAAGCAGCAGAAGAATGAAACCAATTAAAGTTTTAAGTTTGTACACGGTATGACAATAAAAATACTACAAGGCAATTGCCTAGATAAATTAAAAGATTTGCCAGAGCAATCTGTAAATACTTGTATTACTTCTCCGCCTTATTGGGGGTTGAGGGATTATGGCGAGGGCGAACAGTTAGGTTTAGAGGAAACTCCAGAAGAATTTGTTGATAACTTGGTTAATGTATTTAG
>Ga0209634_1003331_pt1 | contig 10877 bp, 13 predicted proteins | sample LinPmetageLP40_FD_184043 | JGI IMG/M metagenome (GOLD analysis project Ga0209634, IMG submission 184043) | Marine viral communities from the Pacific Ocean - LP-40 (SPAdes) (version 2) | ecosystem: Environmental > Aquatic > Marine > Oceanic | place: Pacific Ocean | collected 2010-08-26 | reverse complement strand
TATAAGTTTCATATCCTAACAACATAGGTGAACTTACATCTGTTGACCAACTTAATCCTGGGACTATAATTTTATCATTTCTTAATTTACTATGATATTTTAGGGCTGCTAGAGTTAATAATATTGAAGATGATCCTGAATTTACAAATATGGAATATTTGGTACCAATTTTAGTAGCCCATTTTTGTTCTAATTCTAGAGTTAAGGGACCTTTAGTTAACCTAGGGATTTCATCTTGGGATAACCATTCTATTAACGCATTAATATCATTTTTATCAATTGTATCACTTACTAATTTTACCATAAACTTGTTTTAATCCTTCTTTTAAATCTGTAAATTTAAAATTAGGGAATATTTTTAATAATTTTTTATTACTTACATCTTTTCTGTATTGACCATCTAATTCAGGCTTATCATATACAATTTTATAGTCATTGCCTGTGGCTTTTAATGCCATTTTAGCCATATCATCAATTGAATAATTAAAATCAGGAGCAACATTAAAACTTTCAGTTACATTATTATCAATAACTAATTTAATAATATCTGCTAAATCTCTAGCATACATAAATTGTCTTAAGGGTTTACCTGTACCTAATAAATGTAATGTTTTATCTTTACTATTCCTAATTTTATTTAATAAAGCTGTTATAAAATGCATTTTGCTTTCATCATGCATATTATCATAATCTCCATACAAATTACATGGAATTAAATAATTATATTTAGTCCCAAATTGTTTATTATAAGCATCAATTTGAACTGCTAAACAACGTTTAGCATAACCATAACTAAAATTAGAAGGTGGTGGTGGTCCTATAAATAAATCTTCTTCTTTCATAGGATAATTATCAACTACACTAGGATAAATGCAAGTACTTAAAATTCCTATAAACCTTTTTACATTATATTCTTTACATACTTTAACAATATTAGTATTTATTAAAATATTATCATCAAAATAATCAGCTGGGTATTTTAGATTATCTTGTATTCCTCCTACACGGGCAGCTAAATGTACAACTATATCTGGGTTATGTGATGAAATTAACCATTTAACTTTATTTATGTCAGTTAAATCACAATCTTTACTACTTAAATAAATAGCATTAGGTAATATTTCTTTTAAATGTTTACCTACTAAACCCGAACCTCCTGTTACTATAATTTTACTCATTTATTATATTTTTAAAAATCCAATCTTCAGTTACATTATATTCTTTACTTTTTTCAAGATTATCCTTTATAGCATCTAATTTAGATTCGTATAAATTTTTATTTAAAGTAGGTAATATAATATTTAATTCCTCTAATGTGTTAAAAGTAATTATACCATCCAAATTAAAATAATCCTTTAAATTAGAACAACCCCAATAGATAGGAATAGTACCAACAGCAAAACAATCAATTAGTTTTTCAGTAAAATAATTATCTGTTTTTGAATTTTCTATTACAATAGAATACCTATAATCTACTAATGATTCTTCTTTATTATTAACAGGGTTTGATGTACCTCTACCAAATAAATCTATATTTTTAATATTATTAGCAACTTGATGTCTTAATTTATGTCCCTCAAACACTGTTTTATTTGAGTAAATCATTGATATATCTTTAGACTTATTAGTTATTTTAAAATTAGAATCTTTAATCCAACAACCCCCAAAAGGAACAAATTTAGTTTTATTTGGGAACTTATTTAATAAATCCTTATCATGAGTAAGAATATAATCAAAATTGTTCATATATGTTTCAAATTCATCATAGCGTTTTGGATAAACTTCTCTAGTTTCCATTAACCAACCAATTTTTTTATCTGTTATAACATTTTGAACATCTCCGTTATTTAAACATTCATCTATAAACAAAGTTATACCTTTATAGTTTTTAATATCTCTTACAAATTTAATATGTTTAGATATTTTACCATGTACTGTAGAGTATCGACCATTATCTTTAGCTAAATGTCTACAAGCATTATCAAATAAATTAATTTCTATTTTAGGAACATCCTCACTTAAACAAACCCAATTATCTGGGAATAGATCTATTGTCGTCCAATCAGAATATTTGCTACCAAACCATTTATTAGGATATACTACTATTTTATTTTTATTAGGGTTCAAATAAGCTCCCCACCAACTAAAAGTTGAATTAGCAATAACATTATGTTCACATTCTGACATTTGGTATAGATCTTCAAAATCGTTATTGTTTTGAATAAAAGTAAAATCCTTCCCTTTAAAATTTTCTTTACACCATTCAATATCATCACTAAAAACTAAAAATTTATATCCTTTAAAATAGTCAATAGCATTTTTATAATAATCAATATTTAAATTATAATGATATTCAGATAGATTTACATAATCTCCTCTTCTAACATGCATAGAAACATATCCCTTTTTTTCTTTATAATTAGGGTTTTTAAACATTTTAATAACTTCATCTTTACAATGGTCAAAATATTTATATGATTGAAGATCACCAGAAAGTTTAATATTTTCTCCTGGGGGTATTTGTAAATTTGGTTGATGTGAAAAATCTATTGGTTCACATTTTATATTTTTAAATGTATTTAGTGGGGATGATAATATTTTTAAATTTCTAAATAAGTTATCTTTATAAGTTGAAGGATGACCATGTAGTGTACCTACGTGATTTAAATCAGAAACAACTTCTAGATTATGTTTTTTACTTAACCCATGAGATGCTGCTATTTGAAACATCATATTTCCTAAACCTCCAGCTAATATAGGCTGTATTTTTGAGATAGTAGGAATTCTTTTAGAAGGAGGGATTTGTCTTATTACTCTTTCTGTTTGTTTTTGATGGTCTAATAAAGTAGTACTTTCTGCATTTTCATTTGCTAAATTATAAACATATATAGGTTCATCTACCCTATGTATACGATTTTTTCCTGCCATTTCAACCATAGGCATACACATTGCAAAATCAGCAGCAGCATTAAAATATTTATCAGTTCTTGGGTCTACTACACTTTCCTTTTGAACTCTATCCATTAAATGGAATTTATATGTTTTTAAGTGGGAATATGGAAATATACTATTTCTATAATTATTGGCTTTATCTACATTATCATCTAAGTGGAGTTGATAATGACCACCTAATTTACCACTAGGGTATTCAATATACTGACCATAAGTCATCCATATGTCTGGGTTTTGGTATACTTGATCTAAATATTGGAATACAAAAGGATGCATTAACCAATCATCTGCATCCACTTCTACTATAATATCCTCATTAGATATAAGGTTATTATCCTTTAAATAATTTAAACAACCAAAATAATTATTTACTTGGCTTTCTTGTACAGGGTTATCAAATAAAATAAAACGTTCATCATTTTCTATATGTTTACTAATTTCATTTCTGGTTTTATCTTTAGATTTATCATAACCATATATAGCTGTAAAATTTTGGTATGACTGTTGTTTAATACTATTAATACTATATCCTACCCATTTCTCTGCATTATAACAAGGGGTTATTACTACAAATTTATTTTTCATAAAGTACTATAATATTTATTTTGTTTTTCTTGTTTTTTTATAGTTTTTGGATGATATAAAGCATATTCTTCTATAGGAGGTATTAAAGCAAAGGTTTTATAACCGTCTAATTTTTCATGAACTTTATTTACCCATACTATTTTAGATTTATTTTTCCAAATTCTCCATTGATGATCTGGCCAATTAACCCATTCTTTTTCATTTAATCTCCATTTCCATTCTTTAATATGTTCAGGTGTTAAACCTACTACAGTATTTACCCTGGGTACTAAATATACTTCATTATCGGGGTTATCTTTTAAAATTGTAGGTAAATTATCTATAAGAGATTTATTGGGTATTTCATCAGCATCAATCTGGAATATATAGTTTCCTGAACAGTAAGATGATAGTTTATTTTTCCAATCTGCAAAATGGTTATTAAATTCTCCTGAGTGCCAATTAAATTCACCATTAATTGAATGGCTTCTTAAATATTCTTCAACTCCTTTACTACCATTTTTGGAATCATATAAAATAACAATTTCATCTTGATTTCTTTTATGTTTTAGTAAAAAAGAAACAAGTTTTTGGATTTCAGTAAATTCACTACAAACGGTAATTGCATAACTTATTTTCATATTTAATCTTTATTTAAACTAATTATATAATCTCTTAATCTATCTGTGGGTTTCCATTTTAGTCTTTCTAAACTATCATCATTTTCTCTTAATGTTTCTCTATAATTACCCTTTTGATCAGGAATATTTATAGAATCAATCCCAAATTTTTCTTTAAACATTAAATAAACATCATTAATAGAATAATTCATACCTGTTCCTAATTCCCAAGCGTCTTTGTGTTTAAAATTTTTCATTCCTATTCTCCACAAAGCATCACATATATCATCTACATGGGTAAAATCTCTTCTTTGTTCACCATCTCCAACTATAGTAATTTTTTCACCATCTCTAACTTGTCTTCTCCATATTCCTATTACCGCAGCCCAATCACCATCTATTACTTCATGTGGACCATAAACATTATAGAATCGAGCAATTTCAATGTCTATCCCATAAGTTAGTTTATACATTTTACAAATTTCTTCTCCTAAGTATTTATAAGTAGAATAAGGGGATTGGTAAGGATTATGCCATTTTGATGAAGAACCAGCATATACTACTTTAGCTCCAGTTAATCTAGCAAATTCACAAACTTTTTGAGTACCTATAGTATTTACTCTAAAGGTTTCTTCAGGATTATTAAATGAAGGTTGAATTCTTGATAAGCCTGCTAAATGGTAAACTAAATCAAAATCTTTATCCATTAAATGAATATCAGTTATATCATTAAGATGATAATCGCATCCTATTTGTTCATTAGATTTTAAACCTGTCTCATAATTGTCTAATGAATATACATTATGTCCTTCAGATATTAATTTTTTAATAAGGTTAGTTCCTATAAACCCTGCTCCTCCTGTAACTAGTATTTTCATATTATTCTATTCTGGTAACATTCCAATATATGAAAGAGCATCCATAAAATCACGTTCTTTAAAGTATTTTATAGTAGACATATCTGCTCTATACTTTTCATCTTTATATTTTTCCCTATCCTCTTCTGGGATTAGAACGGCTTTTACTGCTCCCCAATTCCAATTTTCTCTATTTTGTCCTGAAGCAAATACCATACCTTTATCCTTTACATTAATAGAAGTGGGCATCCATATTTTTTCTTCTTCGTCTTCATCCATTAATACTTTATAAATTTCAGGGAGAATTTCCATTTGTTCTTTATAAAAATCTGAGTCTTTAACCATTATAGAATTGTGCTGGAATCCACAACCATAACATAATTCAAGACTAATATCTTTACTTACTTCTTGTTTATAACAGGCATCAGAATCACACCTAGTACATGTTTTTAATTCATCAAAATTCATATTATACTTTATTTAATTTAGGTAATTGTAATTTAGGTAATTGTAAATCCATTTGTGTTGGAAAATCAGGTACACTTTTATCTAAAGTTTCTCCTACTAAACTCTTCATTGCCTTCCAACTAAAATTAGTTTTAGTATGATGTTTTTGTTTTAAGGAATTTTTTGAATATTGTTTATATTTTTTAAAAACTTGTTTTAAAGCACTTGTTCCTTGTTGGTAATTAACTTGGAACCATTTAGATTCTTTAATTAACCAATTATTAGCAGCGGATTCATGTACGTCTTCTAAAACACCCCCTAATAAAACATTATGTTGAGGATGAAGAAAATCCATATGTCCTGACCATCCTGAAGTTATAATTGGTTTTCCTGTAGTTGTAAATTCTAATAAAGGTCTTCCAAATCCTTCTCCTTTAGTATAACTAACCATTGCTTTAACTTTAGGGTGATTATATAATTCATTCATTTCATCATCATTAAATTCACCATTAAGTAAATAAATATTAGGTAAATTATTTACTCCTAACTCTTTTCTAATTTCTTTAATTCTATCTAAAATAGCATCTCTACTAACATATGAAGAAACACCCATAGAACATTTTAATATTAGAGCAGGTTTTTGTTTTTTATTTTTAAATGCTTCGTAAAAAGATTTTACTAATACCCCAACATTTTTTCTATCATGTCCAAATTGACCTTGCATCCAATGTCCTACAAATAAATAACAAAATTGTTCCTTTATGTTATCAAAATTAATTGTTTTAATTTCGGAGAATTTAAGTGGTTTATATACATCTAAATTGACTCCTTCAAATATAACTTCTATAGGTTTTACTAATTTTACTTGAGATACTATTTGGTTTGTTCGTTGATCTTTTTTATCATATACCATTTGTTCAAAAGTAGTTTTAGCAAATTTTGATGAAACCCAATTTGTATCCATTCTATTTAACCCCTCAATCCATTCTGGTTTGCAAGCTGTTGATTCAATACCAGCAGTACATCCAATATTATGTTTTCCTATTGCTTGAAATTCATTAGGTATAGTGATTTGCATCCATAATTCAGGTTGTGTTTTTTGCCATTCTGGTGTTACTTGATGGTTTAATAAAAATTCCCATTCAGGATGATCTTTACAAAAATTCCAAGAAGTTTCCCCCCATCTTTGTGGTACTAATTCAACTTTATATTTATCTAATTCTATTATAGCTTTAACTATATCTCTTGATCTAGCACCATATCCACTATATGTGTCAAAAGGACAGCTGATTACAAAACGTGGTTTATTCATTAGTATATTATTTTATGGTTTAAAAATTTTCCTTTGTATTCGTTAGTGTTTATTAATTCATATTTTTCTCTTGGTTCCCAAGTATCAAATAATTCATTTAAAGCACTCATTACTCTTTGAGCTTGATGTTTAGAGGTAAAACCAGCTTCATTAGATAAGGCCCATTCTCTTCCCTTTAATCCTCTTTGCTTTAATTTTTCTCTTCCTAGTTTATAGCATTCTTGAATTCTTTCAGTTGCATCTTCCCATTTACACCTATCATCGTAAATATAAGGTGTTGGTGGTGATCCTTGAATCGATCTTGAAGTTGGGTAAACTGGGAATGCCCATTCACCATGCTCTTTATATGTTCCTCTATGGTTAGAAGGTATATCAGCACTTGGTGTAAACCATTCTCCATTTTCATCTACAAATCTCATTTGATCTTGCATCCCACCTGTTACATTAGCAATAATAGGTGTTCCAGCTAACATTGCTTCAGTATTAGCTAACCCCCATCCTTCATTTGAAGTTAATAAAATCTGGACATCTGCTAAATTATATAACCAATTTAATTGTTGTTCTGATAGTTTTTGGTCTATAAACATTACATTACTAGGATAACTTTCATCAAAAAGATATTCTTTAACTTTAACTAAATCAGTTCCAGCACTCGTAACTTTCTCTGTTTTAAGAATCATATAACAATCTTTAGCTTCTTCTTCTGGGAGGCTATCTAAGAATGCCCTAAATGCCATTAAAGCGTCAGGAATTTGTTTTCTTCTAATATTTCTTGAATTGAAGTATAATACAAATTTTGGTTTTTTGTCTTTAAATATAGATTTTTTAAAGTTTATAAACTCTAAATCATTATCCTCTATAGGAAAATAAATATTAGGATCTTTACCATGTGGTATATATTTAAAAATTCTATTACCCTCACGTCCTTTTAATACTAATTTATTAATATTAACGGTTTGTTTTGAAATGCCCATTAATAAATCACAAGCTTCATAATAGGGTTGATTAAACATAGGTGCAGGGTAATCATCCCAAATATTCAAATAAGTAATTGGAATTGATTTTCTAATTTCTTGTTCCATATTCCAGATATGCAAAAAGTATCTTGGATCTGTAATTAAAAACAGGGCATCTGGTTTTTCTATTTTAATAAGCTCTCTTATTTCTCTAGTAGTACCATAATTATCTACAGGATATACAAAAACAGAAGAATCTTTTATTCCCATTACCTCATTAGTACTTTGAGATAAATCTAATCGTTTACCTTTTTCAGGGTGATTTATAGATCCACCTATTTGGATCCAATTAAAATGATGAGCTGTGTGGCATACTATTTCTTTAGCTACAGTTGCTACACCTGAATGTACTCTAATATCATCACATATTAAAAGTATTTTTTTTCGTTTATCCTTAGGGATAGATTTAAAGTCTTTATTCATTTTCCTTTATTTCGAGATTAATTTGATTAGTAATTTGTTTACGAAAATTTTCATCAGTAAGATACAAAAACAGACTACGGTCGGCAAGTTTTTGGAAAGAAAATTTACGCTTTACACATTCAATTTTAAAATTCTCGAATAAATCGCTTTTGACTTTAACACTAGTTAGTGTCATTGGTTTTTTGTTTGTCATAATCTTTATTTTTTAAAACGTTTATTATACATATATAAGTATTATTCAAAATGCGCTCCTGCTCCACATAATTCTTTATCTTCTCCATAAGGACAAAACGTACAATTCCATTTAGAAGGGGATTTTAAATAATCTATTTCTTTAATTTTTCCACTTGGACTAAAGCATTCTGTTATAAAATCATTAACTGCATTTTTAGCTCTATTTAATTTAATTTTACCACTTGGTGGAGTAAATTGTTGTACTCTATGAGCTTGATACGGTGACATAATATTATCATCATCTATATCCAATACTTTTCTTTTTACTATAAAAAATTCAATTTCAATTTTATCTAAAGGAATACCATACTGCTCAGAAAAATATTGTTTATATAGTATTAATTGAAAATGTTTATTTTCATCTTTTTTAGCATAACTATTCCAACCCTTAGTACTTGTTTTTATGTCGATTATCTTAAATGTCTCTGTTTCTTCATGGTATGTGACAACATCTAGATACCCCATATATAACACGTTATTATACATTTTATTTGGTGGGATAACAATAGGTATTTCACAACCTACTAAGTATGTACCCTTTTTATTAAAATACCTACTACGTTTTTTTTTAAACCACTCTAATATTGCTATTCCATCTTCAAAAAATTCCCTCATTTCTTCTGCTGAAGAAAAATGTTCATTTTTATTTGATTTATATTGAGATTGATATTCTGATATGAATTTGTCTTGGAAATAATCTTTCATATCTATTTCTCTATCGGCAAAAGCAAATGATTTATCATAAGACACATCCAAATAATGTTGCATTGCTTCATGTATGGCCGTTCCGAATACCGTGTGGATAGATGAATTAAATCTTTTAATTTTATCCTTATATTGTAATTTCCACCTATAGGCACAACTTCTAAATATTGACATTTGAGAATAGGATATATTCTTTTGGTATGCAAAATTTATAGATTGTGGAGGATTATTTCTAATCTCTTTTATAATATTGGGTATTTTTTTAGCCAAACTATTTTTTCCATTTGTTTCGACCTACTAAAAGACCTATTATTCCATAATTGGCAATGTCTATAAATGTATCTTGTATACCTTCACCTTCAACAAATGATTTACCATTTATTAATAGATTTTTTAAACGTGATATTTTATCAGTTAATCTAATACACAACCCAGTTAGTGAGAATTGTTTATCATCACGGTTATTAATAATATCCCCACCTAAAGCTATATTATTTAAACCATAATCCATATGTTTACGAGCAAACATTTCATACATTTCCTTTTGTATTTGTTTAAACTCATCTGATAATTCTGGGTATTCATGCTCAAATATTTCTAGTGGAGTTGAATTTAAATGGGGTGAAGTTTTTAGTTTTTTTGGAACTTTTAAACCTCCTTTAGCATTCATAATTTCTCTATCGCTCATGTCTTCGTATTTACTTATTATACTACCCATTAATTTGTCCTTTAGAACCAAAATACTTTTCTAATGCTTCTAGCCTATCGTCAGCATCTACTAACATAACAAGTGCTTCTTCAGCGTTTTTGTAAAAGTCTCCTGTGGAATGATCTCCGATACCAACTGCTTTATTATCTAATAATTCAAGTGATAACATTGCTTTTGCTTTATCTGCCTGTGCAGATGTTCTTAACATATCTACTAATTTACTCATTTTAATATTTTTTTTATTTCTTTAGTTTCTAATCCTCTATTCGATAATATACGACTAATTTGTTGGGTACCCAACAAAGTTATATATTCTTTTGCTTCTTTACTTGAACACTGAAAATTATCTTTAATATGATTAATTAAATCAATATTAGGTTGTTTTACTTTAGATTTAATATATTTATTCCATTTATTATTTTTAGGAATAAATTCTCTATATACATTATAGATCATTCTTTTTTCCTGTGGAGGTAAATCTTGAACATAATTTACTACTTCTAAGTAATCTGGGTTCATAGATAAAAATCTATGTATCATATAACTATTCCAAACTTCCCAGTCTTTATCTGTAAAAGATTCAACTGGGGGTTTAGTAATATTAATTGCTTTTAACCAATCAAAGATATTTTTCAATTAGTTATCCATTATATGTTCGCTTAATTCTTCTCTAAGATCTTTTGGTATAGATGCTTTAAGAATTTTTTTGGTTTCTGGATCATAAAAAACAGGAATTGGGAGTAAAGCATCTTCTTCTGTACCCATTACAAATTTAGATACAGTTCTTAATACTACTCCTTGTTTAAATAATACTCCTCCATCAAAATTTTTAATTTCTGATGTATTTTTTAAATCAATTGGTGGTCCGGCTTGTTGTTGTTGTTGCATAATTATTTATTATTTATTAAGTTTTGAATTAACGACATTGTATTTATTTCCTTGTCGATTCGGAAATTTGCTTTATATTGATGTTCATTTATTAAAATAGATGCTGTACCTTCTTTACCTGGTAGGTATTCCGATGCTCTTTCATATAAT
>Ga0209634_1003328_pt1 | contig 10883 bp, 7 predicted proteins | sample LinPmetageLP40_FD_184043 | JGI IMG/M metagenome (GOLD analysis project Ga0209634, IMG submission 184043) | Marine viral communities from the Pacific Ocean - LP-40 (SPAdes) (version 2) | ecosystem: Environmental > Aquatic > Marine > Oceanic | place: Pacific Ocean | collected 2010-08-26 | reverse complement strand
TACAACAACAATAGATCAGAGAGTCTACAGGACTACAGGAACCTATGATTCGGCTGATAATAAGACTCGATGGGAAGGGTTTGAGTACACACCTTCAGCCAACTCCCATGTAGTCACAGACACAGGTCTTGATTTAGAAGTCACTGATAGAAGTGCCGGTGTTGTTAAAGTGAAAGGTGATTTCAGTGGCGTACCCGTGTACATCGGTGAACCTTACACGATGAAATATGAGGTATCTAAACCAATCATCAAATCTACTGATCAGTTCGGCAACCAGAGACTGATGCCTTCTACCTCCCAGAACCGACATCAACTCAGGTACATGACAGTAATCTTCTCAGACACAGCCTACTTCAACGTCAAGGTAACACCTGAATACCATAATGAGAGCAACTACTACTTTAGTGGTAGGACTATGGGTGACAGCTCAAGTCCTGTTGACTCTATCCCATCTGTAGATGGTGACTTCAGAGTACCTATCTTTGCTCAATCTGATAGAGTCAAGATAGAGTTCATCAACGATAGCCCTCTACCCAGCAACTTCCAAGCAATTCAATTTGAGGCTGAACTAACTACTCGCACACGTCAACGATGAAGTACCAGATCAGACCAACTATTCTCCCTGACATCTCTAAGCTACACCCTGTACTTAGAGAGCCTGATCGACTAGAGGTCGAAGCTCTTGGGTCTAACCCGAGGACTGCACTTATATTCGGATATCTCAATGGCCCCTGCTTTACCGGCTTAGTTGATGAAGAGGTCTTGTGTATATTTGGAGTAGTTAAAGAAGACCGTGGCGGTAGGATATGGATGCTGTCATCAAGAACTATAGAAGGCCATGCACTCGCAGTTTGTAGGCTGAGTATTAGAGAAGTAAGAAAGTTTAAGAAAGATTATCGCGTACTATTTAATACAGTTGATGAGCGAAATACAATGACAATCAAGTGGCTTGACTGGCTCGGATTCCAATTCGGCAAGTCACATACAATCAATAGCCACTCATTCAAGGAGTTTTATACATGCCATTCCCAATAGCCTTAGTAGCTGGCCTTGCAATGTCGGGTGCTCAGTATGGCATGGCCTCAGCTCAAGCATCCGAACAGAACCAGTACCGCAGGCAGCTTCAAATAAAGCGAAATGAACAGTACCGAAAGAACGTCAAGTACCAAAAAGACTTGATGGAGTTCTACACAAAGCGGTATGAGCAAACAGCTATTGCAGCTAAAACAGATGCTGACCAACAGTATGCAACTATATTTGATGCTATCCAGCAAAGACGTAAACAAGCCTTTTCTCAGATTGATCAGTATTCAAGACAGACAGTCAAAGCATCAGGCATGTATAGAGCAAAGAATTATGAGACAACAGGACAATCTAAACAACTAGCTCTTCAGCAGTTTGCACAGATTGAATCATCCGCAGCGGCAGTGATCCATGACAATCTAGAAGGATCTATGAGAGATTCTCAGAGAAGGCTTAATGCAATACAAGCTCAAGCCCAGAATAGGATAAATCAAGCTATGCCCCAACCAATGAAACCAATATTCCCCGGTGATGCGGTACAAGGTGTATATCAACCGGGCGGTCTAGATTTGGCATTAAGTTTAGGAAATGTAGTTGCCAGTTCTTATGCAGACTCAGCATCGCGTCAAGGACCAAATGCAAGTGTTGGTCAAATTCTTCAGGGGATGGCATAATGGAAAAACCTAATTATCAAATAACTGCGAACCCTATATCTGCTTTTACTACGTTTGGTGAGGCCGCACCTAGTGCTCCTGCAACTGTTGATGGAATGCCCAGCCCTCCTGTTGAAAAATATAACGCAGCTATTAGGGCAATTGGACAGCTATCACAAACAGTCCGTTCATTTGCTAATGAAAGAGCTGAAAAACAAAATGAATATTCTTTTCAGTCTAAACAGGCTGAAGTTATGTCTAAGCAACTAGAGATAGAAGAGCTTAAAAAGGCCAGAGAAGGCAACCAATTAACTTATGCCAACTTAATTGATAATGGCGTTATCACTGCGGATGAAAACCCTTGGGCTAAAATTGGTGCAATGACAGCACTAGCAACATTAAACAAAGAGATGATTGCGACAAATACTCAAACCAATCTTAGCCGCGACTTTAGTTCTGACTTAGATCTTGGAGATGGGGTTCGATTAGGTTCATCCCAAGAGCCAGATATTTCATCAGCAAAGTATCTAAGCACACGCATGAACCCTTTAGGTTTAAGTGAAGAAATACTTAATAATCATTACTACTCTGTATCCTTTGAGAAACAATTCTCTGAAGTTCGGCAACGCACTACACGAAATATTGTTGCACTCAAACTTGAGCAAGATAGAAACAACACTATTGCTGCTATTAGTGCAGAACTTAATAATGCTCTAAACGGCCAACAATTCTTAGACATGCCTGAAGGAGCCGTTGATGCAGATGGCAATGAAATAGTCCCAACTGAAACAAATTATGTCGAACGAGTTGAGACTATATTAATGAATCCCGGTTACAGGGCGGCTCTGGGCAATAAAGGTGCAGTTGAAGCAGCAGGAATGTACTTGCTAGAGAAGTCTAAAGATGGAGACATTCAGGCATTAACAGCATTGACTTCAGCAAAGCTAAAAAACGGACAGACAATTTTAGAAGCCAGTGATGTAATAAATGCAGAGTTTGGTTTAGCGGAATCAACAATTAATGCAGCAATGAATAGGAATGTCACATTTAGTACTGCCCAAGAGAATAGAAAAAGAGAAGAGGTAGCCAGAAACAGTGCATTAATGGCCCTTGAAAAGAACCCTAATGCAACAGCAGCACAGCTTTTAAGCATTATTGGAGAAGAAGCCAATGTAGTCTTTGATCCAACTAAACCTAATACACTTCAAATTACACAGGTGGATAGACAAGGTAACACAACCACAAAGGAAATGAACCTATCCTCTATTAGGCAGGCTGCAAATGAACGAATATTCCAGAATAATTATGCAAATTCTCTGGAGACTTTGGGTAATGAACAACAGGCTGCTATTGCTGCAATGGAAATGAGTTTGATTGAATCTAATTATGTTCATCCTCAATTTGTTGAAGTATTCAGACAAGCCTCGGCTTCTTTCAGTGAGAACATGACTGAAGAAGATGAGAACAAACTGCAAGCAGCTCTGAGCTTATATAGACAGATGGCAGCAGTCCCTAAACTTAGAGATGCATACATTGAAGATGAAGGCTCTAGAGCTGAGATGTATCTTTTAGATATTCTTGAACGAGGAAGTTTTGGGGTTTTATCAGCATTTGATACAGAAAATCAAATTGATTCTGGATCAGGTAATATCCAAGGTTTAGTTAGACGTATCGTGAGATATAGGGAGCAAGATAAGGCACTTACAGAAGCAGCTAGGGGGAACTACACAGAGAGCTTTAACAAGGCTATGAAAGAAATAGGTGTCCCTTTAGAACAACAACAGCTCGTATATGAAGTAGGTAAACTCGCTGTAGGAATGGGTATAGTCAAGACAGATGATATGACTGACTTTATCTCTGACTTAAGAGACAATATGTTTGATCAAGACATGAGCGGTGATAATAATTATCTCATTAATAAACTTATGACACCTTCAGTTGGGGCCAATAGTGAGCAGTACTTTACTGGACTGATTAATTTTGTATCTAACAGCAAGAAACTACAACCTGAAGGGACAATTGCTAGAGAGATGCAGGATTATATTTCTGCTGTTCATGGTTACAAAGTTAATACTCCCGGATACAAAAACGCAGTAAAAGGTTTTAAGTTCACGAGCAGTGTCCAAGCTCAAGGTGGCATTGAGATGCAGTACAAGACTGTACCAGTACCAGTACGTAACTACTCTGTCCAAGACTTTAGAAGTGAATTTAACCGGAGACTAGAAAGTGGGAAATCAATCAAAGAAGAACGTAACCTAGATATTTTCCGTGAAAGCCTGAATAATCAGAAGAATATGGATTCATCTGGGGGATTTGAACTTGATTTCAACGGTAAAAGTCCTGTTATTGAAATAGACGGTTCAAGAGTAAACTCTGGAGTCGGTGAATAATGGAAAACAACAAAGACTACCTAAATGTTCCGATTGACCCTACCCCTACTCCAGCAATGATTAGGGAGGCTCAACCTGAAAAGGAAGTGCCTACGATCAGGAGCCTTCTAGGTGGTGCTTGGGAAGACTCAACAAGTTATGCAGCACTTTTAAGGTGGTATGAAACACCAAATGAAGTTGATCCGACTTTTAGTGTCACTAAAGAATTATTAGACAGACACACGTTAGATCTACCGACTGAGTATGTAGAAGAGTTAGCTGATTCAACCAATGAAACACAGTTCATGATGAGAGTTAAGTCTATGAAAGATAGGCTTAAGACTAGAGAGGGACTAGCAGCGAATGGTTATGGGGGAATGGCAGCATCATTTGGCATGGCAATGTTAGATCCTACTTTTCTTGTTGCTGCACCTGTAGCCAGTTTTGGACTTTTTGGAAAAGCCACTCAAACAGGCATTGCGACTAAGCGAGCTTTACGTGCAAGAGCAGCAGTGAGAGGATTAGCACTTGCCGGTGTTGTTGATCTGCCCATTGAAACAGGTAGATATTTAATGGATGACATGGCTGAAATAGAGCATCTATTCATTAACACAGCAGCGAGTGCAGTATTTGGTTCTGCATTAGGTGCAGCTTTCCCAACAACAGCAGGATTTAGGAAGTCTTGGAAGAAGCAAGTAGAGTTAGAAAGAGTCAGAATTGCCCATCAAATGGTTAAGGACAATGGTGGCAAAATAGTTAAGGGAGGAACAGAAGCCTCTCAAATTGCTAAGACTGAAGCATTAAGAACGATTGCTGATGATTTAGGATTATCTACTGTAAGTGTCGTAGACGGTAAAACAACTTACAAATCATTTGATGAACTACAAACAGATGTATTAAGACACTTCGATGAAAATTCAGAACAAAACTTTGATACTGTGTACCAAGAGGTAATGGACTTAAGTTATAACGAACTAATCAGACAGTCTAAAGATGCTAGAGTTGAGACTGTCAGGTTTGGTACTGAATTTGAGGGTGAAAACTGGGGTAAAGAATTAACCCGAGATGTTGATGACATGCAGGCAGACTTGATTGAGGCTCGAATAAATGAAGCTGAACCAATCAATCAAGCTCGTGAAGCATATAGAAAAGCTATTGGTGATTCATTTGAAGACACTCGGCTTGCTATCCCTGATGTAGAAGACTACGTTGATGAATTAGCTAAGATGAGTAATGTCCCACCTAGAGGATGGGTGGCAGAAGCATTATACTTCGCACTACCTTGGCAACGCCCTTGGGCTATATATGCCATGAAGTCTGCTAATACTAATTTGAAACGATGGGGATTTGTTGGATTTGAAGATCCTACACTTCAGCCAGCAAGGACTGCTGAAACTTACGTTAAGCTGAACAACAGCTTGGCTTTAGAGAAGTTCAGAAACAAGCGTGTAGCAATAAAAAGGACGGGTGGAAAAGAAGCTCTAGATGACTTTGACAGTAATGTAGCTAAAGCCATACGTGGCCGTGAAGATGTAGACGGAATGTTTGGTGAAGCAGCAGCAGAGATAAGAACATTCTTCAAAGAGATCGCTGACTATGGTGCTCGCTCAGGAATCAAAGCCTTCCAAGACTTAGTAAGAAACCCTGATTACATACCGCGTGAAGCGTATAAAAAAGCAGTAGATGCTGCATTGGCTCAAGATCCAGACTTGGTGCTCAGACTTCTTGAGAACTCACTTAAAAAAGCTAATAAGAATATGGGTGAAAAGAAAGTCAAAGCAACTGCTAAGGCTTGGCTTAAATATGCATCTGACCCTGATGGATACAGCAATGCTCGGCTGTTGAGCAGCACAAAGAACACAGACCGCGTAACTGCAATGGAAAGTATTCTTGATGGTGCAGGACTGAATAGAGAAGAGATTGATGATGTATTAGATCTGTTCATGCCAAAGAGTAATGACCCCCATATTGGCATGACTAATCGTCGGATTAACTTTGATGAGTCTCACTTTGAAACATTTGAAGATGGAACAAAGCTCTACTTTAGTGACTTACTTGTTAATGACATGACTTACCTCATGGAAAAGCATGCCCGTAGAGTTATTGGTGCATCTGAAATAACTAAGATGGCTAAAGCATTGGGCATCAAAAAGAAAGGTAAAGGAGATGTGCCTACTTTTGATGATATGACTCGATGGCTTAAAGAAGGAGGAGAAGTAAGCGAGCAAGAACTAAGAGCATTTGAAATGAGCTACCGACACTTGATGGGTCTTGGTCAAGAAGACTTATTAAAAGTAGGAGTAAACACTAAAAACGTATCTGAGTTTCTTACTGATTTATCCTTTATCAACTCAATGGGCAATGTCGGACTTGCACAGTTACCTGAAGCATACAACTCAGCAGCATCAACAGGACTTGTTGCCATGCTTCAATCTATGCCTATGCTCAGTAAACTCACAAGAAATTCAAGGAATGGTGAACTCAATGATGAATTTGCTCAAAGCATAGCTGAGTTTATAGGTGCGGGTGAGATGCTCGAAGGAGGCCACTCTGTAGGTCATAAGACAAGAGATTCTTCTGGAATAACAAGAGACTCAGATCACTTAGTTGGCAAAACTATGAACACTTTACGGGGGGTTACATCAGGGTCAACCCAAGTAAAGATAGGAAACCTATACGTCCCACTTAACCCCTTAGGTATTGCACCTATTGATGAAGCATTGAGGATGGGCCATGTAAGAGGAACACTTCAAGACTGGGTTAATAAAGCATATGATGTAAAGAATGGTAAGCCTATTAAGAATACGTTCTACAGTAAGACCCTTGATAGGTTCAGAGATTTAGGCTTCACCACAGATGAGCTTAATGAAGTTATGGAAGCATTGTCTGACCCTAGCGTCATAACAACAACACCCGGTATTACTTCTGGCCGAACTATTGCGAAGCTGGAATGGATGAACATAAAACCTAAAGTGCGGATGAAACTTCAGTTTGCACTCCTACGTGATGCAGATCGTGTGATCCAAAGAAACAACTTTGGAAACCTCAGTCCTTGGATGATGACACCTACAGGCGGAATGATTATGCAGTTCCGTAAGTTTGCAGCTAACGCTACTTACAAACAACTTGCATACAACATGAAGCATTCAGATGGTAAAGCTATTAACACCTTCTTAGGTACAGCGTTCGTCGGGTACTTAGGGTATGTAGTAAACACACATATATCTTCACTCAAGTACGATAAGCATGAACGAAAGAAATTCTTGAAGAACGCATTCGGTGAGAAAGAATTTATGGGGATGAATATACCCGGAGGTAAAAACACTATTGCGGCAGTAATTAGAACAGGTGCAGCAGGATCTCTTCCTATGTACATAGACCCAATAACAAGTCTTTTCGATCCTGACGAGCAATCTTTACTCAATCCGTATAGAACATCAGGACAAAGGGTAGGTTTCCTTGAAGGTATACCAACAGTAGGTTTAGTTCGGAATGCCGTTGAATCAGGTAAAGATTTAACGAGGGCCGGATTGAATATAGGCGGGGGAATATTCGGGGTAGATGCCGGTGAACCCCTAAATCGAGCAATGGTAGATCGTATGGCTAGGTTATCACCTATGAGGAATACAGTTATACTTAATATGTTTTTAAACAAACTTTTAGACGCTACCGGCTTACCAAATAAATAAACAACCACTAAGGAATTATCATGCCAAACAGTTATTATGACTCTACATTTACAACAGGGGATACGTCCAAGTCATTCACTAACAATGACATGGAATACCTTGAAACTGCTCACTTAAAATTAGTTGCATCCAACACAAGTTCAGGTGAGTCAGCTACCTTTTTCCAAGCAACTGGCGCACCTAAAATCATTACTGTCACAGCAAGTAGTGGTACAACAACCGTAAACTTTTCTGCGTGTGTAACTGGATTCCCAACAGGGGCTAACCAAGTGCGCATTCAACGTGTGACCCCTTCAGATAACCTGCTAACTAACTTTGCTAATTCTTCTCTTCTGCGTGCTGAAGACCTTAACGAGAACTCTCAACAGCTGTTGTTTGTTTTGCAAGAACAGATTGATGCCGGTACTGGTTCACTGCCCCTGCTCCCTACGGGTGATTATGATGCGGGCAACAACAAGATTACCAACGTAAATGATGGAACCGACACAGCTCACGCTGCTACCTATGGACAGTTGACTGCACTTCTAGGTAATGCAGGTAACTCAGTTTCAGTTGCACAGAACTGGGAATTTAATCTTGGTCAGCCATCACCATCAGGAAACGGTCAAGGTACTTTCGTATCGCCTAACACTACATTCACACTAAGCCCTGCTGCTGCATCATCAATTAATGCTACGTTTATTGTGGAAGTAGCTGGAGTTATCCAACGTCCTGACAGTGACTTTGTAGTTAATGGTAATGTTCTCTCAGTACTCAACGCAAACCTTACAACATCTGCGTTTGATAACACCACGCTTGTTGCTCAGAACTTTGGATTAGCTCGTCAGGTATTTGGATTCCCTGTGACGGGCGAACAAAGTCAAGTTGACGAAACACCTATCACATTGAAGGGGCTTGCGGGAGACGCAGGACAATCTCTATTACTAATTAGAGATTCAAACAATACAGCGACTGTTGCCTTAAGAGAAGATGGAATTGTTGAAGCCGGTACAATAAGACCTTTAGGCACTGGTGGAACACTTACTGTCAGCCCAACTACTCTGACAACTACAGGAGCTATTACTTCAGGTGGTAACCTCACCGTAGGCAACTTTTTAGCTACCCAATCAAGTGGTGATATATCAGCTAATAAAGTAACCATCTCAACAACTGATGCAGTTTCTAACTTTGACGCAGGAATGGCAGTACCCAAGTCATATGTAGACTCCCAAGGTCTTACAGGTACTGGTGTAGGTGCTCAGGACAATATTAATGACTATATAACACCCGGTGTTTACTATGGGACTACGCCAAGTCCTCCTGCTAGTTATGGTTTCCCCACTGACGTTATTGACAGTAAAAAATACACACTTGTTGTGTATCCTGTAGGTGCTTCGCCTTCAGATACAAGTAATCATCAGAGAGTTCAGGAGCTTCACTATTATCAAACTAGCTCTGATAGTAGAAAGTACATACGACATCACAAGCCTGATTCAGCAAGCACCGATTGGAGAGCTTGGTCACAAATCATTACTGAAGAACTTGGCGTTAATAAGTTAGCAGCGGCAACCTCCACCTACAACATGGGGAACAATAGGTTATTAAATGTAGGTAATGCAGTAGCTCAGAATAATGGGGATGCAGCAAATGTTAAGTTTGTCAATGATCAAATAGGCGTGCATGAACGCAATGATCGTGTCCTTATCTCTACCCACACAATTACAAGTACCAGTCCTCACCATTACATTGACAAGCCAGCAGGACTGACGAACTGGAGAGATAAATATTTATGGATTGAAATGGTTTGGGAGGATGTGGTTTCTGACCAGAGTCCAAAACCATCTGCTCCCGGTTTTCAAGTGTATACATCTGATGGTGCAGACCCGCCTGTGTACACCCGATACGATGGTCCCGGTGCAGGTAAAATGAACTTTCCTCTTGCACATAATGCTGGTGTAGGAGGATGGTACCAAAGGTCACAAACCGAGAACAGCTCCGGCGCCATAGGTGGTCAGGCGAATTTCTCAGGTTACAGAGCATGGGCCGTAATGGCTACTGACCCTGTGTCAACTCGGATAAGGTTTTACTTTCCCCAAACAAACACGACTGATGCGACATTAAGACAGATTAAGATGGGAGTTGATAATACTTGGGCACGCGATAGCGGAAATCGTGTGAGTTATGGCGGAGGGGAAGCGTTACTTGACCTAGGTTCCGGCAAAGATTTAGACAGAATTGCCCTTGTAGGTACATCAAATGTTGCCTACAACCATATATCTTCAGTCGCAAATCTAGGCATCAACTCAGGTGTAATCAAAGTATACGGTCAACGAAACGGCACAGCTTAATAGGAGTTAATCATGCCAACATTTGTAAACGCAGCAATGGTAACTGGTGTCGTTAAGGACACTGATAAAGCAACATCAGGTGGTAATAGTGTTGTATCGCAATCAACCAAGGTAGTCCAAGTAGAAAGTGATGGTCGAGTTCATGATTCATACATAACTCGATCAGGACATATCACAGCAACAGTTGCTGCTGGTACTTCTGGAACAATCACTCCAAATACTACGGGAGCCGCCTCAGATCTTTTTTATTCAAGAGTAGGAACCATTGTATTTATAACAGGAAATATAACAATTGCTTCTTTGAGCAGTCCTGTGGGTTCGATCAACATTACTAACTTGCCGTTTATATCTTCTGCTGATGCAGTCGCAAATGTAAACATACAAGCCCCTAGTTCTGGTGATATTTCTTTCACTGGCTGGCTACTTAATGACAGCACTACATTGAAAATATATGAAAACTCAGGTGCCCAACCGAGTGCTGCTGCTGAATTGTTACAGACCAGCTCAACTATCTACATTTCACTGACATATTTAACTGATGCATCGTGAGTACCCGCATGGAAACTGATAATCAAATACTGGTAGCACTAGGCCGTCTTGAGGGTAAGGTTGATGCCTTAATATCCCGTCAAGCGGTCCATGATGAAGAGCTTCAGCGGCATGATGTACGCCTCCGACAACTTGAACAAGGTCGTTCATGGTTGTTGGGGGCCGCTGCTGTGCTCGGAGGTCTTGCTTCTTTTGTGGCAACTAAGTTAGGAGTTTAACATGGCCCGACCTCGCAAAGGTAAAGCTAAGCTGAAGGTATATACAGACCCTAAG
>Ga0209634_1003325_pt1 | contig 10887 bp, 4 predicted proteins | sample LinPmetageLP40_FD_184043 | JGI IMG/M metagenome (GOLD analysis project Ga0209634, IMG submission 184043) | Marine viral communities from the Pacific Ocean - LP-40 (SPAdes) (version 2) | ecosystem: Environmental > Aquatic > Marine > Oceanic | place: Pacific Ocean | collected 2010-08-26 | reverse complement strand
TTCAGTACATACATATCGCTAAATCCAACAGATACTTCGGCATACTCCTATATACTGCGAGGAAAAGTGAGAAGTGCTGCAGGTGATTATGCAGGCGCTATTGATGATTATGACCTTGCCATTGCACTCAAACCTATTGAAGAGAAATATTATTACTATCGCTATTTGTCAAATTACAAGAAAGAAAAATACGTACAAGCACTAAAAGAGATCGATAGGGCCATAGAAATCAATCCACAGTTCTATGGATATCACTTTTATAAAGGCAATACGCTGTTCCAATTAAAAAAATATACAGACGCAATCAAAGCCTATAATCATTCCATAGAGATCAATAGTTACAATGCGGATGCTTTTGATCAACGAGGCAATGTGCAGGTCATACTTCGAGATCACAATGAGGCTATAGAAAGCTATAGCATGGCCATCTTGATTGAGGAAGATGGAGTGTATTATTCTCATAGGGGCAACAGTCGATATGCGGTTGGAGAAAGATCAGGTGCTTGTGAGGATTGGGAACAGGCCAACCTTTTGGGATATTATGAGGACTATGAAAAAATGAAAAAACTATGTAAATAGCTTTCATACGACAAAAAAACAATGGAATTTGCATAAAATTGAACAACTAAAATAAACGACCATGGACAATAAGAAATTTTTACCAATACTCATCGTGGGGATCATCGGATTCATGGTGATTTTCGCATTCTCATCGAGTATCTTTTACACAGTAGAGGCTACAGAGCGAGCAGTGATCTTCTACAAGTTTTCAGGAGGTCTCGATAAAGACAATGTAAAAACGCCTGGCCTTCATGTGAAAGCACCTTGGAATGAAGCATATGTGTATGATGTTTCCGAGAACAAGCAAGAAGAAGCTATGGATGTCTTAGATAAAAATGGACTATCAATAGCTGTAGATATTACCTTACGATTTTATCCACTATTTGATAAAATCGGATATATACACGAAAAGTTCAACGTTTCTTATGTCGAGAAATTAGTAATTCCAGAAGTAAGATCTTCAGTAAGACAAGTAATGGGACGATATTCCGCAGAAGAAATTTACTCGACAAAAAGAGCTGAGGTAGAAACAGCAATTATTAATGAAACGAGTGAGGTTCTTATTATAAACAATATTCAAATGAGAGCGTTATTAATTCGATCAATTAATTTGCCTGCTCAAATCAAGCAAGCAATCGAGAATAAATTGGAACAAGAACAAGAGGCGTTGGCTTACCAGTTTAAGTTAGACAAAGAGAAAAGTGAGGCTGAAAGAAAACGAATAGCTGCAGATGGTGAAGCTATTGCCAACAAAATCATTAACAGTAGCTTGACACCAGAATTACTTAAAATGAGAGGAATTGAGGCTACATTGGAACTGGCCAAATCCCCTAACAGTAAGGTTATTGTAGTCGGGAGCGGCAAAGATGGAATGCCTTTGATATTAGGGAATAATTAAGTAACTTATTAGGCTTGCCTAACATCTTTACTTTAAGCTAGAGATTCACTAAATTTGCATGCTTAATTCAAAATCTAATAAACTATATATACATGTCCGATACAGCTCAGATTAACTTCAACGATCAGTCATACGAACTTCCTGTAGTGGAAGGAACAGAAAACGAAAAAGCAATAGACATCAGCAAACTCAGGGGAGAAAGTGGTCTTATCACGATTGATCCAGGCTTTAAAAATACAGGCTCTACCAAAAGTGCTATTACTTTTTTGGATGGTGAAAAAGGAATTCTGAGGTATAGAGGTTATTCTATTGAAGATCTCGCTGAAAAATCAACCTTTATTGAGGTATCATACTTGTTAATACATGGTGAGTTACCAACTCCTGAAGAGTTGACTGAATTCAGAGATGAAATAAAGCAACACACTTTGGTGCATGAGGATATCAAGATGATCTTGGAAGGATTTCCTTCTAATGCTCACCCGATGGGCGTGCTCTCATCATTGGTTACTTCATTGACTGCATTCTATCCAAAGTCACTAGACCCAAATAGATCTGCTGAGGGAGTGAATAAAAGTATTATTAGAATTCTGGCTAAGATGCCAACATTTGCAGCTTGGGCTTATAAGAATGAAGTAGGCCATCCTGTCAATTATCCTGACAACAATCTTGACTATTGTTCGAACTTCTTGAAGATGATGTTTGCCTTGCCTTCTGAAGATTATAAAGTAGATCCTGTGGTAACTAGTGCTTTAGATAAGTTGTTGATTCTGCATGCAGATCACGAGCAAAACTGTTCTACAGCAACAGTAAGAGTGGTAGGTTCATCACACGCTAGTATGTATGCTTCGATTTCTGCAGGAATCAACGCACTATGGGGGCCATTACATGGAGGTGCTAACCAAGCGGTAATCGAGATGTTGGAAAATATCAAAGCTGATGGGGGAGATACCAAGAAATGGATGGCAAAAGCCAAGGACAAGAATGATCCATTTAGATTAATGGGATTTGGACATAGGGTTTATAAGAACTTTGATCCAAGAGCCAGAATCATCAAAAAGGCCGCAGATGATGTGTTAGAGAAATTAGGTGTAAACGATCCAATATTGGATATTGCTAAAGGACTTGAAAAAGAAGCACTTGAAGATCAGTACTTCGTAGATCGTAAGTTATATCCTAATGTAGATTTCTACTCAGGAATTATTTACAGAGCACTCGGTATTCCTGTGGATATGTTTACCGTAATGTTTGCATTAGGGAGACTTCCTGGCTGGATTGCTCAGTGGAAAGAAATGAGAGAAAATGGGGAACCAATTGGTAGACCACGTCAAGTGTACACTGGACATAACCATAGGCCTTATCCAGGTAAATAAACATAATTGTTAACAAGTAAGGTTCTTCCGGCATACGCTAGAAGAACCTTTTTTATTATTTGATAAACACAATGGAACTTAAAGAAACGTTTGAAACAGCAGTTGTGAGCTCTAAGGAGCTCACTCAACGACCAACTAATGATGAATTGCTTTCACTCTATGCCCTATATAAGCAAGCAACAGAAGGAGATAATCAAGGCGAGCGACCCAGTGGTTTTGATTTCAAAGGTGCGGCCAAACATGATGCTTGGGATAAGCTAAAAGGTAAGTCAGGCAATGAAAGTATGACTGCATATATAGCACTGGTAGAAGAGCTTCACAGTAAATACTGATATGAGACTGTTCTTTCAACCTGAAATACTAAATGGTGATCTATTTCTGGATGCAGAAGAATCCAGACATTGTGTGAAAGTGCTCAGGTTGAAAGAACAAGATCAAATTCTGGTCCTTGATGGGCGAGGAGGGAAGCATACTGTTTCCATTGTCAATGCCAATCAAAGAAAGTGTGAATTTGATTTGCTGAAAAGCGAGAAAACCCCTCCAGCTGATCATCACATTCACATTGCTATTGCTCCTACTAAGAACATGGACCGCATTGAGTGGTTTGTGGAGAAAGCAGTGGAAATTGGAGTGCAAGAAATTAGCTTTTTCTTTTCGCACAATTCTGAAAGAAAGCATTTCAAAACGGATCGAGTGACAAAGAAGGCAATTAGTGCCATGAAGCAATCACTCAAGACTTATCTGCCAGTTATTAATGAACCCATAAATTTTCCAGACTTTATCAAACAGAACCTAGATGCTTCCACAAAACGGTACATTGCTTATGTTGACCAGACAAATCCAGATTTACTCCTCGATCTAGCAAAGCCCAATCAGCGTCAACTTATCCTCATAGGTCCAGAGGGTGACTTTTCTGAAATAGAACTTAATAAGGCACTAGATAATCAATATGCTAAGGTGAGCTTAGGTGAAAGCCGTCTACGAACAGAGACTGCCGGAATAGCAGCTTGCCATATTTTAAACCTGATCAATAGAAAATAAAAAGGAGCTGAGAGATCAGCTCCTTTAACCCGAAATATGCAATAGAAAATCTATTCCGACCCAAAACAACTGTGCCATAGGCATCCCTTTGGGGTGAATCAGTCGCTTTGCTCAACTTATGTCCTTAACCATAGCGGGTGCTATGCTTTTCGTTCATAACTCGCTGATTCTTTGTTCTTTTGAGTCTCATAACGAATCCTATTGCATAATCCGGGTTTAAAATTCTTTTTGAATATTTACTGAATTAACAACTTCTTTTGTATTACTAACTCTCCTTGCTCGACAATAACAATATACATTCCGCTATTGGCTTCACGATTCAAGCTTATCGCATGTGGTGCGAACAGTTGGTCAGCAGTAATTACTTCATTGTAGTATAGTCTTCCTTGCAAATCAAACAAACTAACCTTAACATCTCGTTCCGAATCTGGAGACGAAATTTCGATGTTAATATTCGAGCGATTGGTTGGATTAGGGTATAGCTTATAATCAAGTATTTCAAGCTGACTTGAATTTTCTAGTAGTATAATATCACCCTCATCATGGCGCTTACCATCAATATCTACCTGCACTAACCTATAGTAGTTCTTACCAAATGCAGGAGCGGTATCTACAAAGTTATAAAACTGTTGGTCGCTAGTAGTCCCAGCTCCCTCCACAGTTGTTAAGACTTCATAATTCAATCCATCTAATGATCGCTGCAATTCAAAATAGTCATTGTTGATTTCTGAGCTTGTTACCCACTCGAGATAATGATTTCCATTTTCAGCATACCCAGTGAACGATTCGAGTGTGATTGGTAGGGCATTGGCTATATCCTTAGAGCCAAGTGTGAAAATGTTCTCGCTAAAACTACTAGACATCACAGCTACAAAATTACCCCGGGTCTGTGAATGACCACCACTTGGTATACCTAAAAAGGATGTTCCTCCAAGGTTATCCCAAGACGTAATTCCATCATTCCATATCATCACTTCCATTTCCTCCCTTTCTGAAGAGGTTGCCGAAACATCACTTTCAATTCCCCAGCTAAGACCAACGGTCGCAGTTGTTCCAGAAGGTGCCCCATTGCCATCAGATATTTTCCAATATTCACCATCACTCATTGTCGCTATCACCCCCGCATTAGTTGGTGTAAAGTTATCGACAACAGGTTCTGTTGTTGCTGGGGCTTGGAAATATTCGGCCTCCCAAGTAAGCCCTCCTGTTGATACATTATTTACAGTAGCGGGTCTCCATAAAGTAGCACTGCCTATTGGGAATGTGAAATTACTACCCACATTGGTTAATTCTTTTGTGACCCTTCCATTAATATAGGAGATGGCTACCCCTGCACTTGGAAGAACGGTGGCATCACTATCAAAAGACACTCTATTCCCTCCAGTATTTATGATTCCTGATGTCAGGGTTATCCGGTTATCGATTTCAATGTCAGAAAATAATTCAATTCCATTTAAACTATTATTTAAGTCAAGTCTATAAAGTTTTGATGCACCAGTGAAGTCCCCTGTAATTGATTGGGAAGCACTGCCTAGAAATAACAATCTTGTAGAACCAGTTAAGTAAGTTCCTCCAGTGTAACTCAAATCACCAAATAGTTGAATAACTCCCCCTGACCCAGCATCGAATGTTCCACCATTTATTTCCATACTAACAAATGTTCTTGTTGTACCACTGGTGTTGTGGTTGAAATTACCATTGTTTAATTGCAACGTATTATTAATAATCAAACTACCACCTCGGGCATTATAATCACCAGAATTAATGATAAGATCACCTAAAACACTAATGTTTCTATTATTAACGTTGTCAACGGTAGGTCCATCCACTACCAAATCTTCACAAATGGTAATATTCGTATTAGGGAAATCTCTATCACCAGAGCCACTCAGCGTTAAATTTCTTAAAGTTGAAATACCACTCAATACACTATAACTACCCGTACCCGCATACTCCAATCCTCCTCCAGTACAGCTCAAGAAATTTCCAGAGAAAGCTGGTAGATTTGCATTAATACCATCGCTTACTATCCTCAGCGTTCCTGTGCCTGTAAGTTCTCCCAACCTGTGATTGGTAGTATTGTCCACTTCTAATATTCCACCAGCCTGGATTTCTGTGGCATAAAATCTAATATCGTCCTGATCAAGGCTCAATGTAAAGCCATTTGGGACAATCACCACAGCTCCAGTAGGTGCCCCTCCACTTGGTACTGTTTCTACATAAACATCATCTCCGACATTTCCATTATTTACGTCTACAGTATATGTAGCGACATTATCTGGGATTGCTTCGTCTATGCCTGCAAAATAATCTCCCGTAATTCCATTCGAAGAAGCAGCTAGAAAATTGAAAGTTATAATATTAGTCGTTTCATTAACATCTGTAGTTGCGAACTTATTAATCAAAAAAGTAGGGTTTGCTACACTTAAAATACGAGCAGCTATATAGTTTGTCTCATCAAATGCCGGGGCAGCTGTAAGTACATCTGATTGATCATAGCTTAGCGTCATATCAACATTCATTCCTGTAACTCCGTTTGCTTGTACCGTCCAATAGTATTGCAGTACATTATTGATATCTCCAGTACCTCCAAGGGCAGCGTTAACAATCCCATCATTAACTGTTGGATGATATTCATTAGCAGGTCTGACAATTAAAGTTCCAGCGGTGGTACCAAATGTATTACCTCCTGTACCAAAGTCGAATGATACTGGTGTGTAAAAAGCCTGACCCACGGGAAAGGTGAAATCAGTACTGTAATTTGCTGCAAATTGTTTTCCTATACCGCTATCTACGAACGAACTGTTCGTTTGGATCATGTTAGTTACTGAAAATGCATTAACTGGAGTGATGTCAGCATTTGTGCCAAATAATAGATAGGCTCCTCCAACATTAAATACGCCATCTTCCATTCTCAAGCCGCCATCAATGTTGAAATTATACCCATTGCCATCTGGCACTGTCAGTCCATTGGCGTTGTTGATGGAAATAACACCTACAGTTCCTGTTCCAGAGCCACTTCTTCTGAGTTCTTGGTTGGAAGCCCCAGCAAAGACCAGTCCATTGCCTCCCACACTCAAATGTGTTCCATCTATGACAGCATCCGCAGCTAGATTGATGTTAAACCCATTGTCGTCTACAGTGCCTTCTGTTATGGTAAATAAATCACCTACACTTATCGCATTCGTAAGTGTTAAGATTCCTACACCTTCTTTCGTGAATTTGAAGAAAGTATTGGTACCTCCTCCACTAATCCCTTGATTTGTAGCTGTATTGAAAATAGTCTCATTGCCTTGCGCATCGTACGTGCCATCATTTACCATATCTCCGCTAACTGTTAATGTCAATGCACTACCATTCAATGTTGCATTGGAAGCAATGGTCAATTGATTGTCAATCGTCAACGGATTAATATTCAAATTAGCAGAAGGAGAATTTGCCCCATTGATTGTCAGGTTATTTAATGCAATTGTAGAATTGATTCTAAAATCAGTTTGCGCGGCAGGTGTGTTGCCATTAAAAATAGTGATCGTGGAACCTGTTACATCTGAAATAGCTGGATCTAAGAAAAGCGCAGCAACAGAGGGACTCGTTTGATGTCTTTCTATAGTCAAAGTTCCTCCAGTATAGGTAAACTCACTATCTGGATTGTATACCTGAAGCATTCCCCTTGTACTTTCAGGAGCGGCCTGCGTGCCAATTCTCACATCGCCACCTGTTTGGCGATATTTCAATATGCCTGTATTTGCTGAAGTAATTGGTCGTATTTGTGAACCCACATCAAGTGAACCAGATGAAATATCTATAATCGCATTACCTGACGCAGAATATTCGATGTAGTTATTACCATTGCCAACAGCATCATCCATGTTCACTGTTCCTCCATCAATAATCAAACTTCCATCGAGTACTATGCCAGAATCAGTACCAGATGCGTTCACTGTTGCTTGAGTAACATGCAACCCTGAGCTTGACGGTATATTGAAATCGTCTCCACCCGTAGTTAGGTCTATGTCAATATCATCTTCACTTGAGTTAAGTCTCAAAAGTCCATTTTGTAATGTCAAGGCTTTCGTGGTACCAGCTGCATCTCCCAGCAAGGTGAACCCATCATTAAAATCAAAGGTAGCACTCGTTGATGTTCCTTTGTTCACAACAATACGATAGAACTCTGGAATAAACTGAATACCATTACCACCAATGTCATCATCACCTTCTATCTCGAAGGTGTTGTTTCCATCACCTCCAAGTTCCAAAATCACGTTATTATCAGCAGTAGTAGTAAAGAGATCAAAATCAGCTCCTGTATCAGGGTAAATGCCACCACTTCCTGTTGCAATCAAAATGTCTTTGTTAACAATCAACCTATGTACTACTCCGTTGCCTCCCCCAGGGTCTACTACTATTCTGTTTATATTTTCAGCACGTTGCGTTGTGAATAAATCCGATCCAAAAATCAAGTGATCGGTCTCTACGGAATTAGCAACTGCTCCATTATTGAAAATTAGTTCTCCATCACGGTTGGCACCTACAAATAAAGTATCCAATACAAGGATGTTATTTGTTACTTCCAGTGCTGCATTGCCATCTAGTAAAAGATTAGCACATTCTATGTCTCTGTCAAGAGAGTAACGATCGTTTTTATTAGCTGAGCTGTTGGCCGCAGCTGCATAGAACCGTAGTGATGGATATTTGTCTAGTGCTGGAATTATAACATCTCCATTACCACTCATATTGTATATGAATGAGCTTCTTTTATTTTCGACAAAATCTCCTAAATCTGAACCTGCATTAATCGTCCCTGGTCCAACGCCACTTGCTATTTGAAAGTGTAACTCACCTATTCCTCTCACTATGTCGGCATTAAGGTTCTCAGTAGCACCAAACGTTAGTCTTGAGAGTTTGATATTCTTAGCAGTTGCGTCATTTAAAGAATTAAATTCTAGTATGGCAACATTTACGTCACCAACTGCATTTATTCTATGATAATTAGTTCCATTAAATGAAACAATAGCTACGTCTCCTGTTTGCGGAAATGTCCCTGCATTGACTGCACTGGTGTGACTGACCGTTGACCATCTATTTGTAAGATTCCAGTTACCATCCTGTCTGGAATAGTATATTTCTGGAGCGCCTACGAACCGCCCAAATTCTCCAGCTGTATATGAAGCAGATTCTAATGTGAAGCCTGCGTCAAGTATTCCGTTGAAAGTAATTGTATTGTTAGTATCATCTACCCCTTCAGTAGCTGGTTCATCTTCATAATCTCTATCAAAAGGTGCTTGCTCCAGCACCTTGCCAGCAGTGAATGTGGCCTCATTTGCTGAGCCATCAAGGTCATCATCATAATAAGTGAAAACATACTCGACTGTTGGTGGCGTGGTGAAATCTTCAAAATCCACCTTCCAGTAATATGAAAGTAAATCTCCTCCTAATGGATCAGTGGTTGGCAACGTATTATCTATCGGACGTATTGTGATATAGCCATCATCTGTGACACCACTGAGTGTAGCCTGTGCTGGTGTGTATTTGGAGCTGCCTCCACTTAAGGCTACATCGCTACCATCGATGCCAATGCCAAAAGGGAAATCGAAAATAGCGTCTCCATCATCAGGGTCTATTCCGTCAGCAGGAACATATAGGCTCAAACCTCCATCGGATGAGTTGCCACCTGTAATAAACATATCTTCCACTGAAAAACACCCTCCACATCCATTCCAATCAGCTTGAGCACCACTTAAGTTTCTAGCCAAAACATCGATCTTAAGGTTTTGAATGCCGAGATCTAATCTTCCATGCCTGTATTCTAAACGGTCTATCTTTAAGTCACTTATAAGTGTCACTATTCTATTGCCATTATTTAGTCTTACATTTCCAAATCTAGAGGTGTCTGCTGTAACCAACACAAAATCATCAGGCCTTAATTTTATTAAATCATTGTTGCTATTTGTGTTAGCGTCAGGTGTTGCGTTTGCAAGATTATAAACCGTCAACTGATCGTAGTTTACTAAACTATCTGTATATATTCTGATACTATGCACGCCTTGATCCAACGTTCCGCTCAAAACTTTAAGTGCATCTCCGTCAACTCTCAATAAATTATTATTATTGCCATTTACATTTACCTTTCCAGAAGCAAGTGACACCACTTTTCCAAATGGTTTGTCGATGATTAGGTTCCAAAAACGTTGTTCATCGTTACCACCCCCTGTTCTATTCAGAAAGGATAACAGAGAATTGTCGGTTCCATTAATAGTAGTAGTATTAGGTTTGGCTACGTCAAACATATAATCGCCTGTTGTTTGAATAAGAAAATCACTACCTATTTCTACATCAAAACTGTTGTGATCAAATGTGATCCCATTTTCTACAGTCAAATTATTAAGTACTCTCAAGTCAGGAGTTGTGATCGTTGTAATGTTTGCTCCGGTACCTGAGGCTCCATTAATCAAGTCAACTTCATTTCCTGTACCAGATGTATAGCGCATAATCACATTCCAAAAAGGTGCCAATGATGTTACTTTGAATTCATTATTCCTGTTTATCTCCATCACTACTGTACCACCTGTTACGCTTTGATTACTGGCGCTGCTTGCTATGAATATCCCACCTGTATTAGCTCCTGTTGGAGCACCTGCTACATTTAGTGTACCTGCTGACATATTGAAAGTATTACCAGGGTAGGTGAGACTAAAAGCGTAGTAGCTGGTAGAAATACTATTACCAGTTACGTTCACTGTACCACCACTCTGTGTATAACCCCCAATATTCTCCGTCCCGAGGACAGAAGTTCTTATTTGATTCACTGTAACCGTACCACCTTCTACTACTATATTGCCATTGTCTCTTGTGGTAATTCCACTATTTACAGGAGCATTTAAGATTCCACCACTGACTTGGATCGTACCATAAGGTACGATTGCAGTTCCCCCTGGTTTTTCGGCAGAACCACCGTTCACCCAAAGTCTGGCAGATTCCGAAATATTATAATTTCCGGTATTGTTAAGTACTGGAACA
>Ga0209634_1003322_pt1 | contig 10889 bp, 9 predicted proteins | sample LinPmetageLP40_FD_184043 | JGI IMG/M metagenome (GOLD analysis project Ga0209634, IMG submission 184043) | Marine viral communities from the Pacific Ocean - LP-40 (SPAdes) (version 2) | ecosystem: Environmental > Aquatic > Marine > Oceanic | place: Pacific Ocean | collected 2010-08-26 | reverse complement strand
GTTCTGAGTTTAATGTTTTGAGTTTGATGTTTTAAGTTTGATGTTCTAATGTCTTATTTCTTGCCTCTTGTCTCTTGGCTCTTGTTTCTTACTACTTGCTTCTTACTACTTGCTTCTTACTACTTGCTTCTTACTACTTGCTTCTTACTACTTGCTTCTTACTACTTGCTTCTTACTACTTGCTTCTTACTACTTACTACTTACTACTTAGTTTTTCTATTTCAATTACTAATTTTCAATTCGCCAATTCGCTCATTTTCTCATCTCCTCATCATCAAGCCGCTCTTGGAATATTTTCTAGTTCTTTTGAGACTCCACCCCATTCTTCATCTACCTCTCCTCTACTCACGCTCAATACTATTCCCAATGAAAGTCCGGTAAATAACAAAGATGTCCCTCCCATGCTGATCAGCGGCAGTGGCAATCCAGTCACTGGCCCAAGTCCCACCACAACTCCCATGTTCACCATTGCTTGTACTACTATTGCGAAAGTCAATCCTGCAGACAGCAATCCACCATAAGCCCGCTCGCTATTGTACACCGTACGCATCCCTCTATAGAGCAATAGCAAATAAAGTATCACGACAAAAACTCCTCCTACCATACCGTATTCTTCGATGATAATGGCAAAGACAAAATCTGAATAGGGATGCGGTAATACATTTCTTTGAGTACTCTGACCAGGTCCTTTACCCAAAACACCACCAGTGGCGACTGCTATTCGTGCATGCTTGGCCTGGTAAGGGAGTTCGTCCCCATTGAAAAAGCTCTCAATTCTACTCTTAGCCGTTTCTCCACGAACTCCAAACTGCAATGCCATAACTCCAGACAAACACCCTACGAATACCAACATGGCAAGATATTTTACAGGTACTCTACCAATAAACATGAGTAGCATACAGGTCGCAAAAAGAAGGATGGCCGATGATAAATTTGTCAAGGCAATGAGTCCACAGATAACTCCACACCAGATCAGCATCGGGATCAATGATTCTTTGATATCATCAATGTTTTGTTGGCGCTTAGATAGCATACTTGCCAAACTGGTGATGAGTGCCAAACTTGCTAAATCTGAAGGCTGGAAAGACTTATTGATTACCGGTATGATAATCCACCGAGATGCTTCATTGAGTGTAGCACCGTTCATAAATGTATAGAGCAGTAATGGCACACTTGCCCACAATGCCAGTCGTGATATTTTGGAATAATATCTGTAATCCACCTTATGCGCAAACCACATGGCTGCAAGTCCCAGGATCACCAGAAAAGTGTGATTCACCAAATAGCGCTCTGGATTGATCATATATTTGAATGCCAAAGTACCGGTCGCACTGTAAACTACCATCACACTCATAATAGACAAGGCGAACACAACAGCCCAGATCATCGGATCTCCCTGTAAGTGTTTATCTGTCCATTGTTTTACTCTTATCATCACTAGTTATCGTAAGTTTCTTTTAGCATCAAGACCGCTTTTCTAAACTGATCGCCTCTATCCTCATAGTTATTGAACAAGTCAAAACTCGCACATGCCGGAGAAAGCAAGACCACATCATTTGCTTGCGCATAATTCATGGCAGATTTAACCGCATCATTCACATTATCCGTTTCCAGAATATGGATGATCTCATTGTGAAAAGTCTCTCTGATCTTCTCATTGTCTTTACCTAAGCACACCAATGCTTTCACTTTCGCATTGACCTGCTCCATGATGTATTCATAATTATTGCCCTTGTCAACTCCGCCAGCTATCCACACCATACTCTCATCGAAACTTTCCAATGCATATTTGGTCGCTTCTACATTGGTCGCTTTGGAGTCGTTGTAGAAATCCACATGCTGGATCGTAGCAACATACTCTAGTCTGTGTGGTGCGTTTTTGAAGGTTTTCAGCCCCTCTTTTATTACCGTTTCATTTACACCAACTTGTTGAGCCACTAGCACGGCACTCATCGCATTGATCAAGTTGTGTTTGCCTCGAAGTGTTGTATCACTCTGAGCAATCGTATAATCTGCAAATATCATCTCACCGTCCTGAGCATAGCCAGATGATGTTGATTTTTCTAGAGATACTTCGAACCTCGTGATGTCAGAAGATGCTGAAATCAATTGATTCTGAATCTCATGGTCATCAGCAAAATAGATAAGAACTCCATCGTCTTTAAGTTGTTTTACCAATCGAAATTTGGCATCTGAGTACTTAGAAAAATCATATTCATACCTATCCAGATGATCTGGTGTGATATTGAGCATGATGACTATATCAGGAGACATTGTACTGATGCCATCTATCTGGAAACTACTCATTTCGATCACATAATAATCAGCACTATCATCAATCACCTGCTTAGCTAGGCTCTCTCCTACATTTCCTGCCAATCCAACTTTGTATCCCGCTTCTTTTAATAAATGATACGTCAATAATGTAGTGGTAGTCTTTCCATTGGTGCCAGTGATGACAATGAGTTTAGCATCTGTATATCGTGATGCAAATTCTAGTTCATCTATTACTTCTATTCCCTGTGCTCTTATTTTTTTGACCAAATCTACAGTCTCAGGGATACCGGGACTTTTCACTACCAAGTCAGCATTCAAAATTATTTGTTCACTATGCTGTCCTTCCTCAAAATTAATATTGGCAGAGATCAACTGGGTTTTGTAAATATCTGAAATAGCTCCTTTGTCAGATACAAAAACATCATAGCCTTTTGCTTTGGCTAGCAAGGCTGCTCCTGTTCCGCTTTCTCCAGCTCCCAATATGATGACCCTATTTACCATTGACGATTTTGGATTAACGATTTTCTGATTTTGTTGACGATATGATTTCTTCTCCCTATCACCTATTTATTTTTCCTTTGATTTATTTTATTCCTCATTGTTTTGATTGATGCCACATAAATTGCCAGTAGCTCTTTGCCTCCTTTATAAGACTTTTTACCTCTTCGTTTTTGACACTATACAGTTCCATTAGCAGATCAAGAAAATAAATTGACTCATCTGCTTCTTCCTCTACTATTTTGAGTTTGTTAATAAAATCAGCCTCAGACTTAACCCTACAGGCTGCTCTATAATTGGCTCCTACAGAACTAGCACAACGAATTACCTGTCTTCCGAAAACCTGAGAGGAATAAGCATTTGGGAGTGCATCAACATAGTTGACAACTCCTAGCACAAATGCCTTATTTCTCTTTATCAAATCTTCTTTCTTCATTTCTACAAATCGTAATTCTTAAATCATAAACCGTAAATCGTTAGCGCAGTTTCAAAGTAGCTAGCGTCAATACTGCCAGTAATATCCCAATGATCCAGAACCTTGCTACAATCTTAGATTCTGGCATATCTAATTTTTGATAGTGGTGGTGAAGTGGAGACATTTTAAAGACTCTTCTTCCTTCACCATATTTCTTCTTCGTGTATTTGAAGTATCCCACTTGAATGATAACTGAGAGGCTTTCAATCAAAAACACACCACATAAGATTGGTATTAATAATTCTTTGCGAATCGCTATCGCCAAAACCGCTATGATTCCTCCAAGAGATAAACTTCCCGTGTCTCCCATGAACACTTGTGCTGGATATGAATTGTACCATAGGAACCCAAGGCAAGCACCTACGAATGCTGTACAGAATATTACCAATTCTCCAAGATTGGGGATGTACATGATATTGAGATACTCACTAAAGTCAACTCTTCCTGATACATAGGCGAGAATGGCAATGGTCAGACCAATGATAGCAGATGTGCCTGCAGCTAAACCATCCAATCCATCTGTGAGATTGGCACTATTGGAAACCGCTGTAACAATAAAGATCACAATCAATACGTAGATCATCCATGTATAGTCATCACTAAAGAATGGAATGATGTTATCATAATTGAATTCATTGTCCTTCATGAATGGAACTGTTGTGATTGTGGATTTCACATCTTGATACCCTTCCGCAGAGATTTCTACGGTATCAGCATCATCAAATTCTCTTACAACCACATCTTCATGAAAATAGAGTGTCAGGCCAACGATCAATCCTATTCCTATTTGACCAACGATCTTAAATCTACCCGAAAGTCCTTCTTTGTCCTTTTTAAAGACTTTGATATAATCATCTGTAAATCCAATCAAACCAAGCCCAACGGTGGTGACTAATAGAAGGATTACATAAATATTGTCAAGACGAGCAAAGAGCAATGTAGGAATTACAATTGCACTGATAATTATGATGCCACCCATCGTAGGCGTTCCTTTTTTCTCCATTTGCCCCTGCAACCCAAGGTCTCTGATGCTTTCTCCGATTTGTTTCTTTTGCAACGAACGAATAAGGTACTTACCAAAAGCAATGGTGATTAACAAGGACAATACCACTGCAGCCCCAGCTCTAAATGAGATGTATTGAAATACCCCTGCCCCCATAAGGTCAAAATGTTCTTCGAGATATTTGAATAAGTAGTATAACATTGTCTATTCTGCTCTTTAATTCATTAGGTCTAACATACGTCCAAGTACTTCCCTGTCATCGAAATGATTCTTGATACCTTTTATTTCTTGATATGTTTCGTGCCCCTTGCCTGCAACAAGGATGATATCTTTATCATCCGCCAATAAACATGCGGTCTTAATAGCCTCTTCACGATCAGATAGCACTAGCATTTTCTTAAAATCAGCAGGGCTGACTCCCTTTTTCATATCATTGATGATCACATCAGGATCTTCATCCCTTGGATTATCTGAAGTCAAAATCACTTTATTGCTCAATTTGGTGGCGATTGATGCCATCAATGGCCGTTTTGTTTGATCCCTATTGCCTCCACATCCTACGACTGTGATCAGTTGTTCATTGCCTGTTCTGAAACTATTGATAGTCTCCAATACATTTTTAAGCGCATCAGGGGTGTGTGCATAATCCACAATGGCAGTCACATCCGAAGATGACAACACCTGCTGAAATCTACCTGGTGCAGCATCTAATGTTGACAATTGGGTCAATACCTCTTCAGAATCTTCTCCCAGTAATACAGCAGTACCATAGGCAGCCAATAAATTGTATCCATTGAAATCCCCAATCAATTTGAACCAAGCACTCTTATTATCGATCTCCAGTTCAATGCCTTGCAGCGTGTTCGTGAGCATTTTTGCCTTGAAGTCTGCCATGCTTTTCAGTGCATAGGTTTGCTTGATAGCCTTCGTGTTTTGCAGCATTATGGACCCTCTTCGGTCATCCGCATTTACCAATGCAAATGCTTGTCTGTGCAATCCATCAAATAATTTCTTCTTAACTGCGATATATGCGTCAAAAGTCTTATGGTAGTCCAGATGGTCATGTGAAATATTGGTAAACACTGCTCCTGAGAATTTCAATCCTTCAATACGATATTGATCTATCGCGTGGGAGCTCACTTCCATGAAGCAATGCGTGCACGACTGTTCTACCATCTGAGCTAGTAGCTCATTGAGTTGTATTGGATCTGGTGTCGTATGCGTTGCCTGAATCGTTTGTTCGTTGATTTTATTCTCAACAGTAGATATCAAACCCGTCTTATGACCTAACTGTAAAAACAGGTGGTACAATAGCGTTACCGTAGTTGTTTTTCCATTGGTGCCCGTTATACCTACCAATTCAATTTTTTCGGAGGGGTTTCCATAATAGTTAGCCGCTATTGTACCCAATGCCATCGCACTATTGGCTACAGTCACATAGGTAATGCCTTCTTCCAAATGATCTGGCAATACTTCACAGACTATTGAGGTAGCTCCACTTCTAATGGCATTATCCAAATAGGTGTGCCCATCAGTCAATGTTCCTTTCACTGCGATGAACAATGAACCATCTATGACTTTTCTAGAATCAAAGGCGATATGATTGACATCCGCCTCCATATTGCCTGAAGTAGAGGTCAATGATACTTTATATAAAATATCCTTCAATACTGCCATTATCCTAATTCAATGGTTATGCGTTCTCCCTTTCGAACTTTTCTTCCTGCGATTATCGATTGTTTCAACACCCTGCCTTTCCCTTTGAACCCAACACTTAGCCCTTCACTTTCCAATAAATAAACAGCATCACGGAAGGTCATCCCTTGTACATTGGGTACTAGGTGCTCCTTGTTTTTATTTGTTTTCCACTTGAGCGAATTGGCATTGATACTTGCTCGCACCCACTCATCTTCCGCATCGGCATGATTTGAAATGCCCAACTCATTGCAGAGCATGGTCAGGTCAGACCTATTCCCAGCTCTTACCGTTGGAAATATTCCATATTCTCCGGGCTTGTCCATAGTCATGGCATCGTGCATCTCGATATCTCTGGCATATATATTGTCCGCTATTTCTTTGAATACTGGAGCGGCTACATTGCTCCCGTACTGAGAATATCCTTTTGGATTTCTCACCACAATGATCGCGCTGTACTTCGGGCTCTTAGCAGGAAAGTACCCTGCAAAAGATGTTATGTATTTACGTGTATGCCTACCATTCTCAAGTATTTGTGCTGTTCCTGTTTTACCAGCTATTTTATAATGCGCGTTTTTGATGTTTTCAGCAGTGCCTCTCTCGACCACACCTTCTAGCATCGATTGTAGTTTCGCCAAGGTTGCCGTTGAGCAGATCTTCTCATTCAACACAGTTGAGTGAAATGTTTCCATGACCTTGTCTGCTTTCCTTGCAGACTTCACTAAAATAGGACGAATCATCTTGCCATTATTTGCCACTGCGTTATACAGAGACAATATTTGTAAGGGTGTCATTTCCAATCCATAGCCATAAGCCATCCATGGAAGTGTGATCCCGCTCCAATCAGAGTCATTTGGTCGCTTTATTTTTGGCACACCTTCTCCAACGAGTTGAAACCCTAGTGGCGTTGACATATTCAACCCATCTATGTAGTGAAGGAATTTTTCAGGATTCGTTCCAAAGTGCTTATCTACCAATTTGGCCATTGCTACATTCGATGATTTCTCGAAGGCTTCCTTTATCGTAATGGTACCATATCCTCCTTCATGGTGATCACGCACCGTCTTGTCATAGAATTTATGTGCCCCATTCCCAGTGGCAATACTATCATCCAGGCTGATGCTGTTTTCTTCCAAAAGCGCAATCATAGTAGCCAATTTGAACGTTGAGCCTGGCTCACTGAGTCCCTGCTGACCAACAGCATAATTATACTGCTCGTGATAATTTCCTTTTTTGCTTCTTGACAAATTGGACATGGCCTTGATCTCACCAGTCGCCACCTCCATCACGACAGCAGTTCCGTAATCCGCCTCGTGATATTCTAGTGCTTTCAACAGTGCTGACTCGGTCACATCCTGCAAGTTGATATCCAAAGTCGTTTCAATATCCCACCCATCATCAGTCTTCACCTCTGTTCCATCATATACAGGCTTCCAAGTACCACCAGATATCTTTTGATAGACCGCTTGTCCATCTTTTCCAGATAGCTGATTATTAAAGCTATACTCCAAGCCTACTATTCCCTTCTCGTCTTCATTGACATATCCAATGGTTCGATAGCTTAGATTAGAAAATGGTCTGAATCGTTCATCTACTTTCTCAAATATCACCCCACCCTTTAGCCTTCCTTCCTGAAAGATAGGCCAGTCGCTCATCTCCTTTTTATCCTGATAGTTTATTTGCTTTCTATTCAACAGGATATAGCGCTTACCAGAAAGTCGGGCATCGTTTATTTTGCGTTTATAGGCCTTCTGAGATCGGTCACCATAAAAATTCGCAAGTAAAAACGCCAAAGAATCTATCCCTGCTTTGTAAGTCTCCTCATTAGATATGATCGGATCAATAGCTACTTTATAGAATGGCAATGAAGTGGCCAGCAAGCTTCCATTATCTGAATAAATGCTTCCCCTAGTAGCTTTGACTGCCCTGGTTTTAAAAGTAACCTGATCGGCCAATGCCTTCCATTTCTCACCTTCCATGATTTGAATATTGCCGATCTTATACAAAATGGCCATAGCGAAGATGAGCATGCATAAAAATGCAATTCTCACACGGAGCACTATGTCTTTTTTAATATTCAATTCTTTGCTATTGTTATCTTATATGGAGGTTTCATACTCTCTTTGAGCCCAATGGAAGCCACACGCTTTGCTACTTCTGACTGCTTGCTTGCAAACATATAGTTCGCTTTCAAAGTCGTATAGTCAGCTCTCAAGTCATCTACCTCTGTTTTCGTTTTATCTATTTTTCTTATCGTTTTTTCTGCATAATGATTGTTGCCGATATAAAAAATTATCAACACCACTACATACATTATTTTTGGCAAATACTTCACGGGAAGACCATCTTCAAAATAGCTTTCCAGATTGACCATTCCCTCCATCTTAGAAAAGACACTAGATCCTTTCTTTTCTTCATCTTCTACTTTAAAAGTATTCCTTGCCATGTTTTTATTGTTTCTCAGCTATTCTGAGTTTCGCACTTCTAGCACGATTATTTTCTTTTATTTCTTCCTCTGTTGCCACCACTGGTTTCCTCGTGATACTATGAAGTGGTTTTAGTACATTTCCATAAAAATCCTTTTCAACTTCTCCGTATATCTTGCCCTTGTTAATGAAGTTTTTCACCATGCGATCCTCCAGTGAGTGATATGACATCACTACCAATCGACCTCCTTCAGCAAGTACTTCTATACTTTGTTCAAGCATTTCTTCCAGCGCCTTCATTTCCTCATTCACCTCAATTCGTATGGCCTGAAATACTTGCGCATAGTATTTGAACTCTTTGCCCCGCTTGGCATAGCGATTGAGAATGAGTTTAAAATCCGCAACGGTGTTAATCGGCTGATTGATCCGTTCGCTAGCGATAGCACTGGCCAATGTCTTGGCATTCCTGACTTCACCATACATGCCAAGTATGCGATGCAGGTCTTTTTCTGAGTAAGTATTGATCACGGTCTGCGCATTTACAGCCGCAGACAGATCCATTCTCATGTCTAGATCACCATCAAACCGTGTAGAAAATCCCCGGGCAGGATCATCTATCTGATGTGACGACACACCCAAATCAGCCAAGATACCATCAACTTTAGAAATACCGTGCATTTTCAAATACCGTTTCAAGTATCTGAAGTTGGAAGCAATTAATGTGAAAGAACGTTTGTCTATATCTTCTGCATTTGTTCGAGCCTGTTCGTCCTGATCAAATGCATATAGATGACCTCCATCTAACTGCTGCAATATTGCCTTGGAATGTCCACCTCCTCCAAATGTCACATCCACATACACTCCGTCAGGCTTTATTGCCAGTCCCTCAAGGCACTCTTGCAACATCACCGGCTTATGATACGCGCTCATGACTTATGTATCTAAATACTTCTCAGCTAGAGCCGAGAACTCTCCCGGATCGTTTATGAGGTATTTGTTGTACTGTTCAGGATTCCATATCTCTATGCGATTTCCCATACCAACCACTACTGCTTCCTTTTCAAGCTGCGCATAGTTGATCATAAGTTTTGGAATCAAGAACCGACCTGTACCGTCAAGCTCCACTGTTGCGTTACCTCTAAAAAAATTTCTTTGAAGTTTTCTATACTCCTCGTTGAATTCGTTAAGACCTGAGATCTTGGAGTAGATTTTTTTAAACTCCACCATAGGGTAGAGTATCAAACAGGGCTCGAAGCCTCTGCGTAAAACTAGCTCATTGCCTGAAGCCTCGGGCAGATTGCCCTTGATCTTGGAAGGTAGCACGAGCCTACCTTTTGCATCAAGCTTACATTCGTATTCGCTAGTGAAAAAAGACATTTTGGGTACAGTGGTTATTTTACCTCAAAACAAACATAGGAAATAAAATGACACAATCCACCACTTTATGCCATTTTTTACCACTTTTTGACATTTTTGCATCAAAAAGTACATTTCACCCTATATTTTGACGTCCTTCTTCATTCAGATATGAATTGCTTCATTTTCAGAAAACAACCATGTTTTTTCTTAATTCATTGATTTTTAACTCATTACATATGTTGTTCTCTAACAGTACGGCTGTAGTATGTTGACCAAACTGAGGTGGTGGGGCAATGTGGGAGATTTTGTTCATTTTCCCGACATTCCCCACAAATGTCCTAATCCCCTTGCCTTTGAATTCTGAATTTTGATCCACAAGAAGTGTCTGTTGTGCGATTTCTTGATCAAATACCTGATCCATAGGCAGAATGCTTCCACATGGGATTTTAGCTTCTGTCAGCATCTTCAGCCACTCGTTGGCATTTCTCAACTTGAATGATTCAGACAAATAAGCATTGAGCTTGCCTCTATTTTTAACACGCTTCGAATTATTTTCAAACCGTGCGTCTGATGCCAATTCTTCTATATCCAATAACTTGCAGAGAACGATAAATTGCTTATCACTGCCGACAGCCAAGATGATATCTATGTCATCGGCACAAGAGAAAGCCTCACCATAAGGAGCGATGTTCGGATGTGCCGACCCCTTTTTCTCAGGCACTTGCTTCGCCAACAAATAATTGGTCGCTTGATTGACCAATGCAGAAACTGCTGACTCCATCAGTGACACATGCACATAGTCTCCCTCTCCTGTTCGCATTTGATGAATAACAGCTAACAACAGCGCCTCCTTAAGCTGATGTGCCGCCAGAACATCAACCAATGCCACAGGCATCTTCAGAGAATCTCCATTGGGCGTTCCATTCATATACATAAATCCTGCTTCCGCTTGAATGATGGCATCATAACCAACTCTGGGGTCGTTTATGCCATACCCAGTGATATGCCCATAGATAATTTTTGGATTGTATTTCTTCAGTGTATGATAATCCATTCCCAACTTCTCAGCATCTCCCGGCTTATAACTCACCAATGCGATGTCCGTTTGCTGGATAAGCTGATAGATCAACTCCTGCCCTTCAGATTTGCTCACATC
>Ga0209634_1003320_pt1 | contig 10896 bp, 10 predicted proteins | sample LinPmetageLP40_FD_184043 | JGI IMG/M metagenome (GOLD analysis project Ga0209634, IMG submission 184043) | Marine viral communities from the Pacific Ocean - LP-40 (SPAdes) (version 2) | ecosystem: Environmental > Aquatic > Marine > Oceanic | place: Pacific Ocean | collected 2010-08-26 | reverse complement strand
CATCTAAATAAGTTTTTTGTTAAAAGAAAAAAAAGGGGGAGTTCTGATTGTTATTTCCTCCCCTTCGGGTGCGGGGAAAACCACCATAGCCAAAAAGTTAGTTTCTAAAAAACTCAACATTGAACTTTCTGTATCTCTAACTACTAGAAAACCAAGATCTAATGAAATCAATAAAGTAGATTATCATTTTGTATCCAAGAAATTTTTTCAAACAAAGATTAAGCAAAAACACTTTCTAGAACATGCAAAAGTATTTGATAATTTTTATGGAACATCTCAAAAAGAAATTACCAACAAGCTAAGCAAAGGCATAAATATCCTATTGGATATTGATTGGCAGGGTGCAAGGCAGGTTAGAAAAAAAATGCCAACTGATACTGTTAGTATATTTATTCTACCCCCATCCTTAAAGGTTTTGAAACAAAGATTAATGAAAAGAGAATCTAGCTTAGCATTTGTTAATAAGAGAATGAGCAAAGCTAAAAAAGAAATAGCGCATTGGAATGAATATGACTATGCAGTTGTTAATAAAGACTTAAAACAATGTTTAAAAGAAATTAAAAAAATTTTAGACATACAAAAGCACAAATCATCTAGAAAAACTATTTTAAAATTTTAATCTTTTAATAGTTTTGTCAATTGGTAAAAATTTTCTTTACTTATATTTTCCGCTCTCAAGTCAAAATACTGATCTAGCTTATTCGCTTCAATAACTTTCTCATTAAACAATTGTCTAATCTTATTTTTTAGCTTTTTTCTTCTATTGGCAAACAGAGTTTTGGATAGAAGTTCAAGTTTATGGATATTTTTATTATTTATAATAGTTTTTTTCAAAGGAACAAATTTAATCATAACAGAATCAACTTTTGGAACGGGAAAAAAGTCCTTTTTATTTATGTCTAAAATTTTTGAACACTGAAAGAAGGCAGATACAATCAAAGATATTCGACCATATTTTTTTGAATTTTCTTCAGAAAGAATTCTTTCCCCAACCTCTTTTTGAAACATTAAAATCATTTGATTAAACCATGGGTTAGTTATGTATTGATTAATCCATTTAAGAAGTAGTTTTAGAGAAATGTTATAGGGTAGGTTGGAAATTATAGTGACATCTTTTGAAAACACGGATGTTTCATCGAATTGTAATGCATCTTCATTCATTATTGAATGCTCTTTTTTAACAAAAACACCATCCAATTTTTGAATTAAGCCCTTATCTATCTCAACTGCTAGATATTTTTTCGGATTAATTTTAACAATTTCTCTACTTAACGCTCCATCGCCAGGGCCAACCTCATAGACTATAGAATCTGTAGTGATGTTTGTAGATGTTATAATTTGATCAATAATAGTTTGGTTATTTAAAAAATTTTGACCAAATTTTTTTTTCATATTTTTTTATAGTGCTTTTCAAAGAACTTTAAAGCAGCAATAAAACTATCAGGATTTGCTAGGTTTTTATTTTTTAAATTGCTAGCAGTACCGTGATCAGGTGAAATTCTTAAGAAGGGCAGGCCTAAAGTTATATTGATGGCATCAAATTTGTGAATATATTTGAAAGTGGGAAGTACTTGATCGTGATAATGACCAACCAAGCAGTTCAGCTTCTTTGTCTCTATTGCATTAAAAGCCACATCTGGAACTAAGGGTCCAACTATTTTTATCTTGGCTTTGATTAATTTTTTAATAGCAGGATTGATCACATCTTTCTCTTCAGTTTTTTTTTTAAAATCCATACCATTGTGTGGATTAAGACCCATTACGCCAATAAATGGTTTTTTGATACCAAGCGTATTTTTATAAAAATTATTAATATTGTTAATATTAGTTACAATCTTTTTTTTAGTTAAATTTTTAGACACTTCTTTAATTCTAATATGTGTAGTACTGGGAGATACCGAGAAATTCTGATTATACAATACCATTGTTTCTCTTCCCTCTCTCCCAAAAGCATCTGCAATACATTCTGTAAACCCAGGGTAATTACCAGGCAAAAAACGTTTATTGAGTGGTAAGTTAATTACTCCATGTGCTTTTTTCTGTCTCAGTAAGTCGAACGCAACATCAAAGCATTTTTTTAAATAAATTTTTGTATTTGAGCCTCTTTTAATATCCAAAAAATTTACCAACTTACTTTCTTTAATATTTTGAAAAACCTCTTTTTGATCACCTATAAATATATATCTATTATTAAGTTTTTTTTTAAAAAAGTATTGAGATTTTTTAATTATTTCGTAATTGATACTAAATGGATCTGAGGTTAAAATAAGAATTATTTTTTTCATTTTATTATTTTAATTAGCAATTCTTTTTTTGTTCGGTTCAGATGAGTTCTTGAATAAAAATTAAATTTTTTATTCTTTTCTTCATTAATCAATTTTTTTTTTTCTTTAATGGTTTCGGGGTTGTTTGGGTCTATATATCCCAATGTAGTTAATTTTTGTTCAATCTCATTTATATTAACATTTAGTTTCCAGCCATACTTTTTTGAAATCAATACATTCCAAGCATAGTCGAGCCGACTCTTTTTTTTTATTTTATTATAAATCCTACTGGATTTAATTCCAGCATCCTTAAGTTTTTTTTCTAAATTAGTGAGTGCTTGGTTTTTAATGTTCTTTTTAATTTCAATTTTGTTAACCGTTATTTCCACTTCTTTACTGGCTTGATCCACTAAGCTTTGAAAAGCTGATTGCCGAAGAGTTTTTTGATCAACTTCTTTAAAATTATTTAAAGCTTTAATAATTAACATTTCATCTTTTAAATCTATATTGGTAATGGAGATGTTGTTTACGTTTGCCAACGTAATTATTTTTTCATTTGAATTTACTGCGGTAGAAAAAAAAATGATAAAAAAAGATAAAATTTTTCCCATTCAATAAAATATTAATCTATAAAACTAGACAAATCTGGCGATACTGGTGATCCAAAAGGTTTTAGCATAATAGAAAATGTTAAGTTGTTACTAGGCCTAATATCTTCGTTCTGATAAAATTTTTTAGATAGGGTTAGACCAATTTTTAGGCAATCACTTTCATAATTTGTTCCAATAAAATTTGTTTCTGAAAAGTCTTCTCCTAGATTTCTTCTTGCACCTATTGAAAAGTTTAAGTTGTTTTCAAATTTTCTTTCGTATTCTGCATCAACATAATGATTATTGCCTATCTTAGCTTCTTCGTAGTAACTAACTTCGAACTGGTTCTTTTCATTATCAAATGTTGTGGTAATTTCATTTTTCAAAAAAGCATTGAGATCCTTGTTGACTATATAATTATAAACAAGGTTTAATTCGCTACCAAGATTTAATTTGCTATTACGATTTTTACTTTTTATTATGAATGAGTTAGCCCCAACGTAGTCTGATCTTTTTTTTTGAAGGGAAGAATTTTTTGGCATTTCTTCTAAGGTATTCTTTCTTAAAACTTGTCCAATCGAAAATTCTGCATCTAAATACACTTTATTTTCAAGGTTTTTTTTGTTTATATTGTATGCAACTCCATATCCAACGCTTGCACCTGTTTCATTATTTGTGTCGCTATTATTTCTGTCCATTGAAAAAACATCTTGATAATTTAATATCAAGCTTGAATCGGAGGCATTTTCCATTGAACCGGTGGTGTATTTTGAAAATACAATAGGGCTAATAGATTCTTCAGTTTTCCCAGTCCACTTCACGAGAGGAAAGCTATTCTCCATTGCTAAAGTTAGGTAGACGTCATTGTTAAGGTTCTCTTTAGCATCCTTAACATTATTATTATAAATATTTCCATTTCCGATGCGTGTCTTAAAAACACTGCCCATTCCTTGAATTGAGTTTACTTTTTTTAAATCACTCGTTGTATCAATCTGATTTGTTTGATTCATTTGATTGATGTTTTCACCTAAATTTTTTGCCGAAAAACTATTACTGAAATTAATAGATTGGTTAAATTTTTTAAAAAAATTATTGAATCTTATTGATGGAAGAGTGTACTGATATTTTTTACTATGGTTTTCTTCATTTATACTTTCATAAACGTGAGCCTCCAGATTCAATTGTTTGTTGTATTCGTAGGAGCGTAAAATTATATTATTATGCAAAGATGAAATATCTTGCTTAATATAGTTAGTGTTTATTTGATGTACTTTTAAATAATTTTTTTGAGAAATTTTTTGAATATTCATTTCTAGATCATTGGTGGCAAAAAGTAGATCATCATAGCTACCGAGGAAGTTAAAGAAAAAGTGGTTTCTTGATCCTCCTGTTCTATTAATTAAAACTCCATCGTCATTTTTTTTATTTAATTTCTTGTAGCCTTCGGAGTAACTTGTATCGATATAAAACTCACTGTTTTTATTTATTTGCCTATACTCTCCTAAAAAAACAGGATTTTCCTCTATGTAATAAGTTGGTGTAAAAGTAAAATCTTTATTTTCACCAAGTACTAAAAAATAGGGTGCTTCGAATGATCTTCCCAAATTCTCAAAATTTTTAATTGAAGGTGGTAAAAAACCACTTTTTCTTTTAACGCTTGGATCTGGGTGTGAGAAATAAGGGGTATAAAACACCGGAACATTTTTAATATTGACGAGAACATTTTTGTGATAAATCATTTTCTCGTTCTGATCGTGAGTTGTTTTGGATGATGTAATGCTCCAGTCAGGACATCTTTCTAATATGCTAGCGGTTAAGCCTTTTTCATCTTCACATGATGTATATGCATTTCTTTTTTTACCCGATTTATCTTGGTTTACAATTAGAATTCCTTTTATTTGATCAATTTTAGCTGAAGCCCCTTCTAGCGAGCTCTTGTCAGCCATTAAACCTGAAAAGTTTTCACCCGAACCTCTTTGTAGCTCTTCGTAATATTCAAAAGAAGAAAATTTTAAATGGTCATTTGTATTGCTAAAATAATTTACATCACCATTAGCTTTAATTTTTTTTAATTTTAAGTCGTAAAAAAAATTATTAGCTTCTAATTTGTTGCCTTTGTCATCAAGATAAATGGATTTATTAGAAGTTAATATAGTGAGTTTTTTTTTGTTATATATAATTTTATCAGCGTATATTTCTTTGCCAAATTGGTCTTTTGCATATGCATCGCCTGATGCAATTATTAGGTTTTTGTCGTCTTTATAAATAATTTCTTTACCTACAATTTCATAAAGAGAATTCTCCCCGTAGACAGGAAAAAAATTTATAAAAAAAGAGAAAAAAATTATAACAAATAAATTTTTTTTTTTAACGTTCATTAATTCTAATTATATTAATTGTACTAAGAAAAATTATTAACACGACCGGAGACCACACAGCAATTGCTAAAGGCATCCTGTTGCTCAAGCCTAAAGATATAGAAAGATCATTTAAAAAATATATACAAACACCAAGAATTGTACCAAAAAATAAATACATAAAGGTGTTATACTGTCTATTACTACCCATTGTAAACGTGGTAGATGCAAGAATCATTGCAAATAAATAGAAAGGTAATGTTAAATACTTATGAAGCTTTATCTTTAGTTCTTCAGCAGAATAACCCCTGGAATTAAGTGTTTTGATAGTTTTTAGCGTATTCCAAAAAGAAATTGTATTAACATCTGTAAAATAATTTTTTAAATTATTAATATTAATAGACGAATCAATATTTATTTTCAAAGAGGAAACGTTATTATTTATTATGTCAGGTGATAAAGATTCTTTTTCTTGAGTGATTTGAGCTTTAGTTAAAGACCATTTTTTTTGATTAATAGTAACTTTTTCACTGTCATATCTTCTAATAAAGTTAAAGTCCTGATCTAAATTGTAGATGGTAACATTGCTTAATATTTTAAAATTATTTTTTTGAATTCTATCAGCACGAATAATATTATATCCGTCGGCAGTGTTTTCCATGAACCAAAGACCCATATTGTTCATAACAATTAAATTGTCATTAGATGAATATATACGTTTTTGATTTTCATAAAAATTTAAACTAGCTGATGAAATAGGACTGAGAAAAAAAATTATACATAGACCGCATATAAATGAAATTACAGCTGGTATGAGAATGGGTAGAGTTTTAGAAATTCCTGCTAGCAGCATTGTACTCACTTCATTATTTTTTTGAATCTTTACAAAAAATAATATTCCAGAAAATAAAAAAACAAACACCGAAAGCTCGATAATAGTAGTGGGTGTTTTTGCAAGGGCAAGAATTGTCGCCATCCAAATAATATTTTCTAATTTTTTGTCTTTTAAATAAACAAGCTCACCAACAGAATTAATTAAAAGAGATAAGGATAAAAAAACCAAAAAAACCACAAGTAAGGAAAATATAAATTCTTTAGAAAAGTAGTAAATGATTTTTGATGGATAGAAAGTGTTCATTCTGCCATAGGTTCGTTTTGAATAAACTTATGTAAGAAAAAATATATTATGGTTATTGCACATATAGGAAAAGAATATAAAAAATACTGAAAGAAAATCTTAGAGGCGCTCAAGTTAAGCAATATTTCAAAAAAAATAATAAATGAAATACCAAGAGAAAATATTAAAAACCTCAGTTTAATCAAGTTAAATTTTTCATTATTTCCATATAGAATAAAACAGCACAACAAAGCAATAATTGGAATAAACAGCGGTTTAAATAATCTTTTATGAATTTCAAAAAGGATATTATTATTTTTTTTATTTTTTTTAAATTCAGTTAAGAGCCATAAAAAACTTCTTTCTTGAAATTTGGGGGTGGTAACTATGTTGCTTTGATATTTAGTAAAGTCATATAAAGTTTTTTCAAATTTGATTATCGTAATTTTATTATTTTCGCTCTTCTCATGAATAAAGCCATCAATTAATTGTAAGTAATTTTTTTGATTTGTGTTTAAAACTTTTCCTTGCTTAGCTATAATTGTTTTATTGTTTTCAAATAAATAAACTTTTTTTAAGTTTCCTTGATTGTCATTTTTACCGACATATACGGTCAGGTTATTAAAAGGAGAGTTGAAATTATTTTTTTTTACTAGCGCGTTGACAAATGAAAATTCTGAATTTGCTAGTATATTTCTTGAAATTAACCCAGTCATTGGAGCTAAATAAACATATAAGAAAAATGCTATAATTGTGGGTACTAACGAAATTTTAAGAATCGTCCAGATTATTTCTTTTTTACTTATTCCAGAGAGCCAATAAATTTCCATTTCTTTATTATTTTGAAATTTAATAATGGATATAAAAAGACTAATTAAAAAACTTATAAGCATCATTTGAGAAACAATCTTAGGAAGTTGATAAAGAATGTATGGCACATAGACATTCATGGACAACCCCATGTCTGTGATAAGATATAAAAACCTAGCTGATTGAGTTATCCAAATTAAGAAAGAAAAAGTCGCCAGGACAAAAGCATATGACCTTAAAATCTCAGTAATAAAATAATTGTTCAGCTTGTTTTTAAACATAAAATATGTAATTACTAATTCCTTTTTAACTATTATATATGTTTAATATCTCATACAATTTAAATAAAAAGTCCTCAGCATCTGTAATTTTTGCAGATAAAAATCTTAAATTTTCTAATCATTTGAACTATTTTAGTAAAAATCAATTAGATCAAATTCTTCAATTAAAAGAATCTTTTGTAAAAGAGGGGCATGCCACAGGTGATCTTTGGGAGAAGGGTAAAAAACACAAAATTATTGTATTTAAAATCAAAGAAAAAACTAATGATTATGATGTTCAAAAAATTGGTGGGCTGGCATATTCAGCTCTAGCAAACTTTAAAGAAGCTAATATAATTTTTGAAGGATGTTCACTCGTAGAAAAACAATTAAGTTTTTTTTCTTCTAATTTCTTTTTAGGTTTTTATTCTAAAAGCTACTCATTTAAAAATTATAAATTAAAAAAAGACAGTGAAAAAAAATTATTAAAATCGCTTTCAGTAGTTACCAAGAAAAAAGATCAAATCGCAAAATCTATTAAGTATGCAAAAAATGTGTACGACGGTATTGAAGAAACTAGAAATTTAGTAACCTTGCCTGCAAATATTTTAAATCCTAAAAAATTTGTAGATGAAATTAATAAACTAAAAAAAACAGGGTTAGCCATTGAGATTCTAGATGAAAAAAAAATGAAGTCATTAGGCATGCATGCTCTTTTGGGAGTTGGCCAGGGTAGTACTAACAGTTCTTACTTGGCAATCATGAGATGGAATGGTGACAAATCATCGAAAGAAAAACCAGTTGCATTTGTTGGTAAAGGTGTTTGTTTTGACACGGGAGGAATTTCTTTAAAACCTGCCAGATTCATGGAAGACATGAAGTATGATATGGGTGGAGCTGGAACAGTTACCGGTTTAATGAAAACGTTAGCTCTTAGAAAAGCAAAAGTTAATGTGGTCGGTGTAGTTGGTTTAGTTGAAAATATGGTCGATGGAAACGCACAAAGACCAGGAGATGTAGTGATCAGTTATGCAGGACAATCTATTGAAGTTTTAAACACAGATGCGGAAGGCCGATTAGTCTTAGCGGATGCTATTGCTTACACAGAAGACAGATTTAAACCAAAATTTATTATCAATCTTGCAACTTTAACAGGAGCTATAGTCGTAGCTTTAGGAAACGAGTATGCAGGATTATTTTCAAATAATGACAAACTAGCTCAGCAAATTCACGACACAGGAATGAAAGACAATGAAAAAGCGTGGAGATTCCCCCTACATGAAAATTTTGATCGTTTGATGGATTCTAAAATTGCAGATCTGCAAAATATTAATTATTCGGGAGGTGCTGGATCTATAACTGCAGCTCAATTTTTACAAAGGTTTATCAGACATAAGACACCATGGGCTCACTTAGATATAGCGGGCATGGCATGGATTAAAAAAGATACAGAAACTACCCCAGAAGGCGCAACAGGTTATGGAGTAAAATTACTAAACAGACTAATCAAGGAGCACTACGAAAAATAACATGGAACAAACATTATCACTCATTAAGCCAGACGCAGTAGAAAGAAATTTGATTGGAAAAATTGCAACTGTTTTTGAAGAAAATAATTTAACTATCAAAGAAATAAAAAAAATTCATGTAACTCTAGAATTTGCTCAAAAATTTTATGAAATGCATTCAGAAAGACCTTTCTTTAAAGACCTATGTAGTTACATTAGTTCAGGACCTTTAGTGGCTATCGTTTTAGAAGGAGATAATGCTATTCAAAAAAATAGAGACTTAATGGGAGCTACGAACCCAAGTGAAGCTCAAGAAGGAACTATCAGAAAAATGTTTGCAATATCAATTGATAAAAATTCTGTACACGGATCTGATTCTTCTGAGAGTTCTAAAAGAGAAATAGATCTTTTTTTTAAACAGTAATTAACAAATCTTATTAAGGGCGGTGGGGTAAATTTGATGCTCCACTTTTAATACTTTTTTAGAAAGTGTTGCTACCGTATCTTTCTTAAGTATCTTAACTTTTTTTTGTAAAATTGTTTTTCCAGCATCTAGTTTAGACGTTACATGGTGAACCGTGCATCCTGCATATACATCTTTATTCTCGATAGCTCTAGCATGAGTGTTTAAGCCTTTATATTTGGGTAGAAGCGAAGGGTGTATGTTTACAATCGGTATTTTGCATTTTTGCACGAAATCTTTAGATAAGATTCTCATAAAACCAGCCAAGCATATAACATCAATATTTTCTCTACTAATTAAGGACAAGCTCTTTTGTTCAAATTCACTCATTTTCTTATCAATGGAATAAGACTTAATTTTTTTAGACTTAGAAAACAAAATGCCCTTAGCATCTTTTTTATTTGAAATAACTAAATGGATTGTAAATTTAGATGGTTTAGTTTTTGAAAATTTATAAAGATTTTTTAAATTAGAACCTCTGCCTGATAAAAAAACAGCAATTTTTTTTTTAAAATTTGAGATTGCCATCAAAGATAATTTTGGAGGAGGAGGGACCGGTGACAGTTCCAATTACATAAGGCTTATAAGGAGATTTAAATACTTTAGCAATTTTTGCTATATTGTTAGTTTTAGTAAATACGACAAATCCAACACCACAATTAAAAGTCTTTAACATCTCACCTTGATCTACTCCTTGTTTGCTAATCCAGGAAAAGATTTTTTTCACCTTAACTTTAGCAAGATCTATTTTGGCCGAAACATTTTTTGGCAACACTCTAGGGATATTTTCTGTTAATCCACCGCCAGTAATATTGCAAGCCCCATTTATTAAATTTTGCTCAAATAGTTTTTGAATTTCTTTAGTATAAATTTTAGTAGGGGTTAGAAGGTCTTGGTATAGCTTTTTATTTTTTGCGGTATAGGTTATTTTTTTTTCTTTTAAAATTTTTCTAATCAATGAAAATCCATTCGAGTGAACACCAGAAGAAGGGATGGCAAGAATGGTATCTCCCTTTTTAATTTGCTGGTTTTTTAAAATTCTTTTTTTATCTGTAACACCCACAGAAAATCCGGCTAAATCAAAACCATCTTTAGAATAAATCCCAGGCATTTCTGCAGTCTCACCACCTGCTAAGTAGCATTTAGAAATTTCACACCCCTTAGCAATACCTTTTAAAATAGATTTGTATTTAGTGGGAACAACTTTACCAATAGCTATATAATCTAGAAAAAATAAAGGTTTACCTCCTTGAACAATCAAGTCATTGACGCACATAGCCACCAGGTCAATTCCAATCGTGTCATATTTTTTAGTGATATTAGCCAATTCCAATTTTGTTCCAACACCATCGGTAGCCGATACCAATACGGGATTTTTTATTTTGTACTGAGAAAGATCAAATAAAGAGCCAAAACCACCTATATTTTTAAATGATTTAATAGTGCTACCTTTGATCTTTGTTTTGTTTGATAAATTTGAAATATATTTTACAAGTCTACTAGTAGCGTTGATATCAACGCCACTTG
>Ga0209634_1003318_pt1 | contig 10900 bp, 11 predicted proteins | sample LinPmetageLP40_FD_184043 | JGI IMG/M metagenome (GOLD analysis project Ga0209634, IMG submission 184043) | Marine viral communities from the Pacific Ocean - LP-40 (SPAdes) (version 2) | ecosystem: Environmental > Aquatic > Marine > Oceanic | place: Pacific Ocean | collected 2010-08-26 | reverse complement strand
GTTTTTATAAACACCTTTAGGTGCTACAATTAAAGCACCATTAATTTTACCTTTATCATAAAGCATAGAAATATTATCTAATAATACTTTTGATTTACCGGTACCCATTTCCATAAAATAGGCAAAGACTTCTTTATTCCAGGACATTTCCAATGCTTTTAACTGATGAGCATAGGGCTTTGTTTTAAATTTATAATTTATCATTTTTATTTCTTCTTTCTATTGACATATATACAATAATGTCCTATATCTTGTCAAGAAAGTTATGAGTGAATATACAGATCTAAAAAAGAATAAAGAACCTATCGTTTATGTGCTACAAGAATTACCTGGTACAAGAATGGGCCGTCCTAAATTTAATATTATGGGTGCTCAAAAATACGGTAAGTTAAAAGTCTTACTAAGAGAAGACACACAAATTATTCTAAGTCCAGGTCCTATCATTTTTGAATTAAGACGTTTGTTAAAAGATTACAACTCAAACGATTATTTATTATTATCAGGAGATCCATCTGTAATTGGGATTGCTGTAGCAATTGTTTCTGATATAAATAATGGAAGATTTAATTTATTAAAATGGGACAGACAAGAAAAAGTATATTACCCATTAGAAATAAATCTATATGAAAGAGGAAAAATAAATGAGTGATATTAATTTTGAAAAAGACCAAGAAGAAGTTTTAGATAGAACTGAAAATATAAAATCTTTAGCTGATCAAGTAAAAAAGTTAAGAGATTTAGAAGATGAAGTTAAAGCTGAAGAACAAGCTTTAAAAGATAAAGAAAAAGAAATTGAAAGAATTTCAGGAGATGTTATTCCCACACTACTAAGTGAAATGGGTTTATCTTCTCTCAAACTAGCAGACGGATCTGCAGTTGATGTGAAACCGTATTATCACGCCAATATCTCGATCAAAAATCAAGAGGCGGCGTATAATTGGCTTCGTTCTAATGGCCTAGGTGATATTATTAAAAATAATATTACCGTTTCCTTTGGACGGAATGAAGATAACAAGGCGGCAGATTATGCTAACCTTGCGAGAGGTCAAGGGTTTGAACCGACACAAAAGTTGAAGGTTGAGCCCATGACTCTCAAAGCACTAGTCCGTGAGCGTATCGAAAATAGTAAAGATATGCCTATGGATATTTTTAATGTGTTCGTAGGAAACCGAACCAAAATAACAAGGAAACAATAAACATGAACAAAGAAACAAACATCACGAAACGTGAAAATGCAGGTGCGTTGTCTTCAAATATTTTTGAAGCTGATGCAGGTGCTGGCTCTCAGAATATATCGCAGGAAGATCTTGCGTTACCTTTTCTGAAAGTCTTAGGACAATTATCTCCAGAAATTAATAAACAACACGCTAAGTTTATTAGTGGAGCGGAACCTGGAATGATTGTAAATAGTGTAACAAAAGAAATTTATGATGGAAAAAAAGGTATAGAGGTTGTACCTGTCCATTATGAAAGACAGTATGTTGAATGGCAAGACAGAGGTGCCACTAGTACCGGTGCTCCTGTAGCAATTCATAAAGCAGATAGTGACATCATAAATACAACGACTCGCGACCAAAATTGGAAGGATAGGTTGCCTAACGGTAATTATCTGGAAAATACTGCGAATCACTTTGTGATTCTTTTAGGGGATACTCCGTCTACGGCATTAATATCTATGAGAGCTACTCAATTAAAAGTGAGTAAGACCTGGAACTCATTGATGCTGGGACTAAAACTAAAAGGTAAAAATGGTTTATTCACACCGCCAACATATAGCCACATTTATAATCTAAAAACTGTTCAGATGTCTAATGACAAAGGAACATGGTTTGGATGGGATGTATCTAAAGTTGGTCCAATTACAGACTCGGGTGTTTATCAAATTGCTAAAAACTTTGCGGAAAAAAACAATAAGGGTTTAGTAAAAGTTAAACACGGCGAAGAAGAAATTAAAAAAGCTTCATTAGATTTGTAAACTTCTCTTAAGGAAGTAAGGCCAGTGGAGACCTAGCGGCGAAGCTGGCCTTTAATAAAGATATGAATAAATTATGAGCATTGAATTTAATGAAAGTAAGCTTCCGGTTAATTATGAAGATTGGATAAATCTAGGTAGAGTTATAATACCTTGTATTAAAGGTATAACCATAGCTAAATGGAAAAGTCCTGAATTTAAAATTTCGAAAGAAGAGTGGAAAAATAAATACTCTCATTGTGAAATTGCTTTAAAACTAGATCAGGATATTGATTTTGATGTTGATAATGAACTTGTAAAAAGATTTATAGAAACTTATGTAAAACCTCCGTACAGTATATTTGGTCGAAATGGCAACCCTTCAAGTCATTATATCTGGAAGGGTAGTTTAGATTTTAAACAATTTATACTACCATCAGAATTAAAAAATTATTGTAAAAATTTACCACATGGAAATACACTTTGTGAAATAAGAACAGGAGTTCATTATACTATAGTTCCTGAATCACTACATAGTAAGGCTCCTGAAACTGTAAAGTGGGAAAAATTTTGTGGTTTTAAGGAATACTCAGGAGACTTAAACGCTGATTTAAGAAAAGTAGCTCTTTCCTCTGCATTATGTATTCTTTATGCGCCAGATGGTCAAAGAGACAGCTACTGTACTGCAATTGCTGGTGTACTACTAAAGCACACTAATTGGGAAGAAGATGAAATTAATACTTTTGTATATAATATTGCAGTAGCTTCAAATGATAGTGAAGCAGAAAAAAGAAATTCAAAAGGCTCTAGTGGTAAAAAAGCTAATAGAAAGCTGGGTATGCCAAAACTTGCTGAAATTATTGGTTGTTCCACAAGAACTATTGCAGAGTTATTTAGTTGGGTTGGAGTAGAATATGCAGCAGGAAGAGAAATTGCACAAGAATCAATTGGGGACATCATTGAGTATGGTTTTGATAGGTACGTAGTTAAGGTAAATGCTTTTGTTGATGGAGTATTAGACGAAAAGAAAATTACAGTGGATGGTCCAACACTCATGAATCAAAAAGCATTTTATGATGCAGTCATTACAAAAGCTTCAGTTTGGGTTCCTAGAATGAAACCTTCAGATTTTGAAACAATTATGAGAAAGAAATATGAAAACAGAACTCAATCAGAAGATCGTGACGAAGAAGCAGATGAAGATCTTGTCTTTATAAAATATTTTAGTCAGTACATCAAAAAAGAACAAGCTTTTTCAGATAAAACAAATTTACTTGTTTACAAACGCCCTCATTTCGATATGATAAGAAGTTCTTTAGAGTTTAATTTAAATTCTTTTGAAGATTTTTTAGTAGAAAGAAAAATTAATATTAAAAGAGTAGATCTCGTTATGAAAGTTCAAGATGTATTAAAAGCTAGTAAACACAGAGGAAAAGTCAATAATAAATCCTGTGTATCTTGGAGAATTGAAAATTATAAAGTAGAAAAAGATGATTTAGTCATTGATGGAGACTATGAAGAGGTCAAAGATTCAGAAAGGATAATAGATGGAACCTAGATTTGTCGTTGGACCTCCAGGGACAGGAAAAACACATACGTATATAGTTCATAATATTAAGGACCGTATTGAGGAAGGATATGATGCCTCTAGGATAGTTTTACTTTCTCATACAAACAAGGTGGCTGAGTTGCTTTTAAATGCAATACTAAAAATTAAAGAAATAAAAGAAGGAGAGTATGACGAAGAATTTTTTAGAGACCGCATATGTACTATTCATCACTTTTGTAAGAGTAAACTTCCAAAAGGTAGAGAAGTTATTGCTGACAATAATTGTCGTGAGCACATTCAGAATTTGAAGAGAATAAATACGCTGTTTCGTTATTCAAAACCAAACACCCTTAAGCAACATAGCTTCTTTAAATTTATCAAAGACGCGCATGGTAATGGAAGATCATTAAAAGAACATTGGGATCATCCTAATACAGATAAAGAAGAATACAGTCCTTACAAAATTTCCGACTTAGAAAAATTAGAAGATGTATACAAGACATACAAAGGCAGAGCTATATATGATTTTGCAGACATGATAGACAATTTTAATGATTTAAATGAAGAATGTGATATTGATGTTTTAATGGTCGATGAAGCACAAGACTCAAACGTGCCTCAAATGAAAGCGCTTAAGATAATGGCCAAAAACGTAAAAGAGGAACATTTTTATTTAATAGGTGATCCTGATCAGACAATTTTTGAATTTGCGGGATCAGACGCAGATTACTTTCACAAAGCTGCAGCAAATCCTTATCACGAATTAAAAAACGGACTTAGATGTGGAAGAGCTATTAATACTTTTTGTAAAAAAATAATTGCACCTGTTTGGAAACATTATGGCTATGAAAGAACATGGTTACCAGCCGTGTATAATAAAGAATATCACAAAATACCAGAGGGATGCAGAGAAGGAGATACTATAGAGGGCCATAAATACGATTTAACAGATCTTAAGCCATCTAAAAACTTAGATATTCTTTTAGATAAAATGAGAAATACTAAACAAACTTTTGTTTTTGCTTATAGAGGTTATCCTAGCAACGTCTATATAACTAAATTTTTAAAACATCATGGTTTTGAGTTTGCTCACGTAGGAAGTGATGGCCCTCATGTTTCTAAGAAAGAACTAAGATGCCACAAAGAATGGCCTGAATTTATACACGGAAAACCTGAAAGTTTAGATCAAATAAAACAATTTTGGAAATATCTTGGTCGAGAAGCCATAGTATGGGGAAAAGGAAGCTTCAAATTTGAAGGATGGATCAAACGAGACTATATTTATACTGAGTTAGTAGAAGCCAAACTTTTAAAACCTAACCTAAATAAGTCATTTGATCTTCTTATAACTGGACAAAAAGATCATGATGACAGAATGCTTTATATAAAAAATGTTTTAAGAAACGGATTTGATTTTAATGCAAAGATAAGAATAGAACACGGAAGTATTCACATAATAAAAGGAACTACATTTCATAATGTAGTTGGAGATCTGTCAATATACAGAAAAAAACCCGAATCTTTTTTTATTCAAAGAAGATTAAAATATACTATGTTTAGCAGAGGAGTATTTGATTGTTGGGTACTTAGAACATCCTCCGCTGATTCACGGGGATTGTTAGGAGATTATGGTCCTATTCCCGTTAAAAAATCATGGACACTAGATGAAGATTCTTTTTACAGAGAATGGAGACCTGATTGGAATGAAATTGAAAACCCCATAAATAATGACAGGAGAATAACATGAGTGCATACGATAAACAAATTGGAGGATCTCACTACAAGAAAATGAAGATTCAACCAAGCAAGTTTGTAATTGAGAACGAGTTGCTTTTTCCGGAAGGTAATGTTATTAAATATATCTGTAGACACAGATACAAAAACGGAAAGGAAGATTTAGAAAAAGCTGTACATTTTATTGAAATGATAATTGAAAGAGATTACCCAACAATACCAATGACAGAAGAAGAGGAATACCGCAACGCTGGTATTACTAAAGAAGAAGCAGAAAGAACTTACCCTCCAAAAAATTCTTGGGGAATGATTAAACCTCCAGAGACTTCAGGCAAAGACTGGGTTGATGGTTATAAAAAATGGAAGAAAGGTTGTCCTCATAATTAATGTGTGTTCCACCAAAGTTAATTGATCTTGATTTAGAAGGTATTGATACTGTTGCAGTCGATTTAGAGACTTACGATCCCGGTTTAAAAGATCAAGGGTCAGGGGCCATACGAGGCAAGGGCTTTGTGTGTGGCATCGCAATAGCTACTGGCAAAAACACTTATTATTTCCCTATTAGCCACGAACATACTGATTGTATTCCACGCGCAAAAGCATGGAAATATCTTAACGAAAAATTATTTCAAAATCCAAAAATAAAAAAAGTATTTCACAATGCAATGTATGATGTCTGCTGGATTCGTAAGGAATCAGGACTCATGCCTCAGGGGCCACTGCTCGATACAATGGTTGCTGCCTCAGTTATTGATGAAAACAGGATGAGGTATTCATTAGATTCTCTGAGTAATGATTATCTCAGCGGACAAGCTAAATATAAATGGGGCCTTACAGAAAAAACTTTGACCTATTCTCGAGGGACTATTAAAGACCCTATGACTAATATGCACAAATTAGATTATCCAACAGTAAAGGAATATGCAGAACAGGACGTTAATTTAACTTTAAAGTTATGGGAACATTTTGACAAAAAACTAGACAAAGTATTATATACAAAAATTAAGAAAGACGACAATAAAATTACAAAAGAACCTAAAAATTGTAGAGCAATATTTAAATTAGAGACAGAATTATTTCCTTGTCTTGTTGAAATGAGGTTTAGAGGAGTTCGAATTGATGTCGATGCAGCTAAAAAATTTGGAGAAAGGCTAAACAAAACAAAAACTCGTATAATTGATTACATTCAAAGAAGGACAAACGTTAGAATTGAAATTTGGGCAGCGTCTTCTATAAAAAAACTTTTAGATAAATTAAATATAAAAGACTATAAAACAACACCTAAATCTAAATTACCGCAACTTCCTAAAGATTATTTAAAAACTCATAAAAATCATTTTATAAGACTAATAGCTAAAGCCAGAGAGTTTGATAAAGCAGAAAACACTTTTATCGAAGGTCTTTTAAAGTTTGTTTACAAAGGAAGAATTCATGCTGACATTAATCAAATAAGAGGAGACAAAGGAGGAACTGTTACTGGACGGTTTTCAATGTCTAACCCTAACCTACAACAAATTCCGTCTAAAGGTTTTATGGGTAAAAAGATGAGATCACTATTTCTTCCAGAAGAAGGATGTTTTTGGGGATCGTTTGACTACTCACAACAAGAGCCAAGAATTGTTGTTCATTATGCTGTTAAATTAAATATGGCTGGCACAAAGGAATTAGTTAACTCTTATAAAGAAGACCCTAAGGCAGATTTTCACAAAATTGTAGCAGACATGGCCAAAATACCACGGCCCACGGCTAAAACAATTAACTTAGGCTTATTTTATGGAATGGGTAAAAACAAATTAGCTCAGCAGCTTAATCTTGATAGCAAAGAAGCAAATGCGTTATTTAAAAAGTATCATGAAAAAGTCCCTTTTGTAAAAGAATTATCTTCTGTCTTAGAAGACTTTGCTAGAGAGCATAAACTTTTATTTACATTAGGAGACAGATTTTGTCGTTTTGATAAATGGGAACCTATGGACAAGAGATGGGACTTTAAATCTAAAAAATTTGTAATTAGAGTAAAAGAGTCAAAAAAAGATAAAGAAGGAAATATTGAAAAAGACAAGGGTGGAAAAGAAAAGAAAATTGAAGTGAACAAGCCCGTCCCACTTCTTACTGAAGATGAAGCTAGAGTTAGATACTCAGGCAAAGAAGGTCTTGAAGCAAAATATGAGGAGGGTAAAAAAGGAGAAAAAGGTAAGTGGGTACCTGATCCCGATCAGGAATTTTTTGAGAAGCATTATCAACCTGCTTTTATATATAGAGCATTAAATAAATTAGTTCAGGGTAGTGCTGCGGACATGACTAAAAAAGCAATGGTATTATTATATAAAAAAGGTATACTACCTCACATTCAAATTCACGATGAATTATGTATTTCTATCAAAGATCAAAAGCAAGCTGACATCATTAAAGAAATTATGGAAGAAGCAATTGAACTTGTAATAGACAATAAAGTAGACTATGAATTTGGTCCCAATTGGGGTAACATAAAATAGGAGGAAACATGGATATAATAGATCAAGTAAATCACCTATGGACAGATCATAAAAAATTAGTAATTGCTGTTGTAGTTGTAATAAGTATTTTAATTATAATATAATAAGGTTATATGTTAAATGGCATATTTAAACGCGAACATACCTGTGACGTATGCACAGATCAGGAGGGAATACCTTTATGACCTTAAAAAACACCACGGAGAAGTGGAAGACTGTATTGTATTTGCAATGGCATCGATTACAGGGCGTCCCATATTGTTTCATGCAATTATGGAAAATGGTGCTGTCTTCTATCGTTTACCGATTAGTGCCTTCATCCAGCGAGGATTTGATGTCAAAGAAGTTCCTCGGCCTAGACTTGACGAGTTGGAGCTTTGGAATTGTTTTAGTTACTATCCTGCTGTTACTTCTTTCGATCTCTTAGACGGACAACACGGAAAATACATAGGAAAAGACAAAAAATGGCACTCAGGATCTTATCTTTTTACTGTTGACTGGGCCCACCCAGAGAGTAATATACTAGATACAGATCATTCTGAAATACCGCACGAACATAAGTGCGCTCATATACTTGCTTTGGATGATGGCAACTATGCGGCTCAGCCAAACAACAGAATATTATGGAGCATACCCTCTTTCACGGTGAAGGATGAAGTTCCTGATTATAAGGTACAAACAAGTGATTGGAATGTCGAAAATAGTAGTAGATGGCGTACTGAAGACACAGACAACTTCTTCTACGAAATTGAGGAGAAAAAAAATGATTAAAAAATGGATTATAAAGCCCTTAAAAAGATTTTGGGGTTTTTTAAATAAAAATGGCTAAGTGTAAAGATTGTTTGTGTGATTGTCACTGTAATGTTAGCGGACATTCAGACAATACTGGTGTATGTCCATGCGAAAAATGTAACTGTAATCCTCAAGGAGCTACAGTAAACAACGATGAGTGTCTCTCATGCCAATAGACGAAACAAAATGTTGTAAAGGACACACAAAGAAAAAAGAAGAATCTGGTGAATGTTGCCAGATTGGAGAACAACGAAAAGCGGAACAGGGTACCTATGAATATCATGTTAAACCAGGACCTGAACCAAAGGAGATAAATGAATAAATTATATTTAGTGCTTGCATTATTATTTGCATTAAGCGCCTGCTCGGTAGGCAAAAAATGTACCTATACACAAGATGGAACGAAACTCTCATCTTATGTATGGTTTTATAATGGTGACAAGCCAATTGATTTAGACAAAAACAACTGTACTTAGGGCATATGAAATATTTGTATACAATTTTAATCATGACGCTATTGGTGTGTTCAACAAGTGCCTATGCTGCAGAAACTCAAACGAATGTTTCGGGAAGTAACACGTCAATCGAAGGTGGGTATACTGGAGGAGCTACAACTTACCAAGATGGCAGTTCATCTAACTCAACAACTAATTCTACCAGTAATTCTAATATAAGATCAGCTCCACCAACAGCAGGAGCACCCTCTTATAATTCTATGACACAAGATGTCTGTGCTGTAGGAGCATCCGCGGGACTACAAACATTTGGAATTGGTGTATCGGGTGGTAAACATTTTATAGATAAAAATTGTGAACGATTAAAGCTAGCAAGAATACTTAATGACTTTGGTATGAAAGTAGCAGCAGTTGCTATACTCTGCCAAGATGAAAGAGTTTTTGAATCCATGATTCAAGCGGGTACCGTTTGCCCTATCGATGGTAAAATTGGAAAAGCTGCTATGGAATTATGGAAAAAGTATGATTTTGAAAGACCTGATTATAAATCATACATTAAACGAATGAAGAAAAGAGAAAAAGTAATAACTCCACCTGAACTTCACACTAGGTAAAATTAAATGGATTATTCCAAGTTAAAAATTAAAGCAATAGCAATTATTTTCTTTTGCTTTTATGCACTAGCTAGTTGTTTTTCTAGCAGCATTAATAAAGCATTTGCAGAAAACGATACTGCAACAACAACTAACATATTACCTAATGCAGGAACAACATCTTCAAGCAGAGATGCTTTTGATTTAGATGGTGTAAAAACAGGCTCAAACGTAGATCTTACAAATAATGGAACTCATAATGGTTTTACCATTACCTGTAGTACACAAGTTGGCAATGCATGTGGTCGAGCTTTATCGGGTGAACTAGAGGTATCTCATGATATGAAAGTATCAGCAAGTGATACCTTAATAGGAATTGATGGTACTGAAGCAGGCACAACGTACACTTCAACACAAAAAAAACTAGATGGTGGTATACAATTAAATAGTTATTTTAGTATACAAAACTGTGAAGATGGTAATAGTAGTCATAGCTGTGGTTACTCATCAGGAGCAGATGATTCATACAATTTACATGTAAAAATAAAAGATGCTGATGGTAACACATTAGCTCAAATGACAACAACTAGATTAGATGATGCAGGTTATAATGCAAACAGTGCAAAGTTTCATGATAATTTAGTTTGGAATGGAACGGGTGCAGCATCGTATGAATGGTACTGGGAAGGTTTTGATGGCTCTCAAAGTACCTCAACGCTTCGAGGACCAAACTTATTAGGCGCAGAACTATTATTAGATTTTCCAATTGATGATCATGAGCCACTAACACTAGAAGAAAGAACAGTTATCAACGAAGCCTTAAATACAACAGAACTTACCGAAAATGAAATCTATGACATTATATCGGGATTAGAATCTATGATTGAAGAAGAATTTTTTGCATCAGGTAATTTAGAAGAAGGCGCTAGATTAGAATTAAGTATAGAAGAAACAGGTTTAACATTTGAAATAGCATCTAAAGAAACAGGAGCCATTGTAATGGAAGCACCAATGGTACAAGAAAAATTTAGTAGTGTTATGGAAGCGATGCCAATTGAAACACTAAAAGAAAAAATGGTTGCAATGGTCCAGGAAGAAATGCCTTTTATGACAATGATGGAAGAAATATCTCCACCAGCAAAAATGGAATCACCCGTTGAAAAAATGAAGGAGGAAGTCAATGCAAAGACAGAAACGCCTAAGGAAACATTACCAATGGTATCTAAAAAAGAAACGATTTCACCAGCTAAAAAGGAAGAAACACAGAAAATTACCAAGGCCCCACCAAGTATGAAAACAGCAAAAGAAGAAAAACCAGTTGAAAAGAAACCTGC
>Ga0209634_1003317_pt1 | contig 10905 bp, 13 predicted proteins | sample LinPmetageLP40_FD_184043 | JGI IMG/M metagenome (GOLD analysis project Ga0209634, IMG submission 184043) | Marine viral communities from the Pacific Ocean - LP-40 (SPAdes) (version 2) | ecosystem: Environmental > Aquatic > Marine > Oceanic | place: Pacific Ocean | collected 2010-08-26 | reverse complement strand
GTGTCATCTCTTTGACAGTGCGCCATTGCTTCAGCTTCAGTTAAACCTTTTTTAATTGTTCTTCTTGTAACATCATCTGTGCTAGGGTTGCGTCTAAATCTTACTATTTTAAAATGTCTACATTCTTTTATTGTGTTCATAATATATATTCCTTTTATTTAGTTTAAATTTAAAAATTTCTTTCCATATATTTTTTCATTTCTTCTGGAGTAACTCTATTAATTAACATTTCTCTTATGTGGTTATCTTCAAGAGCCGTACCTATATCAATTAATAACTCACCACAAATTAAAGCAAAATCAAACTGTGTCATAATATATATTCCTTTTAAGTTGTGGGGCTTTCGCCCCGTTTTATTATTCTTGATTGTTTATAAGGTTTAATACTTCATCAAAATTGTTAGACTCTAAAAACCAATCGTCTATTGTTTGATTATCATCGTCTAACTTCATCACGCAAAACCGATTAGGAAATTGTGACTTATCAGAGTCAGGCTTATCTATCCATACTTGAAACTTGTTATACATAAAACTTGGCAATTCATCATTGCTGTAACTTATATTCTCCCAATTTTTTGGAATGTTTAAATCTTTGTAGTAGTTTTTCCATTCGTCTATCATGCTTTATTACTCCAGTTAGTTAATACTATGTTAATTATAACGTACTATTTATTATATGTACAACTTTATATATAAAATTAATTTGATTGTTATCAATAGGGCTAAATGATTTTCGTTTTAAAATTCTTTTTTAGGGTTGCCACACTGACATTTTTTTATTTACTTTTACTGGCGAATATTCACAATAATTATACCTAGCAGCTTTACCATAAGCCCAGGCTATATCAACATTTATCAATATAGATCCTGGTAATGTTATTGGACATTATTATTACTATTTTATATACTACTGTAAATTTATACAGGGGGTGGGGGGAGGGCTGTTAGTTTTATTAATCATATAGTACCCACTAAGATACAAAAAAGTGGAATTTGAACAGGTTGCCCCCAAACTTTATGACGAAAGTAACGAAAAGGGTCAAATAAACTTCTTGACTTTTCTTAAAAAAAATGATATAATCAAGCCTTCTTATTAAGAAGATATATAAGTAAGAGTTGTTTGTTGTGAACCACAAACCTTAACGCTTATTAAGAATATTATTTAATATGATATAAGGGCGACCTATGCTACAACTACTTACACCTCTAATTGGCTTAGCTTCTACTTTCGTTAAAGGAAAGGTAGATCAATCTAAAGCTAAACAAGAAGCCAAGTTAGTAGAAGTAAAAGCAGACGCAGAGATTAAAAGAAAAGTAGCTAATGGTGAGATGGAGTGGAATAACACTATGGCTAAAGCATCAGCTTCTTCGTGGAAAGACGAGTGGTTGACTATCCTAGTATCTATACCACTTATCCTAGCCTTTACAGGTAACGAAGATGTAGTAATGAGGGGTTTTACAGCCCTAGAAGCTATGCCTGATTTCTATAAGACAGCAGTTGGTATTGTATTCGCTGCTTCTTTTGGTGTTCAATCGTTAACTAAGATGATGAAGAAGTAGTATGGAAGTTAAAAGAAAAGCTGGTAGACCTAAGAAATCTTTGGTTCAATCTAAAAAAGAAGGTAACAGAAATAAAGTTGGCAGACCTAAAGGTGATGCTGATGCTATCAAGGAATACAAAGCTAGATTACTCGCTTCTCCTAAATCAAGAAAAGTCTTAGATAGTATTCTTAATGCTGCCTTAGATGATGACCATAAGAATCAAGCAGCGGCTTGGAAGCTCCTAGTAGATAGATTAATGCCTTTATCGTACTTTGATAAAGATAAAGCGAGTGGTGGTAGGTCAGCAGTAAACATAACTATCACTGGTGTAGGTGGTGAGGTAACCCCTATAGGCGGAGAAGTCTTAGAGAATGAATAAAAACAATAGTGTATTTTGGGGAATAGTATTCTTTTACTTAGTTACCCTATTTATTTGTTTTGTAGTAGGTTCTTCTATGACTCATGCAGCAACAGAAGTAAACACTACAACTAACTCTGATTCAGATATTAAATCTAGGGGTAGAACAGTAGTTATATCGCCCCCTCCCTCTGCTATTAGCCCAAGTATGGGTGGTTCTTCCTCTGATATATGTACCTCTGGGGTCAGTGGTGCAGTACAAACCCAGATATTAGGTATATCGTCTGGTGAAACAGTACGAGATGAGAACTGTGAACGCTTAAAGATTTCTAAAACACTGTATGACATGGGTATGAAGGTAGCAGCAGTGTCAGTATTGTGCCAAGACAGAAGAGTTTATGATGCAATGGGCATGGCAGGTACTCCTTGTCCGTTCTTAGGTGAGATAGGTACAGCAGCGGCTGTTAAGTGGGAGGCAAACCCACAACTTATACCAGAACCTACTGTATTGGAAACCAAAGAAGATGTTAAGAAGAACAGAAACAAGATTACTTTTGGTACTATGGGTCTTAGCATGTTGTTATTCCTTCTCTAAAGTAGCATATGCTACTGGTGAAGAAGTAAAGCTAACTAGTCCTAACCACACTACTGTACATGACGATCATTATGCAGAAGTACCACTACAGTTTGTGTTTCCTTTTTACGGTGAGGAGTTTGAAACCTCCTATATGTTTACGAATGGTGTAGTTGGTTTTCGTAATCCAACAGATAGTCAGGTAGAAAGCCATTGGTGTTGTAATGGTCTTGATTTAGATCAGATGGCTGATAATAACCAAGATATTAGTAGATATGGGTACGCTATAGCCCCATTATGGACAGACTTAATAGATTTAGGTGCAAAAAATAGTGGTTTGTTTCAAGAAGGTAATGCTTCACAACAGACTTACAGGTGGAGAAACCTAGCAGAGTTCTATAATGCTACTACGTTAAACTCTTTTGAACTACAGATTAAACCTGATGGTTCGTACACAGTAGACTATACTGCTGTAGATATACAAAACCATGCAATAGCTATAGGAGAAGCAGGTAATTTAAGTACTGGTGTGTATCAAGGTATTCAGAATTACTATTATCCTTCTGGATACACAGGAATACCAGAATCGTATGGCAATGAACAAAATAGTATTAATGTTCTTAATACTCTTTGTGCCGCTAACGCTCTATATGACCCTCAGTGTTCAGGATACTCAGAAGCGTATGCACAACAACTCTTTGAACAGGAGTGTATGTATAACCCTCAGTATGACCCCACCTGTAATGGGTATGTGGATATGGAGGAACAAGAAGTAGTACAGCTTACAGAGCTTGTAGATGATGGTAGTAGTGCTGGGTCTATTGAAGAAGCAATAGAGCAACCTAACATAGTTACTGACTTTGCTAATACAAGTGGTTACGAAATAGAGGGTATGCCAAGTGCCTCTGCCCCACTTTTTGAAATGCCTATAGTGTTTGAGCCAGAAGTGTTTGAACAAGAATTACCAGAAGTTGCTAATGAGATGCAACAGATGGAACAAGAATTAGAAATGGAGATGGCAGCAGTTGAACCAGAGCCACAGACAGAGCAAGAGCCACAGCCTATTGAATTGGAACAGGATCAAGAACCTCAACCTGAGATGGCAGAAGAACCTGTTGAAGAGATTATCTCGCAGGAGGAAGAAGAAGTAGCAGTTGAAGAAGAGCTTGAACCTATAGAGGATAGTGAGGTTGAAACGGAAGTTGCTACGAAACAAAAAGATATTAAAACAAAGACAACAGTTAAGTTATTACCTATTAAAAAAGAACAGCTTACAAAAAACCAAAAACTTAAAGTCTTAGTAGCAAAGAAAGCTAATGCTTTAACTAAAAAGATAGAAAGTGCAGTGACTTTAGAACAACAGATACTTGTACAACAGCAGTTGTTATCTCTTATTTCGTTTGTTCCTAACTTTAACTACGCTGACAGCAAGATGGAAGATAGGGCTAGTTTTTATCCACCCAATGCACTAGCTGACAGTTCTTTCTCTAGGTGGTTTAGAACAGATCCTAACTTTGAAGTATTAGAAGATTCACAATATCCACAAAGGGATACACAATGGCAGAGATAGAGTACGCAGGGATTAAAGTAGGTGGTAGTAAACTTCTTTTAATCGTACCTTTGGTTGGTAGTATTGTAGGTGGCTTGTGGGCTGGGTTTGAGTTCTACAAAGATTACACTGTGATGAAAGAAAAGATACAGACCTTTACTGCACCAGACCTAAGTGGTATTAAACAAAAGGTAGCAGTGTTTCAGGCAGAAAACCTTACTATCCGCACGACAATGGATCAACAAGTTAAGATTATTGAGAAGTTATCAGAGGATATGTACAAAATAGAAGAGAGGATTAACAAAAAGGTTACTAAAGCCTTAGACAATCCTTTGGCATATTAATGACTGACTTAGCTATAAGCCTACTAGATTGGCAACAACAGGTCTGGGATAGTAAAGCAAGGTTTAAAGTAGTAGCTGCTGGTAGACGTACAGGTAAGTCTAGGTTAGCTGCATACTTATTAATTGTTAATGGCTTACAAGCCAAGCAAGGACAAGTTTTTTATGTTGCACCTACACAGGGGCAAGCAAGAGATATTATGTGGCAAACATTACTAGAGGTAGGACACCCAGTAATTAAAGGAAGTCACATTAACAACTTACAAATAACCCTTATCAACGGAACTATTATTTCGTTAAAGGGTGCAGACAGACCAGAAACTATGCGTGGTGTGTCTTTAAAATATTTGGTTATGGACGAGTATGCTGACATGAAACCAGAAGTTTGGGAGCAGATACTTAGACCAGCCTTAACAGATCAAAAGGGTTCTGCACTGTTTATTGGTACACCAATGGGTAGAAACCATTTTTATGATTTATATAAACTAGCAGAACTTGAGGAACACGACACTTATGAATCTTGGCACTTTACCTCCTACGATAATAATTTATTGGACAAAGATGAAATTGATATGGCAAAAAAATCAATGTCTTCTTTTGCGTTTAGGCAAGAGTATATGGCTTCTTTTGAGGCTCAAGGGTCTGATATATTTAAAGAAGAATGGATTAAAATGTCTGATGATGAACCCGATCAAGGCGATTACTATATTGCCATTGATATGGCAGGGTTTGAAGAAACAGGTAGAAAAAAGAAAACAAGGTTAGATAACACAGCTATCTCTGTTGTTAAAGTAAATGAAGATGGTTGGTGGGTTAAAGAAATTATTTATGGTAGGTGGACATTTGAAGAAACTGCTGAAGCCATATTTGATGCAGTAGCAGAGTATGAACCAGTAGCAGTAGGTATAGAAAAAGGTATATCTAAACAGGCAATTATGTCACCACTAACAGATATGATGAAACAAAGAGGTAAGTTTTTTAATGTACAAGAACTTTCTCATGGTAACAAAAGAAAGATTGACAGAATAGTAGCAGCACTTCAAGGAAGATTTGAACATGGTGCTATTAAACTTAATGAAGGAGATTGGAATGTTGAGTTTCTTGACGAGTTGTTTCAGTTTCCTAACCCCCAGGTACATGATGATTTGATTGATTCATTAGCCTACATAGACCAGCTTGCCAAAGTAGCGTATTACTACGACTTTGAGGAAGATAACTTTGAAATGCTAGACGCAGTAGCAGGATACTAAATATGAAAGAAGATTACGAAGATTCTACAGTAGAAAGTTGGGTAATGAACAAGTGTGAGCAATGGCGAGATCATTACGAAACAAATTACTCAGAACGATTTGATGAATACTATCGTACATGGAGGGGTATATGGGATAAGAATGACTCTATGCGTGATTCAGAACGCTCTAGGCTTATTGCTCCTGCTACTCAACAAGCGGTTGAATCTTCTGTAGCTGAAATTGAAGAAGCTACGTTTGGTCGTGGAGCTTTTTTTGATATTAAAGATGATCTTCAAGATCCTAATCCTGGTGATGTAGAATTACTTAAAACACAACTAACAGAAGATATGCACTTTAGTAAGGCTAGAAGCTCTATAGGAGAGTGTTTAATTAATTCTGCTGTGTTTGGTACTGGTATAGGAGAACTTGTCTTAGATGAGATTGTAGAGCTTACAGCAGCTACTCAGCCAGCACTTGAAGGACAGGTTACAGCAGTTGGTGTAAACAAACGTGATAGAATGATTGTTAGACTAGACCCAATTATGCCACAAAACTTTTTAATTGATCCACTAGCAACTAACATTGAAGATGCTGTTGGTGTAGCTATTGATAAAATGGTTCCACACCACCAAGTACAGCAAGGTATTGATGCTGGTATTTATCGTGATGTTGAAATAGGTTCAGCACCTTCAGAAACAGAAATAGAAGATGCTAGTAAAGTTGTGTACTCTTACAATGATGACATGGTTCGTTTAACTAAGTATTACGGCTTAGTACCTACTGACTTATTAAAAAATGCAGAGCTTGATGAAAATGAAGAAATGCAAGATATGGTTGAGCTTGATGAAGAGGCTGGTACTTATACAGAAGTTATCATGGTTATTGCTAACGAGTCTGAAATATTAAAGATTGAAAAAAACCCTTACATGAAACAAGATAGACCTGTTATTGCTTTTTCTTGGGATAAAGTACCTTTTAAATTTTGGGGTCGTGGTATTTGTGAGAAAGGTTACAACTCACAGAAAGCATTAGATGCAGAGCTTAGAGCCAGAATTGATGCACTTGCCTTAACTGTACACCCAATGTTAGCAGTAGATGCTAGTCGTATGCCAAGAGGTGCTAAACTAGATATTAGACCTGGTAAAACTATCCTTACTAATGGTAATCCAGCAGAAGTTTTACAACCATTTAAGTTTGGTGCTATTGACCAAGTAACATTTGCACAGGCAGCACAACTACAACAAATGGTACAACAGTCTACTGGTGCTATAGATAATAGTGGTGTACCAGCAGGTCTTAATGGAGAAGGTACAGCAGCAGGTATTTCTATGGGCTTGGGTGCTGTGATTAAAAGACACAAGCGTACTTTAGTAAACTTCCAAGAAAACTTCTTAATACCATTTATTGAGAAAGCTGCTTGTAGATATATGCAGTTTACTCCTGAGTTGTATCCAGTTAAAGACTACAAGTTTATAGCTACAAGCTCATTAGGTGTTGTTGCAAGAGAGTATGAAGTTACTCAGTTAGTACAGTTGTTGCAAACCATGTCACCTGAGTCACCTGCTTATCCACTGTTGATTGAGTCTATTGTTAGCAACATGAGCTTAACTAACAGAGAACAGATTATACAAGTTCTTAGACAAGCTAATCAACCAACACCAGAACAAGAACAAGAAACTAAGGTTAGAAAACAAATAGAACTAGAATCTGCTATGGCTTTGTTATCTAAATCTAAAGCAGAAACAGCAGAAATTGTATCTCGTATAGAACAAAATGGTGTTGAAACACAGTTACTTCCTATTGAAGAAGAAACAAAAAGGATTGCTGCTTTAGCTTCTGCTGCTCCTAAAGATAAAACTGAGTTTGATAAATTAGTTGAGTATGCAAAACTAGAGTTTAAAAGAAAAGAACTAGACACAAAAGAAGATATTGTTAAATTACAAATGTCTAAAAATAATGCTTGACAAATCTAAAAAAATAGTGCTTGACTTTTTAAATAAAAAATGTTATAATCAACCAAAAGGAGTTCTCCAAATTGGATAAAGAATTACAAGATTATTACGACAACTACTTTTCTCTTTTTCAACACCCTGGCTGGCAACAGCTAATGGAAGATTTAGAAGATACAACAGAATCATTTGATGTGTTAAACCTTAAAGATGCTAAAGAACTACACTATGCACAAGGTCAATTAAACATACTTAACACACTATTAAATTGGAAAGATTCTATGTCTAATGCTTATGAAAATATTGAGCAAGAAGAATCCTACCAACCAACTAATTTGCAGTAAAGGAAAAAATCATGTACAGACTATATGAATTTTCTTGTGTAAATCAACACACCACTGAAGAGCTTATCAACCCTGATGTTAAGGAAATAAGTTGTTCTGTTTGTGGTGAACTAAGTAAGCGGTTAATCTCTCCTAGTCGTTTTAAGTTCAACATTCATAATGATCGTTGGGCTAAGCAACATGAGAAAGCCGCCCAGTTAAACTAATTCCATAATACCTTACAGGTACGGAGATCATTAAATGGCTATAGTAGAAAACCCCCTTGATAACCAAGAAGTTAAACTAGAAGAAAACGAAGAACTTGTATCACTTTCTGAAGAAATGGAAAAACCTCCAGAGGAACCAGAACAGGAAGTTAACGAAACTGAAACAAAATCTAATGTACCAGATAAGTACAAAGATAAATCGCTGGAAGATATTGTTCGTATGCACCAAGAAGCTGAAAAGCTATTGGGCAAACAGAGTTCAGAAGTAGGCGACCTTCGTAAATCAGTTGACGAATTGCTCAAGGTAAAAATTACTGAAGATGCCAAAAATGTAAAAACAAAAGAAGAAGAACCCGAATTAGATTTTTATGATGATCCTAAAGGTTCTGTTAATAAAGCTGTAGAAAACAGTGACACAATAATTCAAATGAGGGAAATGATTGCTAATCAACAAAAGCAACAAATCCTAAAACAAATTAGTGATAAACACCCAGACTACGAAGGTATTATTAAAGATAATAATTTTTTAGATTGGATTGAAAAATCACAAGTTCGTACTGAATTATTACAACGTGCTGATAAATACGATTACAACGCTGCTGATGAACTTCTTTCTAATTGGAAAGAAATCAAAGGTATAGTTGAAAAGACTCAAAGTCTTGGAGAACAAGATCGTAAACTACAGGTTAAAGCAGCATCTACAGGTGGCAAAGGTTCAGCCGAACCAATGTCAAGAAAAATCTATAAGCGTTCTGAGATAGTTAATTTAATGATTAACGACCCCCAGAAGTACCAGGCTAATGTTGATGTATTTGACAAGGCTTATGCTGAAGGGAGGGTAAAATAAATAAACTAAAAGGAATAGTAAAATGGGATTAGGTACTAACCAAGTAACTGTATCAACAGCAGCTACTTTCATACCAGAGATTTGGTCTGATGAGATTGTTGCTGGATACAAGAAAAACTTAGTTCTCGCGAACTTAGTAAATAAAATGAGCCATGTTGGGAAAAAGGGAGATACAATTCATATCCCTAAACCTACTCGTGGTGCAGCCACTGCTAAAGCAGCTAACACAGAGGTAACTCTGATTGCAGCTACTGAAGCTGATGTGCAAGTTTCTATTAACAAGCACTTTGAATATTCACGCTTGATTGAGGATATTGTTGATGTACAAGCACAGCCTTCACTTCGTAAGTTTTATACCGAAGATGCTGGTTACGCTTTGGCAACACAATTAGACTCTGATTTAGGCTTGTTGTCTAAAACTTTTGGAGATGATAATGGGTCGGGTTCTGACTTTGTTCACTCTAATAGTTTTTACATTGATGCTGCTAATGGTATAGCTGCTTATGCAGTTGATACTGTAGCTGTAACTGACTTGTTTACTGATTTAGCTTTCAGAGAATTAGTACAACAACTTGATGACAATGATGTTCCTATGGACGGAAGATATTTAGTTATCCCACCAAGTGTTCGTACTACTATCATGGGAATTGATCGTTATCAATCTTCTGATTTTGTAGACAACAAAGGTGTTGTTAATGGTCAGATCGGTAGCCTTTATGGTGTTGACATTTATGTGTCTAATAACCTACCTGTAGTTGAAGCTGCAAGTGCTAACTCAGCATCTGCTGTTGATACTGTTGGTATGATTATGGCTCAACGTGATGCAATGGTATTGGTAGAGCAGATCGGTGTTCGTACTCAGACTCAATATAAGCAAGAGTTCTTGGGTGATTTGATGACTGCTGACACTCTATATGGTGTTAAAACAGTTAGACCTGAAAGTGGTCTAGTTATCTCTGTACCTAAAAACTAGGTAGAGTTGGGATAAATCGGTAGCCCCTTCGGGGGCTGCTTTTTTAATATCAAATAGAGAATACAAGATGGCAATATTTCGTGGTGATGGTGGTGCAGGTGATGCAAATAATGATGTAACAGTTTCTACTGTAACACAGAAAGCTAGTGACGCGGCTAGTTCAGCAACAGCATCAGCAGCTAGTGCATCTACCGCTAGTACCAAAGCAGGTGAAGCTAGTACGTCAGCTTCTACAGCATCTACAAAAGCAAGTGAGGCTTCTACTTCAGCATCTAATGCAAGTACATCTGCATCAACTGCAAGTACACAAGCAACTAACGCTTCAAACTCTGCAACAGCAGCAGCAAGTTCTGCATCTACAGCAGCAGGACACGCATCAAACTCAGCTTTAAAAGCAAACAACTTATCAGATTTAGCAAGTGCTAGTACAGCAAGAGGTAATCTTGGCTTAACTATTGGCACTCACGTTCAAGCCTATGACGCAGACTTATCTGCTATAGGAGCTTTAGCTAAAACAGATAGTAACTTCATAGTAGGCAATGGCTCTACATGGGTACTAGAAAATGCTAGTACAGCAAGGACTTCATTAGGATTAGGTACAGCAGCAGTTACAGCCACTGGTGCATATGCAACAGCAGCACAGGGTACAAAAGCAGATAACGCAGCAGCTAAAGCAAGTAACTTGTCAGACTTGGCTAGTGCTTCAACTGCAAGAGATAATTTAGGTGTAGAAATAGGTGCTGATGTTCAGGCTTTTGACGCTGACCTATCCGCTATTGCTGCACTAGATAAAACAGATAGTAATTTTATTGTAGGTAATGGTTCTACTTGGGTAGCAGAAACTGGTGCTACAGTCAGAACTTCTTTAGGATTAGGAACAGCAGCTACAACTGCTAGTACGGCTTATGTAGCAGCGTCAGCAGTATCTACCTTTGGTGGTACATTAATAGATGATGCAAATGCAGGAGCAGCTAGAACTACATTAGGGTTA
>Ga0209634_1003316_pt1 | contig 10908 bp, 12 predicted proteins | sample LinPmetageLP40_FD_184043 | JGI IMG/M metagenome (GOLD analysis project Ga0209634, IMG submission 184043) | Marine viral communities from the Pacific Ocean - LP-40 (SPAdes) (version 2) | ecosystem: Environmental > Aquatic > Marine > Oceanic | place: Pacific Ocean | collected 2010-08-26 | reverse complement strand
AGAATCATATTCGTCTGCACGAACAAATTCCCATCCTTCACGTAGTCTAGCAGAAACATTTTTTTGATCTTGCTGTCCTACAGATTCGGCCCTTATCCAACGATGGGTAAACCCAGCTGGCGCAGGTGGTGCGTCTAGTTGTGATGGTGGAGTCCATGGTTTCCTTCGAGAAGTTTTCTCTCTGGTTTCAGACTCGCGTGATGGCAGTTTTTTATTTTCATTCATTGTATTCATATGCTTACTCCTTCACGTATTTCGCATATTCGCTTAGCGGCACACCTAATTTTTTTGATATAGCTACTTGGGAGGGTGTGAGTCTCACAGTGCCTTTGCGCCTTCCTGGTGCTGCCATTCTGTTTCCAGAATTTACAGCTTGAGTTGGCGAAACTTGTTGTTCAAACTTATGAGGAAATGTTTCCTTCATTCGATTGTCTATTTCATTATAGTACGAATCGGTCTTCGGGTCAAATCCTTCTTCCATCAGTTTACGATGAATTGAGAAAGAAGTCAAGGTCATTGGCTCATCCTCACCAAACCACGTATTTTTTTCAGCCCACTGTTCAGCCTTTGGATCAGGTCTTTGAGGGGGTGCTGGTTGTCTTGGTGGGGGTTGAGGCATACGAGGTTGATTTGGATTTACTCCCCTCGCTTCCATTTCTTGTCTTAATCTTTCTCTTTGGGCTTTATGGGATTGAGCTCTTTCTTCTTCAATAGATAAACGACTTAATTTAGCCTGTATTTCTACTTGTTTTTCAGTATCTCCAAGATCCATGGCCTCTTTGAGTTCTCTTTTTGCTTGAGATAATTGTGCTTCAACACGATCACCAAATTCAGCAACGTAACCAGAATCTAATGTCTGGGCTCTTTGCTTCATTTGTTCAGCTTCTGCTTGCACACCACGTGCATATTCAACAGCAGCTTGTTCTCGTCTTTCAGCTTCTCTAGCTTTTTTTGTTAGCTTATCAATACGGGATTGAACTTTTTTTCCGTAATCATCTACTTCATCTTGTGAAGCACCATCTTCAGTTTTTACAACTGTTTCTATTGCTTCTGGTTCTTCTTTATTAATAATGGTTTCTTTATCATCTATTTCAACATCTATAGATGCTCCAGTAGAAGGAAGATCGACCATCTTTTCGTCAGCTTCGGCTTGCGTCTCTATTGCAGGCATATTTTACTCCTGTTTACTTGTATTGCAAGATATCCTCTGGGTCTTTTACCACAGCAATTATCTCGTCATCATTTAATATTCTCACTTCACCACCTTCTATTCCAAACCTTGATCCAGCATAGCGACCAAATATAATCCAATCACCTTTCTTGCACCAGGGTCCGTTTGGAAATCTTTCTTCATTTTTGTAACATTCTGATCCCATTTTAAGAACTAAAGCTGTAACTGTTGCATATCCTTGTTCTTCCACATGCTTATCTGTTAATATAACACCACCTTTTGTTTTACCTTGTCCTTTGTAAGGTAGAACTAACATACGCCATCCTGTTGGATCTGGTAATCGTTCTAATACTTTATCAGTAGGTAAGTGTTCTATGTTTTCGGTAGCTTCTTTTTGCAGTTTTTTAAGAAAACGATTTTCTTTTTTCTCTGCTTTTTTATTATTTTCATCAGCTTCTACAGCTAAATCTTTTTCTTCTAAAGCGAATACACGCTTAGGCAATTCCTTTGCTGGTTCCGTCATCATTATCCTCATCTTTCTGCAGGTCTTGTATTTCCTGTTCTATTATTTGGTAAGCTTTATACTCACCTACTGCTTTAACATAGGTATCCATTGTTGGCAAGCCTGCTGCTATAACATCCTTTAAATTTTCTTTGCGCGCACGTAATCTTTTTAAGATTGCGTAAATCGCGGTTACGTCTTCCACTACTTCTTTTTTTTCTTAGGAATAATTCCTTTAGCCATTAAAATATCTTTTTTAGTAATTTTGCCATCACCTGAATGATCTGGAAATTTACTTTTTTTTTTAGCTGTTCCGCCTTTTTTCATACCATGTTTAGCACCTGGCATCATTGTTCCGTTTGGCATTGCATGCATTGCACCACCGTGCATTTTTTTAACTTTGCCACCTTTTTTATAAGTAGTAGTAGCCATTTTTTTGCCAGGTGTTTTTCTTTTCTCTGGCTTTGACATTATTCTTCCAACCATAATTATCTCCTTAAGTTGCTATTATACTAACAGTCCCATTTGCGCAACGACTTATTAATCCTTGAATTAGGATCTTTAGCTGTTTTTGCTCCTGTTAGTTTCTTTTTCATGCCACCCATACGAGCACAAAATGATTTACGTCTGCTACTAGTCTTTGACTTAGTAGGGGCCTTTAGTGTTCCTTTTTTGTAACTTGCACGTCCTTTAGCATTTAGACCACCAGATTTACTTTTTCCAGCTTTTCGTGTCCATGCTGCTGTTTTAGCCATTATCTTTTAACTAAACTACCACCAAAATAAAGTCCTACAATGGCACTCATTAAATGTGTATCAAGTGGTGTAATAATTAAACCATTAAATGATTTATCCATTACTACTTCTTTGCTTTCAATTAAAAATAAAAATCCTCTAGTAAATTCTGTCCACGTTAGTACAACAGTAGTATCAAAAAATACTGGGGCAATCTTGGGCCATACAATGATAGCGCCAACGGCAGATAATGCTATTATTCTTCTGGTAAATGTAAATCCTTTATCAGTGACAGAACGGGCTTTATCTATGTGTTTCATCTGATTATCAGCTCTTGCTAACAACATTTTTTGTTCATCTTGTTTTGCTTTAATACTTTGCGACCATATTGACATAAACCCACCTAATAAAGATGAACCTAGCATTGTAATCATTTCTACTGGTAAACCACCTAACATACTAAACTTACTATTCCTCCACGTGCATAACCCTGTCTAAATCCCTTAGGAGCATTAATGTTTATCATTGCTTGTTGTAAAGCGTTTTGTTGTCCCCACGCTTCATTTGGTTGCCCTTGTGGTGCTCTTCCTTCAGGTGGGGGTCCACCATAGCCGTCTCCTCCGCCACCACCGCCGTAGCCGCCACCGTAGCCGCCACCACCACCGTAACCTGTATTAAAGTTTGTCGGTCTATGGCCAAAAGCTCCAATGTTGTGCATGTAACTTCTGTATTTGTTTGGTGTAATATTTTTACTTGCCATGTCTTGATATGCTTTATAAAGATATGGATCGCTTTCTACATCGCCAAAAGAATAAACTGCAGATTGATCAGGATTTAATAAACCCATGCTGTATTGCATATTAGTTGCATCTTTTCCACCTATTCCTGCGTTTAAAGCGTTTAAACCATCTAGTGCAGCTTGATAATCTTCTTGGTTAGTTGCATTATCTAGTTGTTCTTTTAATCTATTAGTAACTAATTCTGCACCCATTGTACCACCAAGTATGCCATCACTTTCTGCTGCCACAAAACCTGAGTCTATTAATTGTTGTATTTGTTGATTTGTTAAATTTTGAATTTGAGATGTTCCTTGATCAATACCAGATTGCGACGTTATATTTTGACCTGCTGCTATTGCTGCTAGTATGCTTTTATTTCTTTCTTCTTCTTGTTCTGGTTTAAGTGCCGTAAGACCGTACGCAGTTTCTATGGATTGCTGCATTTCTTGTTGATTTTGTAATGATTGATTGTAAGCAGTATTTGCAACGCCTTCGTTATATTCATTATAAGTTATATTGCCACCAGGCATCATAGTGTTTAAATAATCACCTTCGTTAGCTTCTTCTTCAGCTTTTTCATCTCTTATTGGCCCAGTTACTTTTGGTACAGTTACTTTTGGGGGAACATAAGAAGTATAATTTTGATTGCTAGGATAGTTTGGGGAATTATTAGTCGAACTAGATGAGCTAGATGAGCTAGATGAGCTAGATGAGCTACCTCCGCCGCCTCCGCCGCCTCCGCCGCCTCCGCCGCCTCCGCCTCCGCCTCCATAGCTAGCTGATGCACTTGACATGGTGCCACCACCAGTGGAATTCATGTAACCACCGTACCTAAATTTTCGTATTGCCATTATCTAAATCCGAGTTGAGGTTTTCCTTGATACATTTTTTCATAAGCTTGTACAAATTCTTCGTAAGGAACTGGATCAAATTGTTTCATTGTATCAGACATACCTGCTAAAAATTCTCTGTATTGTTTTTCGTAGTTTCTATCATTACTTGCGTAACTAGGGCCTTGGCCATACTGTGACATTATACCTGCTTCTCTTAAATTATCATTAAAAGGTAAGGGTTCTTTTATAGCTTCAGGAGGTGCCATTCCTTGTAATGGGGGTTCTTCTTTTATTGGTGGAGGAAAAGCTTTTACATCTCTATTAAATCTTACGTTATCTTCTGCTATAGCGTCTAACATATTCATTTCGTTTCCATAATCTATGTTAGGATCAAGACCCATTTTTCCTGGTGCAGGGTTTGCACTTGTTACTTGACCTCTTGGATTAGACCCGTCTATTGGCCCATCATTAAAAAAAGTTGAAGGAGGTTCTATAAATGTGTCTTCAATTGTAACTGTATTATCTGGTTTAGGAAAACCTTCTTGTGGATAGGGTATTGTCATTTCACTACCAGGAAAGGTAGGTGATCCAAATCCAAAAGTTTGTGCTGCGTAGTCTGCCATTTCATCTTCATCTGAATTAACAGCTCCTGTTATACCTACTCTGTTGGCCATATCCTTTCCAAAATCAGAAACTTTACCAAACATTTCTTTTGCAATCATTCCCATTAAACCACCAGACTCGCCGTATTTCATTGCAAAATCTGCGACAGGATACATTGTTGCATAAGCATTTGGTGCAGCGTTTCTAAAATCATTACTTTGATTAGAAAAATTTTGCTGGACATCTAAAGGCGCTATGCCTTGTCTATTTCCTATGGTGTATTTATCGTTACGATTATACGTTCTTCTTGCATCTTTAAGCTGGTCAAATCGTGGATCGTTTTTTGTAAAGTTAGGTGCTTGCGATTGCAAGTCCATCATACGGTTGTAATTCTGCATCTCCGGCCCCTGATTAAAAGGGGTCGGAGTATTAATTTTTCTTAAGTATCTTGATTTATTATCTTGAACCATTAAATTCCTGGCATTATAGATTTAAGAATTACAATGACTATTAGGGCAACAATACCGGCTTTTATCCAGTCCTTTATTCCCCATTCGCTCCACTCTTTTAAGTGAGCCCATAAATCTGTTAGTAACTTCATATTACCTCCTCTTTTTTACTTTTCCACCTTTTTTCATTGTTACTTTAGTGCCCATTTTACGAGCAGTTTTTGTAGCGTTATGAAATCCAGCAGAAGTTCCGGGAAAAGATGTTTTACCAACCTTTGGTTTTATAGCTCCTCCCATATTCTTTTTCTGTGGTTTAGCAGTTTTTGCACTTTCAACAAAGTCTTTTTTTGTAGGAGCGCCTTTACTGCCAACTTTTCTCATAGTTTCCCCACTACCTGCTTTAATTCTTGCTTTTTTTGCATGTATGTTTGCGTATAATCCTGGTTTAGCCACAGTATCTCCTTTAGTGTATTGTTGGTTTTTCTGGTGAATTATATAATTCGTTTAAAACTTCGTCCTGTATTATAAACGTTTCTGCTATGGCTGCAAACATATTCGCTGCACCCTCCACGCCCAAAGCACTTACATACATATTACGACAAACAGCTAATAACGCTCCACAAACTTGTAAATAATCATCAGGATTTTTAATTTCACTGTTAGCAGCGTTTTCTATTTTTTTCATTGTAACAGCAATCTTTTCTACCTTGTATTTAATTTCCTTTAGTTTTGTCTCGTCCATCTTCCCTCGCTTTCTGTTGTTCAGCTTTTTGTTTCATGGCTTCTCTAGAATTAATCATTTGTTCTTTAAACACTGTCATTGCTTCTACAGAATCTTCTTTGTTAACCTCAGCTGCTGTTTTCATTAGATTAATAGTAGTATCAGCTTCTAGCCTATCTCTTTCAATATCTAGTTTTTCACCTTCAACTGCCATATCTGTTTGCATTTTCATTTGAGTTTCCATAGCTTTAAGATCAATTTCTTGTTGTTTAAGTTTAACAAGTGGATCTTGTGCTTCCCTGCTTATTCTAGCTTCTTCATCTTGAGCTAATTTCATAGTCATTTCAGCTTCTATTTGTGCTTGCTTGGCTGCAATTTGATTTGTTAATTGATCTTGTGCTTGTTGCAATTGCATCATTTGTTGTTGATTGCCTTGTGCTTGTTGCATTGCTTGCTGCAGTTGTTGTGTTTGTTCTTTAAATTCTTCTTGTACCTGCATTCCAGCTAATAAAGAAATATGTTCACACAAGTGTGCTTGCAGCATAGAATAAAGTTGTGGGTTAATTTGTACCATTCTTGTAAACATAAATTCAGCGTGCGCTTGAATATGGGCTGGATGATCCTGCATTGGAAATGCTTTAGGTGCTTGTCCTTTCATGGCCATTCCATTTTCAGTAGAAGGACTCATTGGTTCTGGCTGCCCAGGATCTGGTTTTAATATTGCCTCTACATTATCTACTCCCATGGCATCATACATTCTTCTGTATGCTTCTCTTAAGTTGTGTAACTGCGGAGCAGCTTGGGCTAATTGTAATTGTTGTTGTGCTAATGTAACACGTTGCGCCATAGAAAATATGTTAGGATCAGAAACAGGGATAACATCAACACGATCATCAAAATCAGATTGTTTAATTGATTGGTTACCCCCTACTACCATGTAAGGATATTCTGGTGGCAAGTATAATTGGAATACACGAGCAAGTAATTTAAATTCTATTTTTTGTGCATAGTGTAATCTCTTATGTATGGCACTCATAACTTTTGTGCCACGCTCAATTAACGCCAACGTTGTCCCTACTGGATTTTGTTCGTTTCCTTCGCCCATTTTCATGTCTGCAATAGCAGCAAATGATTTGCCTGCATCTACAGAAAATCCTAATAATTGAAACAAAGTTTGACTTGGTTCTTTATAAGGAAGTGGCAGTAATGATTCTTTAATAGAAGTACCAGTTACATCCACGTCTCTAAATTCACCTGGTTGTAATGGTGTGTCATCATCACGTATTCTCATGCCTCGTGCTTTAAAACCTGCTGGTAAATTAGCAAGAGTACCTGCATCAATTAGTTGTCGAAGAACACTTGTTGCAGTTCTTGATAATCCACCTAGCATGTGTATTAGACCAAAGCCATAAAAGCCTAGGCCTGGGAGGAACTTGTAATGTACAAAATAAGAAATTTTTCTAAAGTCTGGATCTTTTTCATTCCAGTTTCTTCTAATAGATAAAATCTCTCCTGAGTACTGATCTATTGTAACTATATATGGAAGTTTAACACCAGTTTCATCTTCAAAACCTGGTATGTCTGCATTAAGATGCATTTCCAAAAGAGTATGTTCATTTTCATCTTGTCCGTATTCACGTTGAACACCTTCAAGTGTATTTACTTTTTCTTGCACTTCGGAAGTTTCTACTTCACCAGTGCTAATATCTATGTCACGGTAAAAACCTTGTAGCTGTTGTTTTCTAATATCATTACCGCTTGTTTTAATTACATGCGTAACTCTATCGGCGCTTTCTAAATCTGTGGCCATGTAGTTTATAACTAAGTCTTCTCCAGTTACAAATTTAGCACAAGCACGTTTCATTAAACTATCATAGTAAATCTTTTTAAAAGCAGAACCTGCAAGTGGTAGATAAAATAACAGTTGATCCATATCTGGATCATACTCTTGCATAACATCCGTTAATTGATAGTTCATAAATTGTTGAACACGTTTTGCCTGATCTTCTACTTCAGGTGTTGATAGTCCAATAACTTGAGTTCGTACGGGGCCGCTTGGGGGGAGAAGTTCCTTATATGCTTGAGCTTGAAACTGTGTAACAGATTCAGCTAATAAGGGGTGTACGACCCCGGACGCTCCTTCGAAGGGTTCTGTTCGGTTTTCATATTTGAATCCCAACATATCAAGGCCTTTGACATAGGTATCTTCCCAGTCTTTCCTTGAATCTTTATCCGCTTCGAAATCGTTTATAAGACTACCTGATAGTCTCATTAATTCATCATCGTCTATGTAATCTGCTAAATTTTCATTGTGTGGTACATTTTTAGTATCAACAGTTTCAGATTCTTCACCTATTACAGCACTTCCATCTTCCATTATCTCTACATCTTTATCAACCGCATCCGGTTCTAATTGAATTTCTTGACCTGTTGGTTCTATCTCTAATGCATCTGTTAATGCACCTAGAGCTTTTTCTATATTGTTATTTGGATTTTCAGCCATTATTTCTTATCCTTTACTATGCCACCTTTTTTATAAATAGGTACGCCTCGACTAACTTTATTAATAGCTTTGGCATTTTCTTTTAATAGAATCATTGGTATCTCCCATCCCCTGTTCTGATTATCTGTTATAGCAGTTTTCATAAATTTTGCACCTGTTTTATTTGCTACTTTTTTCATTGCGCCATTTGCTATTGGGCCGTAGGCTGTTAAGTTACCATTATAGTCTCTTCCGCCTGGGGTCATGTTTCTATTTTTTATAGCTGCTGAAGCAATGGATACACCATCATAGCCTCCTTCTTGTGCCACCTTAGTAGCATATTTCATAACAAATTCATTATAATCTTCTGTTTTACTAAGGGGTCCTTGAGGCGTTCCTGTAGTATTTACATCTGAAGCTAATTTTAATTTGTCCTCTTCTAGTATTTTTCTAATCTTAGCTCTTTCTTTATTAAGTCTTACTAATCTAACTTGGGTAGCTCTGCTTTGGGGTTGTGTTAATAATTCTTCTATTTTTGATTGTATTAAAACCATTTGTTGTTGGTTAGCATTTATTTCTTTTTTAATATCTTGTCGTGGCGCGTATTTACTGGATTTTACTAAATCATCATAATCTCTTTGCTCATTACCACTCATTCTGTTTCTTGCTTGTTGAGGGGTTAAACCTGCTTGTTTAAATTTATCATTTTGTTTTTTAAGAGCACGTTGTGCCATGTTAATTTTTTGGTGCATGTCAGATTGTATTTCTTCTATGAATAGTATTCTTCTGCCAAATTCATCGTTTCTATCAGATGTACGCATGTGTACAAAACCATCAGTACGATCAACATCATCTAATCCAAAATCATGTGTATATTTAAATTGAGGTTCATTTAATCGTGGGCTACCTGGTTTGTGGTTATACTTAAATAAAAATTCACGGTAATTATCGCCTCCCCCTAAAGTTTGTTGTCCTCCATATTGTGCTCTTCTTTGATAATTATCAAATCCGTATTGTCTTAATTTTAAATCAGAAGACAAATCATTAATAATTTTCTTTAGTGTAAAAGGAAATCTTTGTGGCACTTCTTTGGTAAAAGAGTTAGCTACACCGTAGTTTTTTTCTACAATGTTTTCCATGTTTCTAACACGGTTCATTACTACATCAGAAGCAGCTCCCATATTACCTTGATTTATTTCTTCTTTTAAACCACCTAGTTGATTCTTAAGTCCATTTAAAACATTTACTTGGCGAGGATCACGAAGTGCTTGTGTATCTATTTTATCTATTATTCTAATACTATCCCCTATACTTCTTGGAGCATCTCTAGTTTCCCCTAAAGCTACTACTTTTATTTCAGGGGCAAGTGTACTATCAAAATCTTTTACTAGCTGTTCTTTTGATATAGTTTCATTTCCTTTACGTGATAGATGAGTTGATAAAGATGTATCATTTAGTTCCATGTCTTTTATTGGATTAAAATTTTTATATGGTCGCTTTAAATAAGCCAGCCATTCATTACCCTTCATTTGCTGCATTGGCGCATCAATAATTTTTTCCCTAGATCCCCAGAACATAGCACCCGGCTCCACTGGCGGTAATTGATCTGGTGACGCTTGTGGTCCAATAAATTTGTTTCGTTTAATTTTAGATGCACCAGCAATTTGTGGTTTATAATTTGTTAATTTACCTAGAACGTTTGGCGCTAGTAATTTTTTTACAATACCACCACCCGCAAACTTTTGTGGGAATTGTATAATGTTATCGACATCTGCACGAATGTTCTTTGCCAGTGGGTCTGGGCCTTTTTCTGGAGGCACAGCTTCTGGCCTTCTTGCAATACCACCGCTGTTGTAGTGTTTCATAACTTTATCATAGTAAGCTGGAAGATTGTATTCTCCTTTGTCTACATTTCCTGGTCCATAAAAATAAGCTGATATTGCTTTTTCATAATTGTTATCGAATTTATTTAACATGGCTTGCATGTAATCTCCTGCAAATCTTCGTTGTTCTGCAGGGTCATAGGCTCCAGTATTATTCTTTAAACTGTCTGAAGTTATATTAAAATTTTTAAAAGGGGTAACACCATAACCAGGTTGCCTAGCTGTTGAGGGAAGTATTTGAAATAACCCGTGTGCTTTTTCATGTCTTTCTCTAGGTCTATCTGAAGATGGATCAGCAAAAATTGCTGTTCTTCTAAGGGGTCCTGTTGCTTGTGGATTATTACTACTTTCTACCATTTGCATTGCATTTAAAACTCTATTAAAATCCATATTAGATTGCTGTGGTTTAGATTTAGGTTTTACATCCCCTCCATATCTGTATGAATGCATATTACCACCTCTAAATTGTTCTTCAAATTTCATTTCGTCGTCCTCTAGTCTTCTTTGGGCTTGTGCTTTTTTATATGTTTCTTCTTGTATTCTTTTGTTCTTAGCTATCTCTGCTTTTTGTTTTGTTTTAAAGATACTACCAGAAGGTGAAAAAGAATCAATAAAGCTTTCAAATAGGTCTGTATAGTCACCGTCCTCAGGCGTCGATGCATAATCTAACATGTAATCATCTACATCACCTTTCATAATACCCATTTTTTTAGCATACTCATCCATTTGTGATGGGGTTGTTACATCCCAA
>Ga0209634_1003315_pt1 | contig 10909 bp, 16 predicted proteins | sample LinPmetageLP40_FD_184043 | JGI IMG/M metagenome (GOLD analysis project Ga0209634, IMG submission 184043) | Marine viral communities from the Pacific Ocean - LP-40 (SPAdes) (version 2) | ecosystem: Environmental > Aquatic > Marine > Oceanic | place: Pacific Ocean | collected 2010-08-26 | reverse complement strand
AAATTACATATCAAATAACAGGTAATATAACAGAAGAAAGTATGAAAATACCATATAATTCAGACACATTTAAAACTGTTATTCATGCTAATAAAGATATGGAGGAGGGAACAATGAAGATTAGTTCTATGGGACTAATTGAATTTAAATTTAAAACAGATGAAGTTTCTAGTGAGTATTATATGGTAAGGAAAGCAGAAACTGATTTTTAATATATGTATTATAAATTGACCTTAGGGCGTAAGTATTTTTTTAAACAATTATTAACCGCTGATCTAACGACAGCATAAAACAAAGTGATATGAGTACACAATTCTTAGAAAGATTGTACAATCCGTACGATCTATTATTCCGTAACCTGTTTGAAGCAGGAGCAACATTTACACCGGCTGCAGAAGCCAAACAACAATACCCAATTAATATATTTGAAGATGATCTAGGTCTAACTTTTGAGTTAGCTTGCACTGGCATTCCTAAAGAAGCTATTGAAGTTAAGTTAGAAGGAGATAGTATTACCTTTGCTTATGACAAAGCTAAAACACCAGATCCTGAAAGAAAATATATTCATAGAGGTATAGCAAAACGTTCATTTAATTTAGCTTATAAATTAGGAACTAAGTTTAACCCAACAAAGGCATCAGCTAAATTTAATGATGGTCTGTTAATAGTAACAGTCCCATTTGCAAAAGAGGCTGCACCAAAAGTTTTGAAAATTAATTAAAGTAACCAACAAAGTTCGCCCTATAGGTTGGTTTACTGAAATATCTTTCGTATATTTACGTAAATAAAAAATTAAAGTTATATGCAAATAATAAAAGACCCATCACTAGAACCTTATTATATAGGTAGAGATTCACACTGTTACACAGTGTATGAAGTAATCACCCCAGATTCTGATAGATTAAGATCTAAAGGAAGTAAAGGAGAGGATTATGAAAAACCCGTTGCACATTATTCCAAATTTGGGAGTGCTTTAAACAAAGTAGCAGAGTGTCAATTACATAATAGTAAAGAAAACTTTGATAGTGTATCAAAATATCTTGATAGATGGGATAAATTATCATTAAAATTAGAAAAATTAATAAATTATAAAGGACTATGAATTTAGAAGCATTATTTAATGCGGTTATCGTTAAGCCGATTGAACAAAACGAAGAAATGTATGGATCAATTGTAGTACCAGATATTGGTAAAGATAAGAATGAACATGCAGTAGTAGTTTCTGTTGGACCTGGTCAACACACAATATCAGGAACATTTATTGAAACAACTATAAAAATAGGTGAAGAAGTAGTATTACCTACACAAGGATTTACAAAATTAGAACATAATGGAGAAGAATTTTATGTAGGTCCTGAAAATCAAATTTTAGCAAGAATTACATCAACTGTTGAAGATGTTTTGGCTGAAACAGAAGTAACTCCTGAAGAACAAAAAGCAATTAATGATATAAAAATAGAAGACAATGAGTAAATTAATAAAGTTTGGCCCTGAAGGAAGGGAAAAAATGGTAAAGGGTATTGACACATTAGCTGATGCTGTAGTTTCAACATTAGGACCTAATGGAAGAAATGTTGCTATCCAACAAGACCATAATCAAGTTCAATCAACAAAAGATGGTGTAACTGTAGCTAAACATATTGGCTTAAAGGATCCTTTTGAACAATTAGGTGTAAATTTAATTCAAAATGCATCTATTAAAACAGCAGATAAAGCTGGTGATGGTACTACAACATCAACCTTATTAGCCAGAGAAATGATTAAAGATGGATTACAACATTTAAATAACGGTGCTAATGCTGTAGATATAAAAAGAAGTATTGATGTTGCTGTTAAGGAAGTAGTCAAAAGTCTAAAACATAATATATCAGAAGATATTTCATCTGAAGGTCAATTAGAACAAGTAGCAACAATTTCATCAAATAATGATAAAGAAATTGGAAAATTAATTTCAACAGCTATTGAAAAAGTAGGAGTTGAAGGAGTTGTTCATATTGAAGAATCTAAATCAGGAGATACTTATTTAGAGACAGTTGAAGGTTTACAATTTGATAGAGGTTATAAATCACCTTATTTTGTTACAGATAATAATACAATGAGTAGTACTTTAAGTGATGTTAGTATTTTAATGGCTGATCATAAATTTACAAATGTAAAAGAATTATTACCTATATTAGAAGGTGTAGCAAAACAAGGTAAATCATTATTAATAATAGCTGAAGATATAGATCATGAAGCATTAGCTACTTTAATTGTTAATAAACAAAGAGGTACATTAAGTGTATGTGCAGTTAAAGCTCCTGATTTTGGAGATAGAAGAAAATTAATATTAGAAGACATTGCTACTATGACTGGTGGTCAAGTATTTGATAAGTCTAAAGGAATGAAGTTAGATAAATTTTCTTGGGAATGGTTTGGTGAAGCTAGAACAGTGACAGTAGGAAAAGATAAAACTACTATTATTGATGGTAAAGGTGAAGAAAGTGCAATTGAATCTAGAATTGAGGAATTAGCAGCTCAAGTTGAAGGATCAAGTAGTGAATTTGAACGTGAGCAATTACAAGGAAGATTAGCTAAAATGTGTGGGGGTGTTTCAATTATTCATGTAGGTGGATTAAATGAAACAGAATTAAATGAGAAGAAAGATAGAGTTGATGATGCCTTACATGCAACAAAAGCAGCACAAGAAGAAGGAATTGTTCCTGGAGGTGGAGCGGCTTTGTTATATGCTAGACAATCTATAAAACAAGATAGTATAGGTGCAGGAATTGTTTATAAAGCGTGTGGTAAACCATTTGAACAAATACTTATAAACGCAGGACATGATTCAGTTGGAGCTCAAATGTTAGGTAGATATAAATTAGTTGAATCTGGAAATAGTTCATGGACAGGATATAATATTAAAAATGATGAAGTAGTTGATATGAAAGAAGCTGGTATTATTGACCCAACTAAAGTAACTAGAGTAGCATTAGAAAATGCAGCTGCAGTAGCAGGTACAGTATTACTTACGGAATGTATTGTAGTAAATGAACCTGAAAAGGAAAAGGATCCTACAGCTAATAATATGATGGCATATCCATCACACATGAGTTAAAATGGAAACAGTAATAAACGAACATAACGAACTAATAGCAACAAGAGTACCACCTGGAGACAGGTGGAAACTCGTTCAAGATCCAAAAAAACAAGTACATCCTAATTTAACAGAATGTTTAGAAGCATTTCTACATAAAACTGGATTTAAAGGCGAATATAGATTAGATCCTATAGGAAGTAAATTATACGCTATTCACACAACAGAAGAAGAAGTAAAACCAAAAGAAGAAAAAATGTATTCTTTATATGGTGAATTTAGACAGGGAGTTTAAGCTTGGAAAATTAAATAATATTTTGTATATTTAGGTTATGAAAGATCACGGATTATTAGTAGAAAAATATCGTCCTACAAACATAGATAATTATGTAGGCAATGAAAGTATTAAAAAATCAATATCAAATTATATTAATCAAAATGATATTCAAAATTTAATATTTTATGGACCAGCAGGAACAGGTAAAACAACATTAGCTAAATTAATAGTAAAAAATATAGAATGTGATCACATTTATATTAATGCTTCTGATGAAAGAGGTATTGAAACTATTAGAGATAAAGTATCTGGATTTGCTAGTGTAATGTCATTTAAACCACTTAAGGTTGTTATATTAGATGAAGCAGATTTTCTAACCATACAAGCACAGGCATCATTAAGGAATGTAATTGAAACATTTTCAAGAACTACACGTTTTATTTTAACTTGTAATTTTATTGAACGTATTATAGATCCTTTACAGTCAAGATGTCAAACATTAAAAATAGTACCTCCAAACCAGTTAGATGTAGTGAATCATTTAATGAAAGTTGTACAGAAAGAGGATATAAAATGTAGTGTTAGTGACCTAGAAACAATTACTAATAACAACTACCCTGACGTTCGTAAGATGCTTAATACAATACAAGTATCCACGCAAAATAACAATTTAAAATTAGATAAAGATGCATTAGTTTCTAATAATTACATGAGTGAAGTAGTTAAAGAATTATCTAAATCATCACCTAAATTTAATGAAATAAGACAAATAATAGCTAATGCTAATGTTAAAGATTTTGAAGTATTTTATCGATTTTTATTTGATAATGCTTCAGATTTTGCTCCTGGAAAAGAAGGCACAGTAGCAATACACATAAATGAATATAGTTTTCAATCTAATTTTAGAATTGATAAAGAGATAAACTGTATGGCCTTAATAAAACAATTAATTAATATTTAAATTTAAAAAAATGAGTAACAATCCAGTAGGACAACCAAACGTAAAATTAGAAGATACAACTTCATTTGAAACACCAGATGGAAACAAAATATTCCAACAAGGAGTATTATTACGTAAAGTATCTAAATTTGTAGCAGGAACTGATGAAGATGCAGTTATGCCAATCCCAGTATTTTTCTGCCCTGATTCTAAAAAGTTAGTAGGATTAACTTTACCACCAGAAATTAGAGACGAATATAAAGATGATTTAATTTAAGAAGTATGCATCATGAACCCATGCATTTTATATATGAGACTAAAACCCTCCACTCTGAGTCATTTATTGGAAAAAGATGGTTAGAAATAGGATCTGGAAATTGTTTCCCAAAAGCTAAATCTCATTCCAAAGATTGTGAATGGGTTGGAGTTGATATAGAAAAAGGTGATGGTGTTGATGTTGTATCTTTAGGACATCTTTATAGAGATAAGAAAAAATTTGATGTAGTATGTGCTTTTGAAGTATTTGAACATGATCCTTATTTTGATTTAACAGTTACTAATATGATAGAGCATTTAAAACCAGGTGGGTTATTTATGATGACCTGCGCATACTTAGGAAGACTAGAACATGGTACTTCAAGATCACACCCAGTAGCAATGCCTTTTACACAAGAAATGGATCGTTGGAAGGATTTTTATAGAAACAGAACTCCTGGGGATTTTAGAAGTATACCTATGTTTAAAGAATTAATAAATGGGTATTGGGTAATAAACGAAATGTCAAAAGATCTCTATTATAGAGGGTGGAAAAGAAAGAATATATGACAGTATTTGATTGGTTAAATGAAATAACAGTAAAAAAAACATCACCTAATAATTTTTCACAAAGTGATTGGGATGATTGGAATTCTTACATGGTACATAGATTTTTATCTATGAATATGAGTTATATTGATATAGTCAATTATGTACAAAACATAAATCCTCAGAATAAAAAAGAAATTTATACTATTTATAGGGAGATGATTCCTAAAAGGAAAGTATGGAATAAATACATTAAGAACCAAAATAAAAAAGATTCAAAAGAACTATCTGATATTATAGCTAGTAAATTATCAATTGGAAGTAATGAAGCTAGTTCGTATATTCCGATGTTAGGAAAAGATGGAATCACTGAGGTATTAAGTGATTTAGGTTACGAAAAAAAAGAAATAACTAAATTAATAAAAACGATATGAACTTACAAGTGTACAAATTTTTAAAAGCATCAGCCAATGCTGATAAAGCTAAGGCATTAGCTAGCATTCAACTATTAACTAACCACCCAGCAGGTATAGGTGATCATTCAACCAAAGATTATTGGGATAACTGTGATGAAGCATTAAGATTATTAGCATCAGCAGATGAAAGATTAGAAGTGTTAGAAAAATATTTTAATAGTAAAGGACAAGTAAATGGATAGTAGAAAAGCATGGGAGTTTAATCAGGAAAAACCAGTTGAAGCAGTAAAAACTACTCCAACAGTAGAAGTATTTGAAACAGAATACCCAGAATTATCAGAGGAATTTAAGAATATAAGTAAAGAAATGTATGAGATGTTTGCTGCTAAACATATGGATTATGGTTTAAATAATATATCACTGAATGGAGATATATTAAACAACCCAGGAGATAAAAAGTTTTCACTTACAGGTTTAGCAATAAGATTAACTGATAAAATTAGTAGGTTAAAAAATCTTGTAGTACATGGAAAAAATTATGTTAAAGGTGAAGGTATGGAAGATACTTTCATTGATATTGCCAATTATGGAATAATCGGTCTTTTAGTAGGTCGCGACAAATGGAAAAAATAATTTGGCTAAAAAGAAAGTACCAATTATAGTAAGGGAGATTAGAAATAATCCCCCTTTACCAGTTAACTTTGCAGTTGAAAAGAATATATCATATTCTCAATTATCAATGTTTACTCAATGTCCTAAAAAATGGTCGCTACAATACAGAGATGGTCATAAAATTAGTGAACAAAGTATTCATATGACATTTGGAACAGCATTACATGAAGTTTTACAACACTATTTAGATGTAATGTATGAAACAAGTGGTGCTGAAGCTGATAGAATTGATATTGAAGAATTATTTGAAGATACTTTAAGAAAATGTTATGCGGCAGATTATAAAAAGAATAAAAATCAACATTTTAGTTCATCTACCGAATTAAGAGAATTTTTTGAAGATGGTAAAGAAATATTAAAGTTCATTAAAAAGAAAAGAAATCTTTATTTTAGAAAAAAAGGAACATATTTAGTAGGTTGTGAAGTTCCAATTGTTATGTCTCCTAGTTTACGTCTTAATCGTGTTAAGTATATGGGATATTTAGATGTTGTGTTATATGATGAGGATTTGAAAAAATTTAAAATAATAGATATCAAAACTAGTACTAAAGGTTGGAATAAATGGGCTAAAAAAGATGAAAGTAAACAATTCCAATTAATATTATATAAATATTTCTTTAGTAAACAATACAATATACCTTTAGAGGATATTGATATAGAATTTTTTATTGTTAGACGAAAAGTATATGTAGATGGAGATTATCCACAAAAACGGGTACAACAATTCTACCCAGCTTCTGGTAAAGTAAAATTAAATAAAGCAACAACAAATTTAAATGAATTTATAAATAAAGCTTTTAACTTGGATGGGTCATATAAGGATACTATATTTCGAGCAAATCCAAGTAAATGGAATTGTACGTTTTGTCCTTATAAAACAAATACGGAATTATGCGATGCAGTTGGTAAGAATTTATAATCTGCATATATGTATAGACAAATATAAATAAAAATAAAAATTATGGCAAACGCAAAAGACATGACACTAACCAGTGTAAAAGTAAAAGCAGATTTATTTGAAAATTTTAAAATCGAATGTGTAAAACGTAAATTTAGTTTCCAAAAACTAGCAGATCGTTCATTATACTTATATTTAACAAATGAAGATTTTAGAAAACAAATTAATTCACAAGTAAAACTAGATCTAGAAGATTAATTAATTAAAAATAGTTATTAAATGAAAGAGGGTTATATTAAAAAAGAAGATAGAAAAAAAATTCTATTGCTAACAGATGATATTAGAGTCCACTCAGGAGTTGCTAATGTAGGTAGAGAAATAGTAACACACACATCACACAGATATAATTGGGTACAAATGGCAGGGGCAATTAAACACCCTGAAAAAGGTAAACCTGTTGATTTATCAGAAGCAATAAATAAAGATGCTGGGATTGAAGATTCAAGTGTAATATTATTTCCGGTAGATGCTTATGGTAATCCAAAGTCTTTAAGAGAAGTTATTAGACGTGAAAAACCAGATGCATTATTTTTAATAACTGATCCTCGTTATTTTGAATGGCTATTTCAAATTGAAAATGAAATTAGAAGTAATATACCTATTGCTTATTTAAATATCTGGGATGATTTACCAGCTCCAATGTATAATAGAGAATTTTATGATTCATGTGATGCTTTATTTGGTATTTCAAAACAAACTGTTAATATAAATAAATTAGTTTTAGGTAAAGAAAAATGTAAAAATAAAGTTATAAAATACATACCTCATGGTTTAAATAATAATACATTTAGACCTCTGTCAAACGATGATTCTGGGTTAAAAGAAACTAGAGATAGAATTAATAATGGTGTAGATACAGATTTTACATTGTTTTTTAACTCTAGAAATATTAGAAGAAAATGTATACCTGATACTATTTTAGCTTGGAAATTTTTTATGGATAAATTACCAAAAGAAGAAAGGAAAAAATGTAATTTTATTCTTCATACTGATTTATCAAATGATGCAGGTACAGATTTACCAGCAGTAATTAATTTTCTATTTCCAGATAAAGGATCAGGTAATTTAATTTTATCATCTCAAAAATTAACAAGAGATCAATTAAATCATTTTTATAATATAGCAGATGGTGTAATCTTATTATCATCAGCTGAAGGTTGGGGATTATCATTAACAGAAGCATTATTAACAGGTACTCCTATAATTGCTAATGTAACAGGTGGTATGCAAGATCAAATGCGTTTTGAAGATAAAAAAGGTAATTGGATTGATTTTGATGAAAATGTACCATCTAACCATAGAGGTACTTATAAGAAACATGGTGAATGGGCATTACCTGTTTATCCAACAAGTTTATCATTAGTAGGTTCACCTAAAACACCATATATTTGGGATGATAGATGTACACCTGAAGATGCAGCTAAACAAATTAGAGCACTATATCATATGAGTAAAAAAGAAAGAAAAAAAATAGGTAAAGCTGGATATGATTGGGTAACAAGTAAAGAAGCTGGGTTTACAGCTAAAGTTATGGGTGAAAGAGTAATAGATGGTATGGATGAATTATTTTCATCTTGGAAACCTAGAAAATCATTTACGTTTACTAAAGATACAGATAGACAAAGAAAAGTTTTAAATCACAAATTAATATACTAATATGAAGAATACATTTATTATAAGTTGTCCAATTGATACTTTTAGTGGTTATGGTGCTCGTTCAAGAGATTTTGTAAAAGCTCTAATTGAATTAGATGAATATGAAATATCTGTTATCCCTCAAAGGTGGGGAAATACACCTGAAAATTTTATAGAAAAAAATAAAAAAGAATGGGGATTTTTACAAAAACATTTAATACCAGGTTTACAAACAAAACCAGATATTTGGTGTCAAGTTACTGTACCTAATGAATTTCAACCTATGGGTAAATACAATATAGGTTTAACTGCAGGTATGGAAACAACTCATGTACATTCAAGCTGGGTTGAAGGTTGTAACCGTATGAATTTAATACTAACATCTTCAAAACATTCAAAACAAACATTTATAAATTCACAATATCAAGCAAAAGATGGAAGTCATATTTTAAAGGTAGAAAAGCCAATTGAAGTATTATTTGAAGGGGTTAATTTAGATGTTTATAAAAAAATTAAAGAATTTAAAAATAAAGATTTAAAACAAACAATTGAATCTATACCTGAAAAATTTGCTTACTTAACAGTAGGACATTGGATGCAAGGAGAAATGGGTCATGATAGAAAAAATATAGGACTTACCGTTAAAGCATTTTATGAAATATTTAAAGATAAACCTGATAAACCAGCATTAATATTAAAAACGTGTGCAGTTGGTGGAAGTAATTTAGATAGAGCTGAAATGTTAAGAAGAATAGAACTAATTAGAGAAAGTTGTAGTAGTGATGATTTACCTAATGTTTATTTATTACATGGTGATTTTACTGACACAGAAATGAATGAAATTTATAATAATTATAAGGTTAAAGCTATGATTAGCTTAACTAAAGGTGAAGGATTTGGTAGACCATTACTTGAATTTAGTGTTTTAAATAAACCAATTATAACAACTGGTTGGTCTGGTCATGTTGATTTTTTAAGTAAGGATTATTGTGCTTTATTGGGAGGAGAATTAGAACCAGTACACAAATCAGCTCAAGTTAAAGATATGATATTAGGAGAAGCTCAGTGGTTTAAAGTAGGCGACCAGTGGATTGCTAATGCTTATCAAGATGTATATCAAAATTACAAATCATGGAAGGATAAAAGTAAAACACAAGGATTTAATTCTAGGAAAAATTTTAGTTTTAAGAAAATGAAAACTTTAATTGAAGACATATTTAAAGAAAATATACCAGAATTACCTAAGAAAATGGAATTAAAGTTACCAAGTATGAATAAAATTAAAATGCCTAAAAAAGACAAACTTAAAATAGTAAAGTAATGAATAAAGATAATTTAATTAAATGTAACAGATGTGGAGGTGATGCTTGTTATACACAAAAAATAGGTAAAATAACACTCTATTCTTGTTATGGTTGTGGTTTTCAAACATCAACAGTAATGAAAAAAGGTGAGAAATTTCTTGAAGAACAAATGGATATACTTCCTGATTTATATAAAGCACTATTAGGGGAAGATAGTGAAGGATTAATTTGGATGCCTCAAACAGTAAATTTGCCTCAAAATGGAATGGTATTTGCTACAGCAGCCAAAGAATTTGGAGATAAAGGTGCAGAAGTTAATCAAGACAACTATGAATGGGCTGGTGTTAAAGCTGTTAAAATAACAGAAGAAGAAAAATCAAAATTTCCAATACCAGGTAAAAAAGGAGAATTTTATGAATGGAGAATGGATATGACAACTGAAAAAAGATTTGCTCATAATGACTTTGTAGAAGCATTAGATTATATTGGAGTATTTGGTTCTAAAGAAGATTAAAATGAAAGTATTAGTAACAGGAGGAGCTGGATTTATAGGTTCGAATTTAGTAAAAAGATTATTAAAAGAGGGACATGAAGTCCACTCTTTAGATAATTACTCTACAGGTAATACTAAAGTAAAAGGATGTGAGTATTTTGAGGGTGATATTACAGAAATACATACAATTCATGAAGATTATAATATTATATTTCATTTAGCAGCTCAATCAAGAGTACAACCATCATTTGATAATCCATCTGAAACTTATAGGGTAAATGTAACAGGAACAGAAGCTGTATGTAAATTTGCTTATAATATAGGAGCTAAAATA
>Ga0209634_1003314_pt1 | contig 10910 bp, 19 predicted proteins | sample LinPmetageLP40_FD_184043 | JGI IMG/M metagenome (GOLD analysis project Ga0209634, IMG submission 184043) | Marine viral communities from the Pacific Ocean - LP-40 (SPAdes) (version 2) | ecosystem: Environmental > Aquatic > Marine > Oceanic | place: Pacific Ocean | collected 2010-08-26 | reverse complement strand
TATTTGTGTCATCATATCTTAAACTCGCCGAGCCTTCTATACTATCAGCAGTAGTAGCACCGAAAGCCACTTGACCTGCTGATATTGAACCGCCAATAGTACCACCACCACCACCACCGGATAAAGCGACTAAAGTTCTAGTACCTGACCTCGATAATGTGAATTCTGATTGTGCAAATTGTAAAGTATTTACTGGCCTATTTGGAAAAGTGTTATCGCTTAATTCTACTAATAATGGGGGTCTTACTGGGCCTGACATATTATTTCACTCTCTTGACAGGGTAAGATTTACCTTCGTTTTTTCCACTTGTAATTTTAACCCAATAACCTTTACCAGTAGAATATTTAGTCATCCACGGTTTAGTAAATCCTTGAGGACTTTCACGGGATTTCTTTCTCCCTGAAGTATATCTATTACCCATATTCAAACCGAACATTTCCGCCTCGCCGAGAGATTTGAAGAACTTACCTCCCGCCGGATATGTTATACCATTTTTCTTAGCCATATTATTCACCTTCCATGATTTCACATTTTGTGAAACCACAAATCGGAATTACACAAAATGTGCAAAACATCAGAGAGAACCACCGCTATTCAAAACTTCAATTACCGCCGTACCTGTATCAGCACGAACGTAACAAGGTTGATTTACAAACGGTTGAGGTTGGTCGAAAATTAATGTTACTCCATCATCAATAGTGAAATAATTTCCATTGTCAACACTGAATTGGTCGAATGCTAATCGAACGTCATCACCTGAAACTCTCACAAAGCATTTACCTGCCCCAGTCATATCCAAAAATTGTGCATCTGTTCCAATTGTTAATCTTAAAATTCTTGACATATTATCACTCCTTAAAAATTAGGTTCTCTAGGTTTAAAACCTGTTAAATTTCTTAAAGACCTTACAATATCCGTTCGTAGATTAAATCCTCTACTTTTCATAGTTGGTTTAATAAAATAATTTCTTTTTCTCATTTTAATCACCATGCAAATTTCATAGATTTGTTAAGTCTAGCCATTTTCATCATTTTAGTCATTTTCTTAGCATATCTAGTTCTAGTTCCGTTACCATATCTTTTCATATTAATCAATCCATAAAAACAAAATATACTAAACCAATTATCAGTATTATCGGTAGTAATCCTTTTTCTTCCATATTTTTTCCTCAAAATTTTAGGGCGTATAAACGCTGAACCTCGCATTTGTTAGGGTTAAGGGGTACAATCACCGCCTAGACCCTACCTCTTGCGAGATAGGCACGTTTATGCGCTTGTTATCACTAATCTCCGTCCAACTGGCCTGAACCAGTCGGAGGGAGGTTAGGGAATCTAATCAGTTTGAACCTTCTGTACGAGCAACTATTGAGCGTTGTGTATTAGGTGAAGGTACTGCCGTTTGTCTTGGGGCAGTTGCTTCAACGCCTCTCAATGGTGCTGATAAAACTGGGTGATATAATCGGGTGCAAGCCGCACCCGCAGTTGAAACTATCATAGTTAAATCACCGGCTTTCAATCCGTAAAGAGGTACGTTTAGAATTCCTTCAGAACCAGTTGAATAAGATTGTGCAACTGTTGAAACTGTTGGGTCAAATCGCATAACTCCATTTCCTAAATCGTTACTAGCCCAACGATTAAGTGAGATAGGCATAGAAAATTGAGATAAGGCCAATATTCTTAATCCTGATACTCCATAGTTATCGGCGTTAGCCGTTGCATTTTGAATGGAAACCATTTCTAGTGTATATCCGCCAGTCATAGAAGGAATTCGGGCAACAACTTGTTGTTCTAAATTCGCACCATGTTGAAACGATGTAGCAGAAATAACGCGAGTTGAACGTTCAGTTCGTGAGTTGAATCTTGCCCAAAAGGTTGAACTTCCGCTTGTTACGGTTGTATTTGCTAAAGCCGCACCTAAAACCAAAGGAGCCGCAAAGAAACTGTATGTAATTTCAAAACGTGGTGTACCTGAAAGGACAATCCCGATAGGTAAAGCCATGTAAATATCACAAGTTGTATTGTTGGCCGCCGTAGGAACTTGGAGAACTCTTCCACCGATTTGATTAAGGAAATATCCGAATCTACCGGCTTGGTCTGAACCCTGTTCAGGTGCAAAACCTGCAATCCAATCGTAAAGAATTTCACCGTTAACAACTAACTTGAATTGAGATACTAACGCATCTAATCCGGTAGTCATAGCAATTGCGTTACCTGCCGTAGCGGCTTGAACTGTTGTTACTCTCCAAATGAGAGTTTCTAAAGTTCCATCAACTCCGTAGAATCCATCAACATAAGGCCCACTAGCCGCAGTTGCCGGCACATTGGTTGTGCTAGAATTTAATTGATAATATGTTACGCCCTGCCTCAAAGACTCACGCCCTTAATCCCGCAACTAAGTTTTCCATCTGATTGAAAACTGGTTTGAATAATGCTACTGTTGCTATCATGCCTAAAGCCGCGAAGCCCCAGTCACCTAGAGTGAATCCTAATCTTGCTACTTGGTCGCCAACTCCCATATTAGTAACCTCCTTTACTACTTGCTGAAGTAGTGTTCAATTTGGAATCAACCCAACTATTGATTGACTGACCAAAGGCTAGACGGCTCACACCGTTACCAACCGCTTCTAATGTTAAGACTACAAATCCGAGTGAAACACCCATCATAAAACTGCGCATATCTTCCCCCACTAATCGGCGGTCCATTATCATTTCTGAGAGGGTAAATGACGAGATATTTATCCATCTAAACAAAGCCCCCTATCTGAAACCCCCTAAAGGGGGTTTCATATAGACGCTATCTATACCCCGTGATAGACTGTCGCAGAAAAGAAATTGAAAGCGAGATAGACCCCTTTATTCTCAAGGAAACGGTATCGAGATTTTTTACAATATTTCTAAAATTTTTCACATTTTGTGTAACTCACAGAATTTTAAAATTAATATATTCCACATTTTGTGTAACTGAAAAAATCTTAAAATTAAAAATTGTTTAGAAAATATAATTCAGTATTGCACATTTTGTGAAGTAGTTGGATGGGATTAAATACCGATGTTCAGTCGAAAAATTATGACCGTGAAATATAGTCGATTAGGAAAAAAGGAAAAGCGAGCCATTGTAATTTTAGTAGAATTTGAAAAATGGAAAAAGGTAGAAGTTGCCGAAAGGTTTGGAGTTTCTAGGTCTAGAATTTCCCAAATTATTTCCGATACTTACAGTGAGAAAAAAGGGTTAGGTTTTGAATATGGAGAAAATCTTTGAACTATTAATTTCAGCATTTGCTACTTATGGCACTATGTCGATTCTCCGAGATGAACAACAATATCTCTTAGAAATCGAAAGACTAAAAAACCGTCTGTTTTTCACAAGAATTTCCCTAGCGGTTGTTTGTGCCGCGTTCGGAGGTTTTGCATATGGTATCTGAAGTTACGTTTCAAAATAGAATTAATTATTTAGTGGCTGAACAAGGAATTGAAAGACAAGCCTCATTTTATGGAGTTACTAGAAGAACTATAACAAGATGGCAGAGGGGAGAAACTTCACCGAGTGCATCAACTAGAAATTCAGTAAGAAGAAGGGGATTAACTGCCGGCGCACCTGTTAGCGAACAGGTAAGAGTAAGAGGGAGGTTCACAACTCCGGCTAGGGGAGTATTTACAGGAAATACAAATTTTGTAATTGCTAGGAATAGACAATTAAGGCGTGAAAGAAACGCTATGATTCGTGATGCTAGGGCAAGGGGTAACCCTGCACAAGTAAGGGCCGCACAAGCGATGCCAACACGTATGACAAGGGTACAACAAATTAGTGCGACAGATGAAAGAACTAGATTAGTAAGAGGCGGTCAAATTCAAAGTTTGATTAATGACGGTATTGACCCTGATTCTTCTCAAGGTACTAGAATTTTAGGTTCTGTACCTGATGACTATGATGATTGGATGGATTATTATGATGATATAGATTATGAAGATGATGATTGGGCCGATTGGAGGCGGGAGAATGGTTACTAAAAGGATAACAGTGGTTGAAATGAATGAAGAAGGATTGGGATTAGGATATGAAACTAGAATGCTTCCAAAAATCAAAACTCAAAGGAGGAAAAAACCCGCTAAGTCTAATCTTCAAACTTGGAATATGATGGGTGCTGATACCGAAACAATAGAAGGAAAAGTTTGGTTGTTTTCTACTGAAAAAGGAGTTTGGAAAACTCCAACTTTCGCTCATCTTATGCAAGTTTTGTATAATGACGTACATACTAAAAAATGGCGAAATGGTAAGGGTCAAAGAGGAAGAAAATGTTTTGAATATTTCTTTTGGAATTTGAAGTTTGACGCTCAAGCAATCCTTAGAACTTTAGCGGAAGAAGTTATTTTGGATTTGGTAACTTCTAGAGAGTATGAGGGAGAAATATCATCGAATAAAGTTTTGATAAATGTTGATACTGCGGATTATCTTCCTATCGTGAATGGGCGTATGGTTGAACTATCATATTTAGAGGGAAAAAGTTTGACAATAACTCCAAAGAATTTCTATCGAGGTTCTTTCAAACTAGGCCCGTGTAAGTGGTGGGATATATCACAATTTTATAATAAAATGAGATTAAATAACGCCGCTAAAAAATATCTAAATAAAAATAAATTAGAGGAATGTTTTGATGGAAGTATTTTGGATGCTTCGAGATTTGATGAACCTGATTATAGAGATTATTATGCGGAAGATATTGATAAATATGCGATTATTGATGCCCAGTTAGCCGGAGAATTAGCAAGATTGAAAAGAAATCATTTTGTAAGTTCAGGAGTTAGATTCATTCAACCTTATTCTTTGGCTAATGTTGCTCAAAGGGCTTGTCTAGATACCTGTAAAATTCCAACTATTAATTCTTACACAAAAAGTGAAAAAGGTTTGTCAATTATGAAACAAGCATTATCAGCATATCAAGGAGGTTGGTTCGAGACTATCGGTAGCGGTTATCATCCTGATGTTACGGGAGTTGATTTAGCCTCCGCTTATCCTTATATCATGTATCATCTACCTGATATTGATGAAGATGAAACTGCATGGATTCAAGGAGATGATAAAGAGCATTTTATTGAATGGTTAGGAGTAAGAAAACCCTATACCATCGGTTTTGCTGAATGTATGTTTTTATTTGATTCAGGTAAATGGAATCCCCTTGCTAAAATGTCCTCTACGGGCACGATTGTGACCCCTCGGCTAGTTCGAGGATGGTTCACCGCCGATGAGATACAGGAGGCTCTAAAATGGCCTCACACTCAATTTGAAGTTGGAAGATGGTTTTACCAATTAGATACGGAAACAAGACCTTTCCGACCTTTCATTGAAAAATTCTATGAAATGAAAAATAATAGCGAAAAAGGTACAGTTGAATACATGGTATCAAAAACCTGTTTGAATAGTCTTTATGGTAAGACCATTCAAGCGGTAAATAACAAGGCCGGTAAATTATGGAATCCATTTTATGCCGCTACAATTACGGGAGCAACTAGAGCGAGATTAGCAGAGTTAATTAGAGTCAATAATTTTGACGCTCTAAGTGTCGCTACTGATGGCGTTTTATTTCCAACGGACAAATTGACTACTATACCACTTAGACCCCTTCCGGCCCCTTACAACTTAGGAGAATGGGAACTTGAAGAACGTGGTGAACTCGTAATGTTAATGTCGGGAGTTTATTCAATAAAAACCCCTGATTTCACAAAAACAACTTTTCGAGGAAGTGCTTCATTATTTATGAGAAATTATAACGAAGGAGGACTTTTCACATTTTGTGAAGAAAATGAAAATGATTTCTCAAAATCTACAACAATACGAAGGCCATATTCAGCCGGAGAAGCGAGGGTTCGGCGCAATATGTCTTTGATGAATGTCTTTGAAGAGTTTTCTTACACTATCCGACCTGCCGGAGATTCTACTAAACGGCTTTGGGGTAGACAAAAACCGAGAACTTTCGGAGATTTGTTAACTAGATGGTGGCCTTCTTTCCCACATGAACAACTTATTTAACTTCACAAAATGTGATAAACCGTCTACTAAGTTTGATATTTTGTGAAGTGGGAAGATAATCCATTAGTTTGGGAAAAATTAGATGAATATATGATTAATAGTGCTACGGAATTGAAGGAATTATTAGACGTTTTATACGAACATGATTCAGAATTTCACCCAATGTTAAAAGGTCTACTTTTTGGCGGTTTAGGTCAATTAGTCATGGCTTATAATGTCGCTAGAACCGAAGCGAATGAACCCAAACTAGCATTAGCATTAGGAATTGAAAAAGTTATGACAAATCCTATTTTCGGTAAGGCTATGGCCGGTAATATCAATAATATAATCGACAATACAGTTGATAAAATGGAGTGAATAAAATGAAAGTAAAAGATTTAAAAGAATTTGTGAAAGCCTTGGATGATGAAGATTTATTGGAAATAATTGTAGATGATAAACCTCGATATATAATTAGAAAAGTAGATGAGGAAGAGTAATGGGATTAGTTGAAAAACACCCAAAAGATAAGGGTAAATATCAATCTACTTTCGACAGTTACGGACATGGAAAAGGTAACGGAAAATCTAGGGCCGCCGTGTATAAACACGCTAATAAAATGAAGGCTATGACTGAAACCGTTTCACAAAATGTGGAAGAAGTTCAAGAGGAAATTCCTGAAGTTACACAAAATGTGGAAGAACCTGTAAGTGATTGGGAATCAATTGAATGGCTTGATGATTCAAATGAAGAAGGATTACCTTCACCAACTATACCCGCACCTCTAAGAAAATTAAGTGAAGGTGGGGCAGGGTTATCTATTGCTCAAAAAGCAACTCAATCTAAGTTGATAAGATGGGCATATATGGGAATTGATAGAGGTCTTTCACATTGGGGTAAAGGAGTTATGCAACAACCTGAATGGGAGATAAAAAGACATCCTATGGATTATGACGCTTTAGAAGGTGCAACAATGCACATGATGGACTCAAACGGGATTTCTATTAACCTAAGTCCGAACCTAGTTTTTATGACTGTTTTGACTTCCGCATATGTACCACCAATTACACACGTTGCGAAAAATTCTCAAGGAAGATTAAAGTTTAAATTTAATTTAAAATCTTTATTTAGAAACCCATTCAAAAGAACTAAAAAACAAAAAGGACTTCCAAAGATTGTGATTGAAGATGCCGCTTAGTATTGAAGAATTATATTTACCTGATAGAAAAAGGTTAGGAACTTTATGGGCCGGAACTAGCGGAAGTGGAAAAACAACCGCAGTTATTTCAACTCTAAGACAAGCAATTTTATCACCTAAGTTCGGTGAATTTCATAGATTTGTAATGATAGACCCTAAAGTTCAGAACGGCGATTATGATTTGTTAGTAGACCCGATATTTGATATTAATGAAGTGTTCAAATCTATGGATAAAAATCGTATGACTTTGTATTGGCCTTACTATGAAGAATTTGATACTAAGACCATTGAATATGATATTTCTTTGATTGTGGATGAAATGTTTCGCCTTGCTGATAAAGAGCCTAGAGCCACTTTTACATTCATCCTTGATGAATCATCCATCGTTATCACTCCAACGCGTGTACCGGCTTCTCTGAAGCGTTTAGCAGTACAAGGAAGGGCCAAAGGAATCATACCTTCATTCATATCACAAAGACCTCTAACTAATCGTTGGTTAGATGCAAATTTATCTAATGTATTATTATTCAGAATGTTACCAGTTGACTCCGACAATTTATCAAAAAGATGGGGAGTCGATTTTGAATCGGCTGATGCTATGGTTAGAGAAAAACCGTTTTCATTTTTGAGATTTAGTTTGGAAGATATTTCAATTAGTAAAATTGAACCCGTTGAATTACCCAAAAGATTACCGAGAAAAAAGAAGAAAAGTTTGTTTCAAAAATTAACCGATTCTATGAAGATTGATAAATATGTTAAGTGAATTAAATAACTTCGGTTTAGGTTGTCCTTATGCAAAAGAATCAATCAGAAAAGGAAAAGTTTTAGGGCCAATAAAAGGAAATCAAAAAGTAATATTATCATTCATAAATAATTGGAATGATGAATATGATGTTATTGTTATTCAACCTCATTTATGGTGGGATAATTTCGGTGAATGGTGCGTTATTAATGAACCTAAATTCGCTAAATTAGATTTAACCGCTATCGCTAATGTTGAAAAAGGATTTATTTTAATTCAAAAACTATCGGAATTAGTAGAAACTGGCGAAATTTTAAGAAAAACTACGAATTATTATGATAATTACACTTTAGCGGATTGGTATCAATACCATGAAAGAATTAAATTGTTAGAATTGATAAAATAATTTACGTTTTTTATATACTGTTAATTTTATATTTTTCACATTTTGTGTAATCACTTTCAATAATCTACAATATTTTTCACATTTTGTGTAATGATAATTTTCTACTTCACAAAATGTGTATCTAAACAAAAAACGCTATACGTTAACCCTGTTTCTAACCGTTTTATGAGTTTTATTGATATACTAAAGGGGTCTCCCTCAATTTGTAAGAAACCCAACGGCGACTAACAAGGAGGAATAAAAATATGATACAATTTGGAATAGAAATGGAAGGATATGGATTAACGCAGAGAGAAATTGAGGATGCTATGGAAGCGAGTGGAGCAATTCACTCCGGCTTCTTTAGGTATCACGGTGGAGGAAGTCACGACTCTAAGAGAGAAGGTAACTACACTTGGAAAACTGAAGAAGATGGTTCACTAAGAGGAATAGCACCTTTTGTAGGTCATCAAGGAAGAGATACGGCAGGTCATCACGAAATAATAAGCCCTATACTATACGGTAAAGAAGGTCAATTACACGCCGAAAAAGTATGGAGAAATCTAACTAAAGCAGGTTTTCAAGTAAATAATAAAACTGGAACTCATATCACAATGGGTGTTAATCATAATGCTAGGTTTAACAGAATGTCTCAAGCAAAAAAGACTCAAGTTGGAATCAGGATAGCACAAATTTACAAACATTTTATGCCTGTATTCGATGCTATGTCACCAAATGCTCGAAGCGGTGCAAATGGGTATTGCTACCCACCAAATGTAGGCAGTCCTTTCAATGGTAGGACATCAGCAGTTAACTTGACTCGATGGGTTCTATATGGAATAGTTGAATTCAGGCAATTCGGTTACACAACTGAAATCAAAAATTTCAGAGGATGGATGAAAGTTCTAGATTCATTAGTGGCCGCTTCATTCAACGAGAATCATAAATCTCATGGTGCTGACTTATCTCAAATCCCTCAAACATGGGAGGCTATGGCTGATTTCCTAAACATAGGAGCAAAAGCAACACGATGGGGTCAAGCAAGGATTCACCGATTATGCACTAATTACAGGACAAACCGCGCTAACAGGATGAGCGTTCTAGGAATCGAAGGAGGCGAGGAATAAATGTGTGGCATAGGAGGCTTTTACAATGTCACTGGGGTAAAGACCCCAGTGGCCCACATCGCTTCGATGTGGTGCGCTCTAGAGGACAGAGGAACCCATGCTCATGGTATGGCGTTCAACTGGGTCGGAGCAGATAAACCAGTAGTTTCAAAAAATGTTGGCCCTGCTTCAGATTCTAAAAACAAAATCAAAAAATATTTATCAGGAAATAAATTAAGATTTGTTTTGTTACATACGAGATATACAACTCAAGGTTCAACTAAGAATATGGGTAATAACCATCCAATCGTTAGAGATGGTATTACACTCACTCATAACGGCGTTCTACGCAACGATAGACAGGTGTTTAGTCATCTAGGTGTCAAGCCTCTGTATCAAGTAGATTCAGAAGCAATAAACGTAGCACTAAGAGCGCGTGGTGTACGTTGGTTGGCAGATAATGTGAAGGGTTCGATGTCAATTGCATGGATTGACGAAAAAGATTCTACACAAAATGTGCATTTGTTCACTAATGGAGGAAACCCTCTAGTAATTGCCCGCACAAAATGTGGAAATATTGTTTGGGCTTCCTGTCTATATCATATTCAAGAATCAGGTTTTAAAATTAAAACTCATTTCAATGCTATGCCTTACAAAGAATATATTTTAAGACCCGATGGGGCAATAATGTCTAAGTGGATTTCTAAAAATAGAAAAATGGCAAATATCTCAACTTGGCATTCTTCGCATAAAACTTACTACAATAATGATAATGTTTGGGATTGGGAATCATCAGTATGGGAGGATATTGATAACAAGGCCAACGCGCCTGTTAAACCTTCTAGGGTAGGTAAGACCCCATCAAAGGTCGAGAAGTTCGAGAATCGCGCCTTGAGCGCATCAGAAATGGCCTTAGATGATGACTGGGCTTACAATGATTCTAGAGGATGGTTCAGAATATCTGAAGTGGAGTGGTTTTAATGATTACAGATATACCCATAATTACAACGGAAAGAATTGGAACAAATTTCAGCGCGATGAATTTCACACAAAGATTAACTTTGTATTCTCACAATTTAGACCATCCCAATTGTACGGTAGTAAAATGGTACGATGTTAGGTCGGGAAAAGGATATGCAAAAAGGAAAGCGGAACTCATCAAAATACGAAATAAAATTATAATCGAAAGAGGTGAATAATATGCGTGTAAAATGCACTTGCGGTACTCCCTATTGGCGGGAGGGATTAGCATCCAATAGAGGCGCGGTATATGAGGCTAAAATATGTAAAAATTGTGGGGCTATCAAATATGGGAGGTTGTTAAATTGATTCAAATTTTATTATATGAGATTTCAACTAATGAATATGTTTTTCAAGTTTTTGAAGATTTATCGTAAAAACTACGATAAAAAATAACCCTCTTTTTAGAGTTTTTAGAGGGTTTTATTTTCACATTTTGTGCAAATAAATATGAC
>Ga0209634_1003313_pt1 | contig 10912 bp, 24 predicted proteins | sample LinPmetageLP40_FD_184043 | JGI IMG/M metagenome (GOLD analysis project Ga0209634, IMG submission 184043) | Marine viral communities from the Pacific Ocean - LP-40 (SPAdes) (version 2) | ecosystem: Environmental > Aquatic > Marine > Oceanic | place: Pacific Ocean | collected 2010-08-26 | reverse complement strand
GAAGCTATAAATTTAAAACTAATTAAGTTATGAGTTACACGAAACAAGAAGTTGAAGAGTTTTTGCAGAAATTACATGATGCAAAAGAGTCTAATCCAAGTGCCTATTTGCCTAGTATTTGGGAAGACATAGAAAAACAAATAAAGGCAAAATTAAAAACATATCAGGAGATATAAAATGGCGATAACATTAACAAGAACAGTACAAAGGGTTGAAACCTATCCAGCAACACCAGTAATGCCCAGCCCTGAAGGTGGCGAGCCTGAGCAGACTTACCCTACAATGATGGTTGTATATAACGATGTATTTGATGATCCAAAAGACGATCAACTACCAGTTACAGCAACTAAGGTAATGAATTTTAGTAAAGGCGATGATGTTTCTAAAGAAGATACTTTAGTACAAACTATTGCAACTGCTATTTGGAAATAATGCATATAATTTTATGCCTCTATATAAATTTAATGATATAATTTTTTATAATTAACAAACATATAGAGGTATATAAGTATGGAACAAGAATTAAACTATGAAGCGCTTTATAACACAGCACAACAAGAGCTGGCTAATGCACAACACACTATTAGAGTGTTAGTTGCTAAGTTAAATGAGCTTCAGGAAGAAGAAAGTAATGAATCTGAAGCAACGCCTAAAGGCAAAAAAGTTAATTAGGAGTATTCCCTAATGGCTACGCGTAAGACTGCTAATGATGTAGATACTTCCCTTAAAATTCACGAAAAAATGTGTGAAGAAAGATGGAAGACTATTTACAAAAAAACTGATAGCTTACAAGAATCAGTTGATAGCATGAAGATATGGCTTCTTGGTGGTCTTACAACAATAACTGTTTCGCTTATTACACTTATAATTAAGGATATGGTTTGAGCATTACACAGGCTGTTACTGAGGTAGCAAATAATGTCTTGGATAAGTTTGTCCAAGATAAAGATTTAAAAGAGAAATTATCACATGACTTACAAAAAGAGCTTATATCTTTGGATAAAGAGCAAATTAAGCTCAATGCTGAAGAAGCCAAAAGCGGAAATTGGTTTGCTGCATCGTGGCGACCTTTTATCGGATATGTTTGTGGGTTTGCTCTTTGCGTACACTTCATTATATTGCCTATTGCAACTTGGATAGCTGTAATAAGCGGTACTAATTTACAATTAGAAAACTTACAGTTTGATTTTTCACAACTTACTACAATTCTTTTATCCTTGCTTGGGATGTCTTCACTTAGAACATGGGAAAAAACAAAAGGCGTACATGGTAAATAATATGCTTGAAGCAATTAAAAACAGGCTTATAAAGTCTGAAGGGTTAGCGCTCTTCCCATATTCTTGCCAAGAAAATTACCTAAGTTTGGGAATAGGGCGCAATATCCAAACAAATGGCATATCAGAAGATGAAGCTATGTATATGCTTGAAAATGATATAAAAAGAGTTATAGAAGAATTAGATCAGAATTGGGTAGTGTGGCGCTCTTTTCCTGTAGATGCTCAAATGGTTTGTGTAGATTTAGTGTTTAATCTTGGTATAACTGGATTTATGCGATTCTCTAGGACTCGTTATTATATGGAAAATGGAGACTTCCTTGCAGCTAGTGAGGAGTTGCTAAGAAGCAAATATCATATTCAGCTACCGCGAAGAAGTGAAGATAATTCAAGGTTGTTAGCTTTATGCCACAAAAATCCAACGAACAGCTTAACCAAGCAAAGCGACTAGGAATACTAGGCGAAACTATTGTTCAAGCATTTCTGCTAGAACATGCAGACTTTTGTTATCCAACTTGCGACTCACATCCAGCAGATTTAATAGTGGAGTTAGGAAGTGCTTTATATAAAGTACAAGTCAAATCAAGAAACCCAAGTAAAGAGGGCAAATTTACTTTTCCTATTGAAGCCTATAGAAAAATATCAAAGACTCACGCCAATTATCATTGTGAGTTGCTTGCTTTTGTATTCTTACCCAGCAAACGAATTTACTTCAAAGCAAATACCGCCAGTCAACAATATTACATCTACTCAAAAAAACATATCAAAAAAGATATGGAGATAATTAGCTTTCAAGAAGCATTAAATCAACTATCCTCAATCCCTGTACTTAACAGTTTGTTAGATTAAATATAAACAACAAACTAGTAAGTGTTATTAATATTTATTAAATATTTAATTTTTTCATACCTATAGCGTAATTACGCAATTGTAAGTATAACCATTTGTATATTTGAAACTTGTATTTATATATATTTACATATAGTATATGTTATTGATATTTATAGGAGAGAGTATGACGGTAAAATTTACACCGCATAATATATATACGCCTGCTAGCAAGCAATGTGTTTTATATATTAAAAATAAAAATGATGTTAAAAAGGCTAGGGATGCAGTTGAGCAGACTATTTGCAACGTAAGAGATGCGAAAATAATTAGCGAATATATTGAAGATGCTACAAGAAAAAACTACAAGCCAGAATTAATAAAAGCCATAGACAAAACAAATGAAAAGGCAAATAGGGTGCTTCTTATACCTTATATGGATTATTTGTCTCGTAACATAACAGCTATAACAGAATTTATGCGATTAGAAAACGTGCCTTATGTAGTTGTATTGGGTAGGTGGGACAATAAATATGAGTTTAGGCAAATGTATGTATCAACAATGTTGACTACAGCACAAGATATTACAAAAAGAAGCGCACAAAGCAAACGTGATGGTATAGCTGCAAAAAAAGCTACTGGATGGAAAGCTGGCAACCCTAAACTTGATGTAGCTACTATTAATGCAAGTAAAGCTAGAGAGGAATTAGCAGACGAGTATACAAAAAATATTATAAAAACTATTAGACAGATACAATCCTACGATCAAACAACATTACAAAAAATAGCAAATTCATTAATGCAACGTGGGCTATTAACCAGAAGAGGTAAAAAAGTTTGGACACCAACAGGTGTAGCAAATATATTAAAAAGAGCAAATAAACTGAGGCTATAATTATGAAATCCAATTTTAAAGATTTAGTAAAGCATATAGCAGAATTGGATGTAGCAACTGCTCAAGCATACACAAGGGTTGAAGCACAAACAGGTATTAAAATTGATAGTCTTACAGATTTTATTTTAAAGTTTATTTTTACAGAACATCTTAATAATAGAGATGTAACGACAACAATATTATTTAATACATTAATGATTAGTGAAAATACGGTGCGTGCAAAATTAAAAAAAATGTTGGCTTTTAATCTTATAGAAGTGTGTGAGTGCAGTAATGATAAAAGGCAAAAGCATTTTGTTCCTACAGAACTGTTAAGTAAAATTATGTATCTACTTGTAGCCTGTAAGTTAAAGACTGCTACTGATATATCGCCTATGTTTAAATTAATGTTTGGTTCTAAACTTGATAAATTCTATAAAGAATATAATTTAGATGAATCTCTATCATTCAAACAAAATGCAAAATTTATTAATTATGAAAATTTTTTTAAAGGGCAAATAAAAAAATACCCTCAAAAAATTACCCTAAATATTTGAGGCTAATAATAGTATGTTTTTTATAGATACATATTTACATTTTAATTTATTTACATATAGTTTTAAAAGGTATGGATATGTTTTTTAAAAATACAGTAAGGATGAGTATTCCAATGGATAAAAAAATTCACATAGATAATTTAGAGTCCCATTTAATTGAATTGCTTGCTTATATAAAAAAATTAAAAAGATCACCATATCCTGAAAATGAAAAGGTGTTCTTAACTCAATGTGCAGTTAATACCACACATAGATCATTAAAGGCAGATGCTAACCCTAATGAAGCTAATAAAGAGTTTCATTACAAAGGGTCTACCTAAAATGTATAGATGTAGTTTGAAGTTTATAAACAAAGAGGTTTGTTAGTTATATAGCATGAGTAATACTAAATCGCATAAGAAGGGGACTCAGCAATTAGAGTTTAATTTTAATGCAATTAGTGGTTCGCATAATATATATAATATCAAATTAGGCAAACCTGCCAAAAATGTAAGAAAGTTAGAGAAATTAGATAAACCTAACAGATTAGTTAAGTTTAACAAACTAGGTTCATCTGATACTTTAACATTTAGCATCAATCAACTTCAATCTTTTTTCAAAGAGCAATATGGCGACACTTATATACAAGTTGCTGGCAAAGAGCCAGTAGCAGTAAGGGAAAGCCTAGATGAAATAAACAATATTATAAATATAAGGAGATAGTATGGTTGGCAAATTAACTAGAGATGATATATGTACAAGTTCTATAGTTTGTGCATTGTTTGATGAAAGCAAATTTTTTAGTAAACAAGAGGCGCTTGATAGATGTATACGTTCAAAAAATGGTGAGAACACTAGGTTTGAACAAAATAACAGACAAAGAACAGGGGACTTATTAGAGCCTGTACTTATACAAGAGGCTTGCAATAGGCTTGGATTAACTAATGTTAATGCTGATGTAGATTATAAGGTAAGCCACCCTTTCTTGCCTTTAGAGGCTTCGTTAGACGGTATAGCAGAAGCAGACAATCTATTGGTAAGCGCTAATGAAGACATAGGTGTTTACTTGCCACATGCAAGCAATTACAAAATGAACGGAAAAGTTGTTATTGAATGCAAATGCACCTCTACTTATCCAAATGCAGATGAGCCACCTAAATATCTTGGCGTGTTACAACTGCAATCATCAATGGAAATACTTGATGCTGATTATGGAATTTTGATCGTCCTTTATCAGTCAACAGACTTACGTATCTATGTCTACAAAAGAAATCCTGCATTTGCAGATCAGTTAAAAGAAAAGGTTGAGGATTTTGATAGGAGAGTAAAAGAGGAAGATTACTACCCACCAAACCTAAGCGCTGATGCTTACATTATGCATAGACAGGTTGAGGATGATGAAAATGAATTAATCCTTGATGCTGAGGCTGTTGATGATATAGATGAATATATGACTTATAAGAAGCTGGCTAAACAGGCTGAAGAAACAGCAGATGTTATTCATGCAAAGATAATGATGCACATGGGTAACTACTCAAAAGCTAGGGCAGCTAATTATAAGCTATCGTGGAATATGACTAATTTTAAGGCAAGACCAGAAAAGGTTATACCAGCTAAAGAAGCATACAGCATTAGGAGAAAAACAATCACAATTAAGGATGTAGGTTAGGAGCAAGGGCAAATAGTTAATTAGAGAGTATTCAGTATGGAGATTACTAACTATTGCCCTTACTTTTTAATTATATCTTATAACTATCAAACATATAGTTGAATTGATACTTAAAAACAATTAATATTAAACAGGAGAGTATAAAAATATGAAAGAACAAATTAATAACGACAAGAAAGCGCTATGGGTCAATGCTGATTTACATAAAGAAATAGAAATATTTAAAGCTATTAACAATATGAGTTTTGAAAAAGCAACTCAATATCTAATTAAACTTGGCATGTGTGGGCATGAGTTAGAGAAGCAAAATGGCTCAGAATAAAGCAGCAGTTGAAAAAAGAAGATTAGAGTTAGAAGCTGAAAAGCTAGACAAATGCGTTAAATACATCTACATGCAAAAGAATATAAATAGTTCTTATATGCAAATTGGTTACAAAAGCGGAAGAGTTGTAACTAATACAACTACTTACAATGCCGATTAATAGCCGAACTAAAGGCGCTGCATTTGAGAGACTAATAGTCAATAAAATAAACACTTATTTAGAATCTAAAAATCAAGAAACGCGAGTCAAAAGAAATTTAGATCAAGCGTTTGTAAAAGGATTAGCCGACATATATTGGGGTAACTTAGCCATTGAGTGTAAAAGATATGGCAAAGGTTCAAGCAATATGTATAAGAACGCTTGGTGGCAGCAGGTAGTCAATAGCGCTGGCAATAAATTCATACCATTTCTTATATACAAATTTGATAGAAATAAAATTATGTGTGCATTGCCCTTGTATTTGCTTAGTGATAACGAAAAACCTGATTGGCAAAGCGTATATATGTGTCCCTTAGCTGATATATGCGAAAGGCTTGATGAAGTGGTGAAAAGGGCAAATGGCTATAAATAGCATTAAAGATGAAGAAGATTTTGAGAATTTTTGTAGGAGTGCCTACGAGAAAATCCAGATTGCTTGCGATGTTTTATACATAACAAATGACGAGGATTACAACAGTTTTAAGATTAGGTGTTACGCAAAACTTGAGACTGATTATTTAAACAGTATTGACAAAACAATACATTAAAAAGGAGATGATATGGATATATTAGGAGCAAATGGTGGTGGAAATTCGATGAATTTCTTGAGTTTTAAGACAAATTCACAAGACTGGTGGATTAATAACGAAAGTGTAGTTGATTTTAATTACATGCAAATTGATACGGACACTATACAAAGCGGTTGGGGTATATACACACCTCAAAGCGGTTTCGATCATGTCTGGGATGAAAAGCTAGGAGTAAGATCACCGCAGCCAGCAGCTATAGGTGACGTTACTTGGAAAAGAGCTTTTAGCGTATGGTTGTTTTTAGATGGATGGGATGAGCCTGTAATCTGGCAAAGACATTCATTTGGCGAAAGAGAATCTTTTAATAAGATATTACCGCTATTTTGGAACAGTTTAGCAAGCGCTGATAAAGGCACTTTACCAACTATTAAATATACAAGTTCAAAAAAAGTATCTGTTGGAGCTGGATTTAGCTCAGAAATAGAATTTGAATTTGTAGATTTTAAGCCTAGAAAAGCTGAGTTTATATTGCCAGAGTGGGCATCTGATGATGCGCCAAGTGCTGTTGTAGAAATGCAAGCAGAAGAGAATAGAAAGCCAATTTCAACTGATGATATTCCCTTTTAAATGCAAGACCATGATTGGCAAAAAATAGCACCTGATGTAGCTAAACAATTACTTGGCGAGCCTAAAGTCCAAAAGTCTGATGAATGGAGATATGGGAATAAAGGCAGTCTAGTTTTTAATGTTAGCGCTGGAACTTTCTATGATTTTGAATTAGGAGAAGGTGGTGGTGTTGCTTGGCTGATTAAACATCTAGGTAAAGATATTAACGATATTGTAAAACAGTACGGTTACGACCTACCATTACCAAAAAATAACTCCTTATTAGGGAATCCCCCTTCCCAAAAAAGTAGTGGTAGGTCTTTTACAAAACAGCAAATGTGGGAACTTCATTCTCAAGCAGTAGTTAAGGTTCAATATGCAGCTAACTTTTGGGTTATGCGCTTTCCAGAAGGTCATGCAATAAGCATGAAGTACGCTCCATTTTCTCTAAATGAGGACGGAACTTGGTCTATGAAGCGACCAGAAGGCTTATTACCTATTTATTGTACTGATAAGAACCTAGACAAGCCTGTGATATTAAATGAAGGAGAGAAAGCCTGCATGGGAGCAAAAAATATCTATCAAGGAGATGTAGCTTGCTGGCATGGTGGTGTTAATGCGATAGAAAAGCAAGACTGGTCTAAGCTCTTTGGTAGAGATGTGTGGATATGGGCTGATAACGATGAGGCAGGAAGCAAATGTGCAAATGACATAGCTAAATTACTAAAGGCAAATCAATGTAAAGTTAAAGTAATTGAACCACCTAAAGATTTTAATGATAAGGATGATCTTTGGGATGCAAGCCAAAGCGGTTACTTTAAGGATTCAAGAGATTTAGAAGATTACATTCATGCATACAAAGAAACAAAACCAAAAGGCTCTATAACTTTTACTAGAGCAGACGAAGTTTTATCACAAGTAACTAACCCTAAATGGCTTATTAAAGATGTTTGTGAAGAAGAATCCCTAATGCAAATATTTGGCGCGCCAAAATCAGGCAAATCATTTATAGCTATTGCTATGAGTTGTGCTATTGCTTCAGGGCAAGATTTTTATGGCAATAGTTCATTTGCTAAACCTGTACTTTATATATGCGGAGAAGGGCAAAGAGGTGTTAAAAGAAGGCTATCAGCTTGGCAACAAGCACAATACAGTCTAAAACAAGTTCCATTATATTTATCAGATAGAGCAGTAAGAATAGGTGATAAAGATGATTTTCAAAGACTAATAGAAGAAATAGAAGTTATACAAGCATTAGAAGGTCAAATTGGCATGGTTGTAGTGGACACATTTCAAAGAAATTTCGGTGGCGGTAATGAGAATAGTGCTGAAGATGTAGGTAATTTTATTCACCAGCTAGACAGTTTGATAGCAAATTATGGCTGTAATGTTTGTATTGTGCATCATTCAGGGCATGAGGGTAGCAGAGCTAGAGGATCAAGTGTTATAGGAGCTTCTTTGGATTACGAGTTTTCTGTAAAAAGAACAGATAAAAATGAGCAGATGTTTGTATCGTTTGAGCAGACACTAAATAAAGATGGTCAAGGTATGGAATCTAAAAACTTTGTATTTAAAGAGGTAGATTTAATTGGTGAAGGTTTAGAACTAACTTCAGGATTTTTAGAGCTAACTGATATAGATTTTAAAAGTAAAGACAATATTACTTTAGCGCAAAGATTAGTTCTAGAAGCGCTAGAACGTCTAGCAATAAATAAAGACTCAAACAACCCAGAAGATCATTTCTTTTATCCATCAGACTTTAAAGGCAAGGTTAAAGATACTGATGGGAGTATTAAGAAGGTAGAAGCTATTAAAAAGATGCTGGGAACTTTAGTTGAAAGAGGTTTTGTTAAATATGTAGAGGGTTTAGGTTATCAGTCTATTGAATATAGCAAGTTAGAGCCGAAGTTTGAATGAGGGAAGTAGAGGGAAGTTTGAGGGAAGAATGAGGGAAGTTTTTAGCAAAAATCAAGGATTATGAGGGAGGGAAGGGAAGAAGTTACGTAGTAACTTCCCACCTCCCTCTAAATGATATGAAAAGTTATATAGAAGAAAATTTAAAAACTAAATTAAAAGAATATAGAGATTTTGAATCTTCTATAGATATTAGTTGGGGTGGCAAGAAAAGATTGGAAAACTTGGTAACTATAAATTTAGGTATGAAATTTGGTAAAGCTGAATATATCTTTAAAGAATCTTTACAGAAAGATAAACCGCAAATAGTTATTACTAGGATTGACATGATGTATAGAGCTTATGAAGCATTAATACAAGATGCTAAAAATCAGGGCTATTCAGAAATAAGAGCTGAATATAGATGTTACAAATTTAATAATGATAAATTAGCTCTTGTTTGTGATCTTGATGCTCAGTTACCTAGATTACGTAATACACATAAAAACGAACCCAACACATTATTTTTTTCAGTAGAAGAATTATTTAGATGTATACCACAAGATTTTATGCACTTTAGAGGCATATTAGCTGAAAAGTCTAAAGACGTTAGTTTTGAAAGGATTACATATAAATGACAGGAAAAGGAGATAAAAAAAGACCAATGCAAATAAGTAATGAACAATTTGAAAAGAATTTTGAAGCAATATTTGGAAAGAAAAAGGAGGTAAAAGATGCCGATAAAGCTAAAGGCAAGCCAAAAGATAAGAAGTAAAGCTACAGGCAAATTTACTATTAAGCATTTCTACTTAAAGACAATGCGTTTAAAAGAGTTAGAAGAGCTGGTAGCTGCCCCTAATACCAAACCTAAAGTTAAAGAAAAATGTAAACGAGAAATTGTAAGGAGATATAAAAATTAGTGTTTAATTATATAAGTAAATTAATAGATAAATTATTAGAAAAATCATTTCAAAGAAAGGCAAATCGATTATCAAGGAGAAGCAAATGAAGGTAGATATGATTAATGCACCACCGCATTACACAAAAGGCGCTATACAGTTTTTAGATTACTTGAAGCAGCAATTAAGCAAAGAGGGTTATTTAGGCTTTTTGGAAGCATCTGTAATGAAATACATGCATAGACATAAGCTAAAAGATGCAAATATAGAAGATTTAGAAAAGGCAAATTTCTACTTGAATCGATTGATAGAAGAGTATAAAAATTTATAATTAACAAACATGGATAAAAAAGAAGAAACCTTACTTAAAAGGCAAATCGCAAAAGGCAAATCGCTTAACGAGGTTGTCATGTCTCTTGGTAAAAGCAAATCGACTATTCTACGTAAAGCAGATGAGTTAGGATTAAAATTTAAAAATATTAGTCATTGGGTAAATCTATAAGGCAAATACTGTTTTAAGGCAAATACTGTTTTAAGGCAAATACTGTTTTAAGGCAAATACTGTTTTAAGGCAAATACTGTTTTAAGGCAAATTTATAAATAAAAAATATGAGCGGAATACAAATAAAAACAAATCTAAAAGATATTCAAAAAAGATTTGGCGTTAAATCACAAAAACAATTTTTAAAAATAACAAAAGATACAATCAATCATACTGCTGAATTAGTTGTAAACGTGCAGCGCAACCAGATATTTAAAAAGGTAGATAGACCGAAACCCTTTTCTGTTAAAGGTGTTGTTATGTCTAAATTTGCTAAACCTACAAAAACAGGTCTAAGCGCTACAGTAATAATTAAAGATAAAACTGCTAACTACATTAAATATTTATACTATGGTACAAAAGAATATGGCAAAGAAGGTGATAAAGCATCACCAGTTGGAGATGGTTGGGAAAGAAGGGATAAGTTTGGCGGAATTCTTGTTAAGAAAAAAGGTCTAAAGGGAATGTTAAACAAAACACCAGCAAAAAGAAAAAACAGAAAAGGCTCAAGATTTATAGGTAAACCTAACGGAAGTCAAACAAGTGGAGTTTGGGAAAGAACTGGAAAGAATGGTAACGGCAGTTTAAAACTTCTTGTAGCCTTTACCCCATTTATTAACCACAAAAAAATATTAAGTTGGGAAGAATTAAATATTAAAGTTGTTAAAAATAATATGTATAAAGAATTTAATAAGCAATGGCAAAAAAGGATTGGAAGAAAAGGCTCAATTTAACTTTTTA
>Ga0209634_1003312_pt1 | contig 10917 bp, 8 predicted proteins | sample LinPmetageLP40_FD_184043 | JGI IMG/M metagenome (GOLD analysis project Ga0209634, IMG submission 184043) | Marine viral communities from the Pacific Ocean - LP-40 (SPAdes) (version 2) | ecosystem: Environmental > Aquatic > Marine > Oceanic | place: Pacific Ocean | collected 2010-08-26 | reverse complement strand
GATGGCTGGCCAAACAAATTTCAAAGCCTCCACCCAGTGCCGCACCATTAATGGCGGCCACAACGGGTATGCCCTGGGTTTCAATTTTACGCAGTGGCGCTTTTATTTTTTCAACCATTTGAAAAAATTCAGCGGCGTTTTCTTTTTCAACTTGAATCAATTCTTTTAAATCACCGCCAGCAAAAAATGTGCTTTTAGCCGAGGCGTAAATTACACCGCTGATGGAGTCGATTTCTGCTTCAATACGATCGGCGATGGCTAAGATCGCTTCGCGGAAATCCGCGTTCATGGTATTGGCACTTTGCCCTGGCATATCCATGGTTAAGGTGACGATATTGTCGGCGTCTTTTTCAAAACGAATGGCGTCTGTCATTTTTATTATTCCTAATTCTGTGTAATAACCTTCGGTGTAATAACAATCTAGCTAAGGTTTTAAATTAAACTCGTTCAATTATTGTTGCGATACCCATGCCCCCACCCACACATAAGGTGGCCAGACCATAACGTTTTTCTTGGACTTCTAATTCATCTAACAAGGTACCTAAAATCATGGCGCCCGTTGCACCGAGTGGGTGACCCATGGCAATGGCACCGCCATTCACGTTGATTTTTTCCCATGGCACGTTTAAATCTTTTTGAAATTTCATGACCACTGATGCAAAGGCTTCGTTGACTTCAAATAAATCAATGTCGTCCACGGTTAAGCCTGCTTTTTCTAATGCTTTTAATGAGGCAGGGCCAGGGCCAGTTAACATGATGGTGGGCTCAGTTGAGGTCAGGGCGACGCTAACAATGCGCGCACGGGGTTTCATGCCTAGCTCTTTACCGATTGTTTCGTTACCAATTAAAACAAGGGCCGCACCGTCCACAATACCTGAGCTGTTACCGGCGTGGTGCATATGGTTAATATCTTCAACTTGTGGATATTTTAATTTGGCGCTGTCATCAAAGCCCATTTGTCCCATCATTTGAAAAGACGGTTTTAAACCAGCCAAGTTTTCAACGGTGGTGCCTTCACGAATAAACTCATCATGATCTAAAACTGTAATACCGTTTTGATCGGTAACGGGAATGAGGGATTTTTTGAACTTACCGCTTTTACTGGCGGCAGCGGCCTTGGCTTGAGAGTTCACCGCAAACGCGTCTACGTCGTCACGGCTAAAGCCTTCAAGGGTGGCGATTAAGTCCGCACCCACACCTTGTGGAACAAAACCGGTTTGAAAATTGGTGGCAGGGTCCATGGCCCAAGCGCCACCGTCACTGCCCATGGGAATACGCGATAGGGATTCCACGCCGCCGGCAACGATTAAATCTTCCCAGCCGGAAGCGACTTTCATGGCGGCCATGTTCACCGCTTCAAGACCGGATGCGCAAAAGCGGTTTAATTGAACGCCGGATACTTTTTCATCCCAACCGGCGGCAAGGGCGGCGGTTTTAGCGATATCAGCACCTTGATCACCAATAGGTGTAACACAGCCGAGCACCACATCTTCTACTTTGCTGGTGTCTAGTTGGTTACGTTCTTCTAAGGCTTTCATTAAGCCTACTACTAATGAAACGGGTTTGACGGCGTGCAGCGAGCCGTCTTTTTTGCCTTTGCCGCGAGGGGTACGGATGGCGTCATAGATAAATGCATCAGTGCTCATGTTGGGCCTTTTATTGTTATTAACCGGTATCAATGAATATGGACAAGATTGTCAGTGTGCAATAACAGTACATGAGCGTTATGGTCATGACCAATGGCCATTTATGCCGTTAACAGTGGCGGAAGTTTTCAGAAGAATAATTAAGTACGCAATAGGGAAGTGAGTGGTTACTTTTGCAACAAATGACATGGGCCAGCCTCCGCGGTTTTGGCAATATCGTGTATGTCTGCTGGATTCGCAAAAATACCGTCGCTGGCTAATCGAGCCAATCCATGGAGGCTGGCCCATGTCATTTGTGCTAAACGTAATGGTGGTTCTTGGCTTTTAATTAGGCCTTGCTGGGCAAATAATTCAAATAATTTTACGTATTGACGAAAGCAGTCTTTGGCGGTGCGCTGAAAACTCTCGTGTTGTGTATCTTGCCATAGGGCTTGGCCAAACATGAGTTCATATTGGGTCGGGTGCTGGGTGGCAAAATCCAAATATCCCATGACCGCTTGTTCAAGCTTCGTGTTAAGCGGTGCGTCATCATCGTTAACCACCTGGCTCAATAAACCGCTGAGCTCTTCAAACCCTTGGCCAGCTACAGCGGCCAGAAGGGCGTCCTTGTCTTTGAAGTGATGATAAGGCGCGGTACGGGACACGCCCACAAGATCTGCTAATTTTCGTAATGAAAGCCCAGCAACCCCTTGCGCCCGAATGATATCCACGCTGGCATTAAGCAGAGCCAAGCGCAGATTGCCATGATGGTACGGCTGGTTCGCACTGGCTTTAAGGTTGCTGATGTGGGAGTTGTCTTTCATGTGTGAGCGCGTTTCGTTTTGGCTGATGGCAATACAGAGCAGTTTAAACCGAATCTTGACGATGTCCAAATACTGGCTTATCTTGACGGTGTCTAAATTAAAGTAAAGATGATTATTGAGAGGCCCTTATGGATTACAAATCGTTCAATGTTGACATTAAAGATCAAATTGCCCTTGTGCAGATGAATCGCCCTGAGGCGATGAACTCAATGGATATGGACTTCTGGCTAGAGCTGCCACAGTGCGTCAAAGCCATTGATGCCAGTGGGGAAGCCCGTGTCATAGTGATCTCATCCACCGGTAAGCACTTTAGTGCCGGCATGGATTTAGGTGTGTTTAGTAACCCCAAAGCGGTTCCCATGACAGGAGACCCAGGTCGTATGGGGGAAAACCTGCGCCGCGTGGTGATGCAACTGCAAGCCAGTTTAAGCGCCTTAGAAGAGGTGCGTATTCCGGTATTAACGGCCATTCAGGGGGGCTGTATTGGTGGTGCGCTGGATATGGTATGCGCCAGTGATAGTCGTTACTGCTCGGCCGATGCCTACTTCACTATTAAAGAAACCGAGCTAGGCATGACCGCCGATGTGGGCACACTTCAACGTTTACCTAAATTACTCCCACAAGGTGTCGTGCGCGAGCTGGCTTATACTGGGCGAAATTTTTCAGCACAAGAAGCAAAAAGTTTGGGTTTTGTGAATGAAGTGTTCGAGACCCAAGAGGCGTTACTGGACGGTGTGATGAACATAGCAGCTAAGATTGCGCAAAACTCCCCACTGGCGGTGGTGGGCTGCAAAGAAATGTTGAATTATTCTCGTGATCATTCAGTGGAAGACAGCCTTAAGTACATGGCTACTTGGCAATCAGGTATGTTCCGCCCTAACGACATGATGAAAACCTTTGCGGCAAAAGCCACAAAGACTCAAGCTGAGTACGCTGATGTGTGGCCAATCAAAGGATTATTTGAGCGTTAATCCATTTGTTGTATTTATGAACAGCTCGGTTTGCTATGCAAACTGGGTTGGCCATTTCACTATGAATCCATGTAAAATCAATCTTTTATCTCCATGGATTGGATATGCTCAATAGCTGTGATTTTCATCCGTTAAACCCTGCGCGTTGGCAATGTCATCAATGCCACAGTTTCTATTGCACAACTTGTATGCCCGAGCACGGGCCGCGTTGCCCTGATTGTACGAATACCTTAAGAAACCTGGGCAGTAGCAATGAGATCGAACCTTTCTGGGATCGCATTTCTACATTCTTTAAGTACCCACTTCAGGGGCAAAGCCTGCTATTGGTGTTAATGACCACCTTGGTTTTCTCCCAAGCCCAAGAATCCCTCTCGTCATTTTTTATCATCATTGCACTGACCACTACCTATACCTTGTACTCTTTTAGTGTTTTAAGACACATGGCTAAAGGTGAATTAACGCCGCCCAGTTTATTGAGTGCCTTTGATGGCAATGTAAAAATATTGTTTAAATCGATTATTTGGATGGCCGGTTTAATATTTTTAGCCGCCAGTGGCTTTTTAGTTGGACAGTGGCTGGGATGGTTTACCGTCATTATGGTTTTATTTTTATTCCCAGCTAGCGCCATTATTTATGTGCATGAGTCATCAGTGGTAGATGCGATTAACCCATTACGTTTGATGGACTTCTTTTTGAAAACCCACACAGGGTATTTAATCTTATTTGTGCACCTAGTGTTAATTTTATTGGTTGTCAGCGCGGTAGAAAATTGGCTGGGCAGTAAAGATTTACCCGGTGTTGTTTATATGGCAGTGACGGGTTTTTTCTCCGTGTACTCCACCATTATATTGTATGCGCTTTGTGGGTACTTTTTGCTGCAGTATCAAAGAGAATTAGGTCTGTTTGCCATCATTGATCATCATGAAGAACTACCGTCAGAGCCTTTACACAAGGTGAAGCTGTTTTTAAAAAAAGGGGATTATGAGCAGGCTTTAAACAAACTTGATGCTTTAATAAAAACCAATGCATCTCAAGATTTTGAATATTACCGCTGGGATTTACTCTTGCAGTTAAAGCGTTATGAAGTGTTAGAACCCAAGGCAGATGCCATATTGAGACGTTATTTATCTGTAAGGCCATTTAATGAAATTAAGCCTTTTGTGCTTTATTTATTAAACTCAGGCGGTTTAAAAATTACAGAGTTGCCGGTGAGAATTCAGCTAGCCAGTACTTTGAATAAACAGCACTTAAACAAGTGGGCTTATAGTTTACTCAAGGATACACATAAACAATTTCCCAATGATCCAAATCTAGTGAAGGCCATGATTGTGCTAGCGGATATTACGCTTGAAATGAACCAAGATGCGCTCGCAAAAAAAATACTCTCATTTGCGTTTAATCTGGCAAGTGAGAGTGAGAAAACAATCATTGAGGCAAAGCGTCTAGCATTTAATTAGCGGCCTGATTTAAGTTGGCCAATAGCTTCTGGAAATGTTGAGCTTTAGAGGGTTGAACATTGGTGTTCGCGTAATTAATAATTGCCTGATACATGTCGGCCAATAAGGGCTGAAAACGTGTTTGATCGGTTTTATCTAATAGGTATTCGATAAACGTGTACTGCTCATCCTCAATTGCTTGAGCGATGATGCTTTGTAAGTTTGAAGTTTTAAGGTTCGTTATATTTATATCTTCTTGGATATAATGATTTAGGCGTATCCAGTGTTCTTCGGATAGGCAATCAAGCTGCTGCTCAATCAATAGATTCATTACTCGGTGGAAGCCTTTCGAATGCTCATCCACCTTGTATAAGTGATAAAGGTGGTCTAATAAAAACAGTTTATCAGGGTAGGCTTTCCATAACTTAGCAAACTTCTGCTTGGCTTGATCAAACTTTAGGTTTTCGATGAGCAGTAATGCTGCTTGGTAATCTTGCTTGAAGTTGCTTTCACTTTGTTCTTGTTTCGCTATCATGTCTTCTTTTGGTTTTAACCAGGTTTGGCGAAACAGGAATGCTAAGAAGCCGCCGGAAACTAAGCCCCCAATATGTGCAAAATATGCCACATTACTATTAATATAGGTTAAGTGCTGCATAAGCTCATTGGCGACCCAGATGGGTAGAATAATTAGCGCTGGAAAGCGAAAATACCCAAAAGCAAAGCCATTAAAGTAAAAGAAGCGAATTTTTTGTAAACCGTACACACCAACAAAGATGCCCATTAATCCTGAAATGGAGCCGGATGCGCCAACCAATGTGGTCATACTGCTTTGTGAAACAAAAGAATAGGCTACCGCACTGAGAGCCCCTGTTAATAAATATAAAATGAGTAATTTAAAAGGGTTTTAAATTCGCTCAAGCCCAAAACCTAAAATAAATAAAATGAGCATATTGCCCAGTAAATGCCCCCAACCCCCATGTAAAAACTGATAAGTAAATAAACTGTGTAGTTCAAATTCACCAGGAATAAACCCATAGGCATAGTTACTGAGTTTTTTGATTTCATTTTGATAAAAGTTATCCCGTGTTTCCAACCACCACTGGCTATCCTTTTCGTCCCAGATCACGTCTTTATACTGGTTTAAGAATTCTACAAACTCTAAATCCAGCGCCATATCATTTGCGATACTATCGGGGCCGTGTTCACTTAAGGATTGTTTAATATAGGCCACATAATCGGCATGAAAATGCATGGGATTACGTTCAATGTAATCAACATAATGCGGGGCTTCTGCATGAGCTAATATGGAATCAGAATAGGCGTCGTATATCTCATAAACCTTGCTGTCGTCTTGAAGCTGATAAAAGATAAATATGGCAATATTTAATAAGATAATACTGAGTGTTAAAACCGGAGGCTTACGCCAAGAAAGCTTGTGCTGCAGGGGGATAATGAGCATGTGAAGTCCGTTTACATAAATGCTCTGGCAGTATAAAAAATAATGACTTCATGCAAAAGCATAAAGTCATTTAATTTACTTATGCAAATTTTCGCTTAATGGCACGAGTAATGTCTTTTCGAAAGTGAGAAAGTAAGGCTTTACGAGGTGAATATTCGGCGTTACTTGGCTTACCCTGAGCCAGTTGTTCAATTTGATGGTAGTACCATCCCGCTTGGCATTGATTGTTTAACGCTTGCACGGACTTAGATGAACTGGCTGGTCCCCAAAATCCATTACCCAGAATCAGTTTGCTTTCAACTTCCTCAAGCAGCTCTAATGATTGGCTCATCATTTCATTAGGAAAGTTAGGATTAACACAAAATGGGCGGGCGAGCCCAATAACATCCGTTTGATCGTTTTCCAATGCGCGTTCCATTCCAGCTAATGAGCGAAACCCGCCGGTGACCATGACAGGCATCTTAGCGATTTTTTTGATGTTTTCGGCATATTCTAAAAAATACGCTTCTCGTTTTTGAGTACTTGCGCGCACCTTTTGGTCTGATTGCTGAAAGAATTCCAATTGTTCATAGGTGCCACCACTGATTTCCAGTAAATCAATGCCGGCATCGTTTAGCCATTTTACAACTTGGATGCATTCGTCTGCGCTGAAACCACCTTTTTGAAAGTCAGAACTATTGAGCTTAATGGCGACGGGAAACTCAGGGCCAACAGCATCGCGCACCGATTGGATGACACGTAATAACAGACGAGCACGATTCTCCAGTGAACCGCCATACTCATCTTCGCGCTTATTGGTAATGGGGCTTAAAAATTGACTGAGCAAATAACCATGGGCACTGTGAATTTGTACGCCATCGAAACCGGCCTTTTTTAATACAGATGCGGTGTTGGCAAAGCGCTTGATGATATCATCCAGCTGCGCTTGTGTGGCAGTCTTGGGTTTGCCGAAATTTGAAATCATATTTAACTGCACATCACTGGCTGACAGCGGTTTTGTATTGACTAAGCGTGGGCATTGGCGCCCTGGGTGAGAAATTTGCCCCCATAATTCACTGCCACCTTCATGGGTCGCTTTGGCCCACGCACTTAGTTGTTTGATGGCGCGTTCATCCTCTGTGACAACATTGCCTGCTCGCTCTAAATAGCGTTTATCCACCATAATATTGCCGCTGATTAACACCGCAGCTCCACCTTGCGCCCAGGTTTTATATAAAATTTGGTGGGCGGGTGTGGCATGATCACTCGCTGTGGCTAACCCTTCTGTCATGGCCGCTTTAATAAAGCGATTTTTAATAGTGTGACCACAGGGCAAGGCAAGGGGTTGTTCGATCATGATTTGGCTCATATTGTTATTGGTTAGTGTAATTACTCTAATTCAGTTGGCCAAGCCAATCAATATAAAACACGCAGGCATCAGGATGAATATAGCGGTGATACAGACGTTGCGAACTTGGATGGTATTGGCCTTATTGATGGGCATATCTTCGGCTTGGGCGCAGCCCAGTGGAGTGGGGGTATATAAAACACTGTCACTAAAAGCCGGTTTGTATCGTATGGATCAAGGAGATGAAGGGTGGCATGTGAGCTCCGGTGAAGCTGCCAGTGCCGGTGTGGGTTTTAGTGTTTTGCCTATTTTGTCCTTGGAAGTGGTGGGGAATGTTTGGTATCCAAGAGAGCAAGAAATGCATGACTTTGAATTTGCAGGCATCAGTTTAGGCAGCAACGCGCTGCTGCATTTTCCCAACGAAGGCCCTTATGTAAAGTTTGGCCGCCATTGCTGGAGTGCGAACGTGTTTAATGCGATTAATCTGTGGGATGGCAGTGGTTGCTCTAATACCCTCGGTGGCGGTATTTTATTTGGGCGATGGGATTCAGGGTACTTTTTTGAAGCGAGCCGCATTCGCTATAGAGAGGTGGATAGCTGGTTCTTCACTGGGGGCGTTCGATTCTAGCCCGATTATGTAAGCTAAGCTGCATTCTTTGACTACACTTGAACCATATATTAGGGATGTTTATATGTTCAGGATGTTGTTATTTCCTGCTCAGTGGCTAATGGGGCGCTTGAGCTTTGCCTGGAAGTTCTCAGTGATTAGCAGCTTATTTGTGCTGCCTATCTTGATCTTGGGGTATGGCTTAATAGAGCAGGTTAATCAGCAAACCAAGCAGGCCGAGAGTGAAATTCAGGGCTTGTATGCCTTACAAAACATCTATGTCTTAATCCAAAAAGCCGAACGCTTTCGCGATCTATCTACCCTCATGCGTGCGGATCAGTCTGAATCCCTGCGTCACGATGTCAAAAAGATTCAACAAGCAATTAGCCTTCAGATAACTGAGTTAGAGCCGGTACTGTCAGCATTTGATAGCGAAGTGCTGTTAAATAGTCAGCAAAATCTAGTGGATGCTTGGCAAACGATCTCTCAAGGTTCAGCTGGCGCGCAGGGCGGTGTAGGCGGACAGTACCAATACTACGATGGGTTTGTCACGGTGGCGGTGAGTCTTATCGCCGATACGACCAGTGTGAGCGGGCTGGTTTTAGACCCTGAGCTTGGTACAGATTTACTGATAAATATTCTTACGTTGCAATTACACAAGGCCACGAAAAATATGGGGCTTGGCCGCGCCATGGGCAGTTATGCCTTAAGTCAGAGGTACTTAAGCAGTGAACTATATGATGAGTTGGATAACGCGTATTTGGGTTTAACCGCGGACGCCGAATCACTCAAATCAACGTTTGATCAACTACCAAGTGAATACGCCGAAGAAATAGCGCCCTATGCACAGCAGGCTCAAGCGAGCTTGATCAACTTTCGAGACTACGTTGGGACCCATACCATAGAAGCTATGCAACTTGATTTACCATGGGGCGAATTTTTTGATTCCGCAACGCAATCCATGGCAGGTATATATGGTTTAGCCGATGTACTGATTCCTTTTACCGAAAATAAATTGCAGCAACGGATCTCGCAGTTAAATTTATCGGCAGTACTGTTCATTAGCCTGACGTTGTCCCTGTTAATCTTTATTTTTTACCTGATGTGGGGTATGTACTTTTCGATTATTAAAACAGTCATGCTGTTTGATGCTGATGCCTCAAAAGCCACGAACGGTGACCTCAGCGTTGTCATGCAGCAAGTCAGTAACGATGAATTGAGTTTGTTGTCTCAAGGTTTTAATCGAATGATTCAAAATATTCGCGAGGTTGTGGTGCTGGTAAAAGGTACCAGTGAAGATGTGGTGGTGCTGTCGGATAAGCTGGGCTCTACCGCCGAACTCAGTCGTCGAGCCATTCACTCTCAACAAACCGATACGACCCAGCTTACCGCCGAAGTGCAGCAAATCGCTACGTCCACTAACGATATCGCTTTGCAAACCGAATTAAACTCGACCTTATCGAATACCATTAATGAGCGGGCCACCGAGGGTGTAAAAAAATTAGACCAAGCCCTGCATGCCATTACTGAGCTGATCAAAAATATTGCCACCTCAAGCGAAGCTATTTCAACACTTGAGAAAACGGGTCATGAAATTGAAGGTGTGCTTTCTGGGATAAAGGAAATTGCCGATCAAACTAATTTGTTAGCGTTAAATGCCGCCATTGAGGCCGCGCGGGCAGGCGAAGAGGGTCGAGGGTTTGCGGTTGTGGCTGACGAAGTGCGTAACCTTGCATCAAATACTGTTAAGAGCACCGAAGTTATCAGCGAGAAAACCGCTCAGTTCACCCTGTGTATTGATCATGTGGTGAAACAGATGCAGTCCAATACCGCTTCTGCGCAAAACACCATTGATTGTGCTAATGAGGCATCTGACGCATTGCAGAGTATTTTTAAGGCCAGTGAAGATATCAGTCAAAGCAGTCGCAGTATTGCTTTGGATGTCCAGCAGCAAAGTCAGCTTTCCGCGAATGCCAATGAGCATATCGGCACCATCGAGTCATCGGTTGGAGACTCTATTGAGGTTGTTAATAGTATGGTGGCGGTGACGAACGAGTTTAATAGTTTGACTCAGCAACTGAGTATGCTGGTGGGTCGATTCAAAGTGTCTGAAGGTGATGAAATAGTAGGTGGCCAGAATATGATGAGTGGTACATCAAATGGCTCTGATGTTGTAGATGAGGTGAATGATAATAGCAGTGGCGATGTGGATTTATTTTAAGTCATTCCTATACCAATATTTTTGAGATTTTGCCTATTTATACACTGTTACGTCGCCACTTGGATTTTGACCTTCTAGAACAAAGCCTAGACATCACTGCCTAGGCTTTTCGATATTAGCTATCTAAGAATTACTTAGATGCTTCTTCGATGCGCTTCAAACTTGTCTAAATAGTATCATGTAGCCATTTGGATTTTGACCTTCTAGAAACAAAAAAAGCCTAGGCATCACTGCCTAGGCTTTTCGATATTAGCTATCTAAGAATTACTTAGATGCTTCTTCGATGCGCTTCAAGCTTGTCTAAATAGTGTTATGTAGCCACTTAGATTTTGACCTTCTAGAAACAAAAAAAGCCTAGGCATCACTGCCTAGGCTTTTCGATATTAGCTATCTAAGAATTACTTAGATGCTTCTACGATGCGCTTCAAGCTTGTCTAAATAGTGTCA